>OERR01000026.1_pt1 | contig 50219 bp, 54 predicted proteins | sample 1540051 | NCBI WGS metagenome assembly OERR01 (sample SAMEA3891884, study PRJEB23780) | metagenome | biome: terrestrial biome; feature: animal house; material: Caecal content | place: Italy | collected 2015-05-05 | reverse complement strand
CAGAAAGTGTATCCTTTAGAAAATGAAACGATTTCTCATCACCATAGAACCAAATCTCATATTCGTTTCCATTTATTCCTTTTTCTATCTCGTTTTCTATTCCATCCCATTCAATTCTTGGGTTTTGAGATGGAACAACCCATTGCTCGATCGACCAGCCTGTAATTTGTGCAGTTTCCATTTCTTCATCTTCTATTTCAATTCGGGTATTTCTTTCACTACCGTCATTCTCATAAGCAATTTTTACGATATTTTTCTTCATAGCAATCCCCTTTGCAATTTTTTTAAACAATTATAAATATTTTATTCTATAAAAGTTCAATTTTGTCCCCTTGACTTTTAATCCACATATCAATCCCATCTCCAAATACTTCTGCTGAAATTATATATCCTTCTTGATTTTGTTTTAAAATCTTCGCTGTTGGCAACCGATCCAATACTGGTTCTGGAGAAACACCTTTAAACAAAAATTTTATTTTTCGAAGTTTTCCTCCATACATAAACTGTACACGCTTTCGGAATTCTCCTTCTTCAAATCTATTTTTGTATGGAATATCAAAATGTTTCTGTAATACTTGAAATTTTTGAATACGATCAATTCTGTAAATGGTAGGAAATATATCATCTTTATTTTTAAATTCTTTTTCTTTATCAATTTTATCAATAAATGCTGTTAAATAAAAATAATACTCTGAGAAAATAATTCCTACTGGTTGGATCATACGTTGTACGATGGATTGATCTTGCTTTTCATAATAGATTTTCATCATTTTCTGTTCTTTTATTGCAAGTCCAATGTCCCACAATGAACCTATAAAAGCCTTTTTATGTTGCGGTTCTATGTAGTGAAACATTTCATTAGAGATTAAATGTTTTACTACTTCTTGATTCTTTTTTGGTACACAACAAACTAAAAGTTTGTCTATAATTGGTGTAATCTCATCTCTACGAAAAGCCCTGCTTTCAAGTAAAATTTTGCATACCGCTAATATTTCACTATTGCTAAGGGCTACAGACTCTCTTGTAGAAAGATAATACCCATTTAATTTTCGACTATATACAAGTATCTTATCAATATTTCCATTAATCGACTCATTTTCAAAGAAGGCACGTAAATCGTCAAGATCACGCTGAATGGATCTTGGATGAACACCAAATCGTTCCGCCTCACTCTCTTTATTTATTACTTCTCCATTTAATAATCTCGTATAGATTTGAAGTACACGACTATACTTAAACTCCGTATGTAAATTATCATTCATGATAAATTCACTCCCCACTATCAATGATTTAATATCATTATATCATATCAAATAGACAAATACTGTCTATTTGATAAAAATATTGTAGATTGTCATTGCATAACTTCCTCCACTGCTTCGGATGCCTGTTTTAATATCTCGGCATCTTGATAAATGTCGGCTAACTTAAATTGCAGCATGCCACTTTGCCGTACCCCAAAGAAGTCTCCTGGTCCTCTCAGTTTTAAGTCTTCGGAGGCAATAAAAAATCCATCGTTGGAATGATTTAAAATATCTAGCCGTTTTCTGCTTTCTTTGCTTCCTGATGTATTCATTAAAATGCAATAGGACTGTGCATTCCCACGTCCCACTCGTCCTCTTAGCTGGTGGAGCTGAGCCAATCCAAACTGCTGTGCATTTTCGATTAAAATAACGGTCGCATTTGGCACGTCAATTCCAACTTCAATTACTGTAGTAGATACTAAAATTTGAATTTGGTTTTCTCCAAACGCTTTCATAATTCGTTCTTTTTCCTGATTTTTCATTTTCCCATGCAAATACGATATTACGATATTCGCAGGAAGTTCTTTTCTTAATTTTTTTGTATACTCGATAACATTTTCTGCATCCATTTGCTCCGTTTCTTCGATCATTGGACAAATAACATAGGCCTGATGTCCCAGTTCCACTTGTTTTTTCAAAAATTCATAGGCTTTTGGTCGATAAGAAATATCGACCGCACAGTTTTTAATCGGAAGACGGTTGGATGGAAGTTCATCGATCACGGAAATATCCAAATCCCCATAAATAATAATTGCCAATGTACGGGGAATTGGCGTTGCACTCATTACTAAAATATGAGGTGCCAGCCCTTTTTCACTCAGCATTTTTCTCTGTTCCACTCCAAACCGATGCTGCTCATCCGTAACGACAAGTGCTAATTCATCATAATTTACTTTTTCTTGAAACAGCGCATGGGTTCCAATAATAATGTCTACTTCATGTGACTCAATTTGCTTGTACACGGCTCTCTTTTGTGCCGCCGTCATAGAACCAGTTAAAAGAACGGCTTGAATTGGCAGTTCATATTGTTCAATCATCTTGTTCAAAGCTTCGTAATGTTGTGTCGCAAGCACTTCGGTTGGAGCCATCATCGCTGCTTGATAACGGCAAAGTGCCACTTGATACAATGCCAAAAAAGCCACAATTGTCTTTCCAGAACCGACGTCTCCCTGTACAAGTCGATTCATACGATGCTCTCCAATCATATCCGAGCAAATATCTGAAAATGCATTTCTCTGTGCATTGGTTAGGCGATAGGGAAGTTTTTCCATCAATTCCCATACTTGAGGCTGTTCGATGATCGCGTAGATATTTTTCTGCATTTGCAATTGCTGCCTCATTTGTCGCACTCCTAATATAAATTGATAGAATTCTTCAAATACAAGACGTTTTCTTGCTTCTTGCAGCATGGCATTTTCTTGAGGAAAATGAATTTGTTGGATTGCCTGCTTTTTATTCATTAATTTCCAACGCTCTCGCTGGTCTTGGGAAAGAGATTCTTCGATTTCAATTCCACTCTCCCATACTTGAGACACTGCTTTTCCGATTGTTTTACTTGTAAGCCCTGCCGTCAATGCATAAATTGGCTGATGGCTGCCAATCAATGCGTCATAGGCTCCCAGTGTGAAAATTTGAGGATGTTCCATCGTGCGTGCAGACCCATAGCCATGCAGCCGCCCTCTTAGTACAAACTGCATTCCTGGCTTCATTGTTCCACGCAAAAACGGCATATGAAACCATATCACTCGTAACGTATCTCCATTCCGATCTCTTATCTGGGATACTACGATTTGCTTTCGATTCATTTGTCGAATCGAAGGAGATGTAATGATCGTTCCCTGTACTGCTGCAAAATCCAGAAAATCCGCCTGTCTCACCGTCACTGGTACTTCATAACTGTCATAGGACACTGGATAATATTCCAAAAGTTCTCCTACTGTGGTGATTCCTAATTTTCCCATTAAAGCTGCTGTTTTTGGACCTACTCCCTTCACTGTCATAACGGAATCATTCCAATCCACGTTGTTCCCTCCTCATTCCATTTTTATATTGCTTATTAAACGCTCCACTGAAGCGACTTTTACCTATTTATAATAATAAAAGAATATCCCTGGATATTGGCAGTTCCAATCCCAAGGATATATTTCTTTTCTTATTCCACTGACATAATATAGTAATAAACAGGCTGTCCGCCTTCATTCACTTCTACTTCTATGAGTGGGTTTTGTTTTACAATCTGATCGGCTAAGTTTTGAGCTTCTTCTTCGGTTATATCCGCTCCATAATAAATACTAACTAATTCTGATTCTTCATCGATCATTGCTTTGGCCGCCTCGAAAGCAGTCTGATTTAATTCGGTTCCAGCGGCAAGAATACCATTATCTCCAACTGCCATAATATCATCTTTGTGAATTTCCACTCCGTCAATCGTCGTATCCCTTACTGCATACGTAATCTGACCTGTCTTTACATGCTGCATTTCTTCCATCATTGCCGCTGTATTTTCCTGTGCCGATTTTTCGGAAACAAAGTGAATCATTGCTGTTATTCCCTGAGGAATTGTTTTACTCGGAATCACAATTAACTCTTTTTCTTTCACAAGACTTTTTGCCTGTTCTGCTGCCAAAATAATGTTTTTATTATTTGGGAAAATATAAACAACATCTGCATTTACTTTATCTACCGCATTTAGTACATCTTCTGTACTTGGATTCATCGTTTGACCGCCTTCAATCAGATAGTCCACTCCAAGTCCTTTGAAAATTTCTGCCAAGCCATCTCCGACTGACACAGCAATAAATCCGACTGGCTTTCTCTCTTTTTTCGCTTCTTGTTCTTTTTGCTGTTGTGCAATTTTTTCTGCATCCTTAATCAGACGTTCCTGATGTTCTTCACGCATATTGTCAATCTTCATTTTGCTTAATGCGCCATACGTTAATGCACGCTCAATTGCCTGTCCTGGATGATTTGTATGCACATGAACTTTTACTACGTCTTCATCTGCAACACAAACAATGGAATCTCCAATTGATTCCAAAAATGATTTAAATGCCATCTCGTCATATTCTGTAAATGGCTGCTCCGTCATAATAATAAATTCCGTGCAGTATCCAAATTTAATATTTGCCGTTTCGATTTGAGATCGATCCATTGCAACTGGCTCTTCGGTTTTCTTTGGCTGTACAATATCATCAACTGGAATTTCTTTTCCCAAAAATCCATCCAATGCACCACGCAGTATTTGCATTAATCCCTGTCCACCAGAATCGACAACTCCTGCCTGCTTTAGTACTGGCAGCATCTCTGGAGTTTGACTCAATACAAAATCACCATGTTCAATTACTTTTCGAATGAACCGTTCCAAATCTTCTTCTTTTTCTGAAAGCTCCTGTGCCTTGTCCGCCATTCCTTTTGCAACGGTTAAAATGGTTCCTTCTTTCGGCTTCATAACAGCCTTATATGCTGTTTCCGCAGCACGCTTTAGTGCATTGGCGAGAATCATTGTATCAATTTTTTCTACATATTTAATCTCTTTCGTAAATCCACGGAATAACTGGGATAAAATAACTCCTGAATTACCTCTAGCACCCCGAAGTGAACCAGAAGAAATTGCCTTTGCCAAATCTTCCATAGAGGGATTGTCTCCCAATGCAGTTACTTCTCTTGCTGCTGATAAAATAGTTAATGTCATATTAGTTCCTGTATCTCCATCTGGCACTGGAAATACATTTAATTCATTAATCCACTCTTTCTTCGCCTCCAGATTTTTTACACCTGCAAGAAACATTTTCTTCAAAAGTGCGGCATCTATCATATGAACTGACACAACTTGTTCCTCCTATCTTCCCCTTAGTCAATCACACGGACTCCCTCCACAAATAAGTTGATTTTTTCAATCTCCATACCTGTGAATTCCTCCACTTTATATTTTACGCTGTCAAACAAATTTTCTGCAACAGCTGAAATGCTAACACCATATGCAACAATTACGTGAAAATCTATTACCAATTTATTATTTTCCTTCACTGTTACATTAATTCCTTTTGTCAAATTATCTCTTTTTAATAACTGGACAAGACCATCTCTTACATTAATGGCTGCCATACCAACAATACCAAAGCATTCCACGCCTGTGGAACCTGCGTATTTGGCAATCACATCTGTATTGATTAAGATCTCACCCATTTGATTTGAAATACGACCTTTCATAAGTGACCTCCATTATATTTATGCATTTCATGCATGATTCCATTCTCGTCCAGAAGTACATTACGCACTCTGCCCATCATAGATACATTTTATTATAACCTGTTTTTGTGAAAAAAGAAATAAGAAAATTCAAAATGTTGTATTTTTTTAATATTTTTTTAATTTTTCAAAAAAACTGCTTGCATTCATGGCGTAATTCTGTTATGATAATTCTTGTTGCAAGTCTTGAAGACTAAATATGCTTAAGGAGGTGCAATTATGGCAAAGTGTGCTATCTGCGAAAAGGGTGCTCATTTCGGTAACAGTGTGAGCCATTCTCATAGAAAGTCCAATAAGATGTGGAAGGCTAATGTTAAGTCTGTAAAGGTAAAAGTAAACGGAGCAGCTAAGAAGATGTATGTATGTACTTCTTGCTTACGTTCTGGTAAAGTTGAGAGAGCTTAACAATGGAACTGCCACAGGCAGTTTTCCCTATACGCTATGGCGAGTAAAATGATCGAAGGGTAGTGGATTTCCACTGCCTTTTATTTTTGTTTAGCTGCAAAAACAATTATATCCCACCGCAAGGCAAAGAAGCATCATACCAATTGTCCATATATTAATTGGAATAAAAATCATTAAAGCCATTCCAACTCCAGTCCAAAATATCATTAAGCCGCATAGTTTTTTCATATCTTCTCCGAAAGATTCTTTTACTGTATCCTATGCGGCTTATGATCGATTCATACTACTGACTATTGATTTTCTGCGCTCTTGCTTCCCTCTTTTGCAATATCTTGAATTACTTCATCGGTAGCATCATCTTGTTTATATTGATTTTTGCTTGCAAAGCGATTTACAATATCTGGAACCATATCCAATATTTTCGTAACCGTATCCTGGTTTTTAATGTTTACTAGTTTTGTAACTCCATTTTGAATTACAAGTACGGCTGACGGAGAAATTCTTGCACCAATTCCTCCTCCCGTATTTTCCTTCTTATCACTGGAAAAAGCACCTGCTCCAACGCCAAATTGGATGTCTACCAATGGTAAAATAATGGAATCATTTACATGAATTGCATCTCCCACAACTGTTTTGGAAGAAACAAATCCCTCCATTCCCTTTAGTAACGACTCTACAGAGGCATTAAATCCATTTGTATCTTTATCCCTCATAATAACCTCCTAAAATTATTTTTATGACAGAACTGCTATTTTTGCGAATATCTCTTGTCTTATTCTTTTATCTTTCCCATTAATTTCTTTATCATAACTCGAAATGATTTATGAAATACAACACGAATTCCCTCCCATAATAAAACAGCGATTCGAACTCTTCCTCTAAATTTTAAACTTCCTTCCAATACACTTTGTTGAAAATCTGGTTCCAGAGAAATTGCATTCTCATACCATCCCAGAAACATTGCCATTACCCCTGTTACTTCTCCCGTGAGGGCAGGATCTTCAAAGCCATAATGCAAATATAGCTGGAATTTTTTCGGACGGATATGCTGAACAATTCGAAGCAGTCGAACTTTTAAAAATCCATAAACCATTCTACTATTCTCTTCCAGCAAAATTTCTTTTATCTCTGTTAGCTTTTGTTTGGAAGAGGTGAGTTTTTTCCCTATTGCCAAAACAGTTGCTTTAAAATTTTCCCAGACAGCTTTTAATTTTGAAGGAATGGAAATAATTCGTCTCCAGATAATCTGTACTTTCTGAATCCCTTTTTTCCAAAAAGAACTGCTTTCTGTCGTATCCTCGATTTGCTCATTTGCCTCTTCTTGTTCTATATTAATCTCTTCCTCTTTTGTTTCAAATGTCTGCTCTATTTTCGGTTCTGTTTTCTCTATATCTTGTATTTCAACTTCTTTTTCCACTGTTTCTGGCAATTTAGCAGGTTCTGCTTGACTTTGTGAAAATTCTGTTCCTGTTTCAAAATCAAACTGGTCTTCCTCTTTTTTTCTTTTTCTGGAACCAAGTGGAATTCCTAAGATTTTTATTGCTAATTGAGGATGGTTTTGTTCAATTGTTAGCTTTGCTGAAACGATATGCAGCAGCCAATAAATTTTTACCCATCCATTCCCCTTCTCAAAATAATCCAAACTTCCCTTATAACGAATCGGCACAAATAAGAGAAACAATAAAAGCAGAACGATCAGCCCTACAATGATTCCTATAATTTTCAATATCAAAAATACGATATGCAGCATCTATCCACTTCCTCATTGTATATATTCCCGTAATGCAACTCCTCCCGTCTCTTGATACACCTCTTCGATCAATTGTCTTACAAGCTCATATGCCTCTTGTTTACTGCCTGCAATCCCAAGTACGAATAGATCTTGTTTTTGATAATATGGTTGGCGTAACAGCGACGCTGGAATAACTTCCATTAAATTTTGTGGATCTGGTGCCATCAAAATTATATAAACTCCAAGCTGGAATTTATTATGTCTTAGTCTCCATAAAATCTGATATTTTTTATAACCAATCTGATCACCGACTAATAAATTTTTATAAAGACGCACATTATCCCTCTATTCTTTTCTTTTCGTATGCACATAATCGGATTTTATACAGGATGATCTGGCACACGAATGGTTTAGAACATCATTGTTCGAATAATTTCAATACAAGCTGCTTTTTCTGCTTGGTCACTGCATGAAGCAAGACTTGTCTCAATATAATTTTCTAATTCCTGATAAGTTGTAACAAATAACGGCAGCAGCGTAATCAGCTTTGCCATAATTGCACGTGACACAGGCTTGGACTGTTGCTTTAAATGCGCTCTCAATTCTGCGGAAAATGCGGCATATGTTTGCATAATATAATCTCGATCCGCCTGTGAACGATCTCCGTCTAAATGTTCTAACTCCACATACAGGCTTGTAGAAAGCAATTTACTCATTCTATCTAAGGAAGCATAAATTTTATCCAACATACTTCCGCTTAGTATCTCTTTATAAGAGGCTTGAATCTCTTCTAACATAGATTCTCCAGAATGAAATACATCTGCACATCTCTCTTGTATTCCTTCTATTTTTTCAAAATATTCGGATAAATGGGAAGGCAGTTCCACTCCCTGATCAAATAGACCGCAAATTTCTTGAATAATTGTTTCACAGTTTTGCTTTTCTTTTAGATCTACAATTGCATACGGAGTACTCAGTAATATTACATAAAGATCATTGGTTAATTCTTCCAGCAGCATATATAAATCAATATTACGATTTAATACTTGTGATGTTTTTATCTGTTCTGCTTCCAATGCTTCATAATCTTCTTTTGTTAATGTTTTGAAATCGACTTGCGCCATACAGCGAATCATATGACAGATTTCTGGATAGGCATCTTCCATTCCTTCTGGCTCTTCCATCATGGCAGCCGTACGCAGCATATAGATCAAATCATTTACCGATTGTTTCTCACTGCCAATATAAACACTTAATCCATCCTGCAAAATTTGGAAAAATTTTGCTTTTGTCATACGCATCGGCAGCTGCTCAATAATTTGCATGGTTCTCGTTTGGCGAACCGCATTATCTTTATCCATCGTAAGATAATTCAAAATTTCTGTCTTTAACGCTTCATCCGAACATTCTATCTTCGTTTCTTTAAACCGATATTCCATCCGATTTAACACATATTCATAGATCGTGTAACGATCCGTATATGCAGTAAATAACTTCATTGCTTCAATATTTTTTCTCCGCAATGTTTCAATATCTTCAATACTTTGTTCAAATAATTGTCCAGAAAATGGAGTTCCGACATATTTTTTTACAATACGGTTCAACTCGTTTACTGCATCCGTAATAATGTCTGGAATCTTATCACCACTTGTTTTCATTTCTATATAAGTTTCATAGAATGTTGGATAGTTCAACGCAAATCGACTATAGGAAAGTCGGTTTGCACTATTCATCATATGATTAGAAAACAGAGACAAATTCGCTTCTATATCTTTTCCTTTTTCCAATCTTCTCATTATTGTATAAATATCAGCCATAATTCTTTTCCTCATCTTCTTCCAGCATACAATGCCTCAATAAATCCAAAGCATTGACTACGGTTAATTCTCTGATTTTATTGCGGTTTCCAGTAAAATGATATTCTCGCACTGTGACAGAGTCCGCAAAATAACAACCAATGAAAACCGTTCCAACTGGCTTTTCTTTTGTGCCGCCATCTGGTCCTGCAATTCCCGTTATCGCAAGACTTACATCTGCATCGGTTTTAAATACTGCTCCCTTTGCCATTTCCTTTGCTGTTTCTTTGCTGACAGCACCATATTTTTTTAACGTATCCCGATTTACATCAATGAACTTTCTTTTTGCCTTATTCGAATACGTCACAAACCCAATTTTAAATACATCAGAAGCTCCAGGAACGCTGATAAGGCGACTGCTCAACATACCTCCTGTACAAGATTCTGCTGTACAGATCGTGAAGCCTCGCTTCTGAAGCATTTTCACTACAACTTGCTCCAACGTTTCCTTTTCTTTTATTGTATAAATTGCACTTCCAAACCGTTTTTTCAATTCCTCTATAACAGGTTTTATCATTTTTTTGGCATCTTTTTCCGTTTTTGCACTGGCTGTTACACGTACATGTACCTCACCAGTTTTCGCATAAGTAGCGATCGTTGGATTTGTCTGCCGATCAATTAAGTCTCGAATCATCGTTTCGACTTTACTCTCTCCAATTCCACAAATCTTAACCATCGCAGATAAGATTGTATGCGGAATCTTTTTCTCCAGATAAGGCGTCAGTTTATCATTTACCATAGGAATCAACTCATTTGGAGGTCCTGGAAGCAAAACAATACTTTTTCCATTCCATTCGACAATCATTCCTGGCGCCGTTCCATTTTCATTATCCAACACAATGGCTCCTTCTGGAATCAATGCTTGCTTCCAGTTATTATCCGATGGTTTACGGCCTGTTTTGGAAAAATAACTTTTTATTCTTTTCTTTGTATGTTCATCTTCTATAAGTGGAATATAACATAGTTTTGCCACTGTCTCCTTCGTTAAATCATCTTCGGTCGGTCCTAACCCTCCTGATAAAATAACAATATCTGAACGATCCAATGCTATCGTAAGCTGCTGCGATAATCGTTCTTCATTATCTCCTACTGTTGATTGATAAAAAACGGAATAACCAAGTGATGCACATTTCTGCGCTAGAAATTGTGCATTCGTGTTCACAATATTTCCTAGTAAAATTTCCGTTCCTACAGTAATTAATTCTATAACCATTCTTTTCAACCTTATCTTTCTTCCTGTAGTACACTCCGATTATGATACAAATAATCACATAATGAAATAATTGTCAATACCAATGATGCATAAATGAATATCTGTTCCACAATCTCCATACCATTTATATCTGCAATCAAAATAAGTGTCATTACCATCTGGCAGGCTGTCTTCATCTTTCCCCAGATTCCTGCTGCTAATACAATTCCCTGATCAGAAGCAATCAAACGAAAGCCACTAATAATAAATTCTCTTGCTATAATAATAATAACAATCCACGTTGGAATACGTCCTAAATCAACAAAGCAAATTAAAGCAGTACATACTAATAGTTTATCTGCCAATGGATCCATGAACTTTCCAAAGTTTGTAATCAGATTATACTTCCTTGCAATTCTTCCATCAAACCAATCGGTCAAACTCGCTCCAGCAAAAATAGCAAGGGCTACCCATTTGGACCAGCCCCCCGCAAATGGTGCAAGCATGAAGATTACAAAAAATGGAATCATAATTGTACGAAGCATTGTAAGTTTATTCGGTAAATTCATCTTCCAATTCTCCTATCAAATCATATTCTGCCGCTCCAGTGACAATTACTTTTGCGAAATCACCAGACATTAATGGCGTGGCCGTCTGTACGAAAATATATCCATCTACATTTGGTGCATCCATATAAGTTCTGCCCACATAGGCATTCTCATCGGCAACCTTTCCTTCTATCATAACATCCACAGTACGTCCAATCATCTGTTCGCAATGGTCAAATGCAATTTCTTGCTGTAACTCCATAATCGCATCACGCCGTTCTTCCTTCACTTCCTCTGGAATTTGGTTTTCCATGACAGCAGCAGGCGTATCTTCTTCTGCTGAATACGTAAATACACCCAAACGATCAAATTCCACTTCATCTACAAAATGCAGCATTTCCTCATGGTCTTCTTCTGTTTCTCCTGGAAATCCAGCAATCAATGTAGTACGAAGCGCAATATCTGGAATTTCTCTTCTTAGTTTTTGAATCATCCCTCGAAGCTGTGCCTGACTTGTTTTTCTTCCCATTCGTTTTAAAATTGAATCCGAAGCATGTTGAATTGGAATATCCAAATAATGACAGATTTTAGGTTCTGTCTTAATTACTTCAATCAATTCATCCGTAATTTCTTCTGGATAACAATATTGCAAACGAATCCACCAAATACCTGGAATCTTTACAAGTTGTCTCAAAAGTTCCGGAAGCATTTTTCTTCCATACAGATCCATTCCATAGAGAGTCGTTTCCTGAGCTACTAAAATTAACTCACGAACCCCACCTTCTGCCAGAGACTTTGCCTCCTCGATTAGTTCTTCCATTGGAACGCTCCGATAAGAACCTCTGATTTTAGGAATAATACAATAAGTACAATGCTTATCACAGCCTTCTGCAATTTTTAAAAAGGCATAGTATCCTCCTGTTGTTACAATGCGCTTACGAGTCATCGGCATTTCGTTATTAGGAAGGAACACTTGCGGATGGTGATGCGCCAATGCTTCTTTTACAACAGTTGCAATTTCACCATAGGAAGCAATTCCAAGCACTCCATCTACCTCTGGTATCTCTTTTTGTACTTCTTCTTTATAACGTTCTGCTAAACACCCTGTTACAATTAAAGCTTTGCATACCGCAGTCTTTTTATATTCTGCCATTTCTAAAATTGTATTAATGCTCTCCTCTTTCGCATCACCAATAAAACAACAGGTATTTACAATAATAATTTCTGCCTCTGTTTCATCCTCCGTAAATTCATAACCTGCATCTCTTAGGATTCCTAACATCTTTTCTGTATCTACAAGATTTTTATCACATCCAAGAGAAATAAATAATAGTTTCATCGAAATTTCTATCTACATTCTCCTTCTATTTTCTAGTTACTTCACTATACAGCTCATTTTTATTGAACTTCTTCTGCTTCAATCATTTCTGGATCTTCTTCTGTTTCCGCTTCTTCGTCTCCCACAATTTTTACTTTTCCTCTATAAAGCTCTTCTACTGCAATAGAGAGTGGTTTTTTTCCTGCGTATCCCCGTACTAATGGTTCTTCCCCAGCAATAATCTGTCTTGCTCGTTTTGCCGTAGCAATTACAATCGAATAACGACTTTGTACAACTGGCTGTTCTCCAGGTTCTACCTCACTATTTACTACATTAATTAAATCAGAATAAGATGGATGTAACATGTCATTCTCCTTTCAAAAAGATTTTTAAATCTTCTTTCATATCTTCTATAAATTGATTTTGATAGGAACATCGGTTATGCTGACATTGAATCAGCTTATGCAACTGTGTAACGCAATGTTCCAATTTATCATTAACGATAATATAATCGTAACGATCCATATCTTTTGATTCATTGGCTGCCTGAGCCAGTCTTGCCTGTATTGTTTCTTCTGATTCGGTTCCTCTTCCCGTCAGCCGTCTTTTTAGTTCTTCGGCCGTTGGCGGTGCAATAAAAATAAGAACTGCTTGCGGATATTTTTCCTTTATCTGCAAGGCTCCCTGCACTTCAATCTCCAAAATCACATCTTTTCCAGCTTCCATCTGGGCAAAAACATAATCTGCCGGTGTTCCATAATAATTATTTACATATTGTGCATATTCAATCAATTTCTCTTCTTGAATCATTGCTTCAAATTCTTCTCTTGTTTTAAAGAAATAATGAACTCCCTCTTTTTCTCCAGCTCTAGGTGCTCTTGAGGTGGCAGAGATGGACAATGCATAGTTTTTATACTTTTCCATCAAATTTCTTATTATTGTTCCCTTTCCTACTCCTGAAAAGCCAGAAATAACAACCATAACTCCTGTCTGTTCCATATTTTATTCTCCATTCTGTTCTATCGCAATTTCTTGTTCGATCCCTTCTTCGATACTGGATGGCAATCTTCCTGCCAACGTATCTGGCAGCAACGCCGATAAAACCACATACCCGCCCAGCGTCACAATAACGGATTTCGTTTTTCTTCCCTGCGTTGCATCAATGGACATGCCCTTATCTTTCGCATTTTGGACGAGCCGTTTCATCGGAGCAGAATCAAACCGTGAAATAGAAATAATCTGTGCAGAATTAATAAAGTTTCCGAATCCAATATTTACAAACATCTTAAACTCCTCTCCTGCAAATTTTAAGCATATGAGAATTATTCAATATTTTGAATTTGCTCTCTTACTTTTTCAATTTCAGTTTTTAGTTCAATCGCACTATCTGAAATTTCAATATCATTTGCTTTTGAAAGAATCGTGTTTGCTTCTCGATTCATCTCCTGTGCAATAAAGTCTAGCTTTCTGCCAACACTTTCTTCTTGCTCCAAAATTTCTTTTGTATGCATAATATGACTTCTTAATCGAACTGTTTCTTCATCCACACAAATCTTATCTGCAAAAATCGTAACTTCTGTTAAAATTCTATTTTCGTCAATAGCTGTATTTTCCAATACTTCTTTTACTTTTTCCTCTAAACGGTCACGATACTCATTTAAAACAACTGGGGAACGTTTCTCTATTTTCTGCACGAGTTCCAGCATCCCATCTAGCTTTTTGAGCAAGTCATTTTTAAGATGTTCTCCCTCCAGTATTCTTGTTTGAATCAATCCCTGTAATGCTCCCTCAACCGCTGTTTGAATGCTATCCCAAAATTGCTGCACATCTTCTTCTATATGCTGCATAACTAATACTTCTGGAAAACTTGCCAACATAGAAACTGACACATCATCTGCTACGCCGAATTGCTCCTTCATCTCCTGAAAACAATCCATATATTCTTGAGCTAACATACGATTATAATGCAATGTCACATTTGTTTCTTCTTCATTTTCCCATGAGAGAAAAACGTCAATCTTTCCTCTCTGTACATTATTTTTTATTAGATTACGAATGGCAGCTTCAAAGCAATTAAATTTCTTGGGCATTTTAATGCTTAAATCCAAATAACGATGATTGACTGATTTCATCTCTACCATAATCTTGGATTGACCATTGATAAGTTCGTACCGCCCAAATCCTGTCATACTTTTTAACATAACTTCCTCCTAAATGCCGCAGAATACCACTTAAATTTGGAGATGGACATCCCCAATCTTTGTATATGCACACTACGTCTTATCTATTATAAGCGAAAATATGGGAAGAGTCAACTAAGCAAATCTTTTATTTCTGCGAATTTTATGTTATAATTTTGAAGAGCCAATAATTTCAGTTAAAACTTGGCTCTCATCGCCGCAAATTTGCATATCAAAATTAGAACTGTAGTGAAATGGAGGTTATTTATGGCATTAGATGGAACAGTAATCGCTTCCGTTACAAAAGAAATGAACACCCGTATTCTTGGAGGCCGAATTTCAAAAATTGCTCAACCAGAAGCAGATGAACTGCTTCTTACAATAAAATCAGGAAAGAAAACTGAAAAACTTTTAATTTCTGCCAGTGCAGGACTTCCCCTTATTTATTTTACAAACCAGAATAAACCCAATCCTTTAACCGCCCCAAATTTCTGTATGCTTTTACGTAAACATATTGGAAATGGGAGAATTATTTCCATTACTCAACCGAGCTTAGAACGTATCATTGATATGGAAATTGAACATCTCAATGAATTAGGGGATTTATGCCGCAAACATTTAATTGTAGAATTGATGGGAAAACACAGTAACATTATTTTCTGCAACGATTCTTCTGTAATCCTAGATAGTATCAAACACGTCCCAGCTTCTATGAGTTCTGTACGTGAGGTTCTTCCTGGACGCCCTTACTTTATTCCCGATACAATGGGAAAACAGAATCCAATGAATTTGACTTTGGACTCTTTTCTCCAAAATTTTACAGGAAACCAAAACGTTGCAAAAACTATTTACACTCATTATACAGGAATCAGTCCATTAATTGCAGAAGAAATCGTATTCCGAAGTAAAATTGATTCTTCTAAACCAGCAAGCGAATGCAGTGAGGTTGAAAAACTTCATCTTGGAAACATTTTTCTCCAATTGATACAAGAAATCCAAGAAGGTCGTTTTGTACCAAATATCATCTACAAGGGAGAAGAACCAATTGAGTTTTCCTGTATTTTACTAGACAGTTATTCTTCTTACCAAATTCAAACTTTTTCCTCCATAAGTGAAGTACTAGAAACTTATTATGCAACTCGCAATCTTATTACAAGAATTCGTCAAAAATCAGCAGAACTGCGCCGTGTTATTCAAACACATTTAGAGCGAAGCCGTAAAAAATACGATCTTCAGCTGAAGCAACTAAAGGATACACAAAAAAGAGAGAAATACCGTATTTATGGAGAACTGTTAAATACTTACGGATATGAAGCAAAGGAAGGAGATAAACAAATCACGGTCTTAAACTATTATACAAACGAGCCGTTAACCATTCCTCTTAATCCTGATTTATCTGCACAAGAAAACGCTAAAAAGTATTTTGAACGCTATAATAAATTAAAGCGAACCAATGAAGCATTGTCCACGCTGTTAACTGAAACAGAAGAAGAAATTGCTCATTTAGAATCCATTAGTACATCCATTGATATGGCTCTATCGGTCGATGATCTTACTGAAATTCGTCAGGAAATGGTTCAATATGGATATATTAAAAAACATGCTTCACAAAAAGGAAATAAAAAATTAAAAATCTTAAGCAAACCATATCATTATATTTCTTCGGACGGATTTGACATTTATGTTGGAAAAAACAATTACCAAAATGAAGAATTAACCTTTCATTTTGCAGAAGGAAGAGATATTTGGATGCACGCAAAAAAAATTCCAGGTTCCCATGTAATTATTCGTACGAATGGAAAGGAAGTCCCAGACCGCACTTATGAAGAGGCAGGACAATTAGCCGCCTATTATTCCAAATCTAGAAATGCCGATAAAGTAGAAATCGACTATATTGAAAAAAAGCATGTAAAGAAGACTGCTGGCGGCAAACCAGGTTTTGTTATTTATCATACAAACTACTCCTTGCTTGCATCTCCTAATATCAAAAACATTCAACAAGTGGAATCGTAGGCACTATTTGTCGTTTAACCATTGAATCGTCATTATAAATAAAAAGGATAGTAGGAACCGTTGTATCGGAATTATTTCTGTTATACAACCATTCGTACTATCTTTTTTATTCATATTATAATCATTATGAAACTTTCATTCTTCCTTCTATTTCTTCAATTTTATCTGGATGGCGAAGTCGTTGGATAAAACAATATAAAAAATCAATTCCATATCCCAGGATAAGTAAAACTGCCATATATTTTCCTGGCTGAACTGGAATTCTAGCTACAATGGATTGCATAAATCCATTTAAAAAACAAAAGAAAAAAATACCTAAAAAGCCCCATCCAACGCTGCTCTCTAAGCAAATAATTCCTTTATAATTATATTTTTTCTTACTATAATCCCACCAAAAACTTCCAAATAATCGTATCATAATTCGAGCCGTAATTAATTCCAAAACAGTCGCAGAAACAGAACTTGCAATAAAAAGCAATGGAAGATTATGTTTTAACGGAGACAATACTAAAAATGCTCCGACTCCTCCAATTCCATAAATAATGCAAAACGGCAAATGACAAAATCCTCGATTATAAATTAGTTTATGGTTTTCTATTGAAAGTACAACACACTCTAATATATATCCAAAAAAACTGAATATAAAAAACCAAAGTGCAAAGTTATGAATTTCCATTCCTAGAATTTGCATGAAATTCCTCCTATTCGCATCTATTTGACGTGTCTGGCCAAATCTATATATACAGAAATTTTATTTTTCTTCTTTTTATTTTATTTTCGATCTTTTTTAATCGTTTAGAAATTCTCGTTCCTACTTCTGCTAAAGTACAATGTTTATCTGCATATACAATAATATATCCCTCTTTCGTTTTAGGAGGTATAATCGTAAGTGGCCACATATGATGTAAAATCATATCTTTTTCTGCACGTGAAAGTAAGAACTCTCTCTCTGCATTTTTCAACGCTACACGTGGATGCGTCAAACCATGAAAACGGTTACCCGTTTCTTGCTTATGAGTATGCCAATCGTAAAGAAATAAATCGTGCAGCAATCCTCCTCGTGCCGCTGTATAGAAATCTAAGTCTAATTTCTTAGCAATTCGATAGCTTAAATAAGATACTTGGATACAATGCGCCTGTGTCGATGTAGTTCCATGTTGTATAAATTGGGACATCATCTGAAATGACGGGTTATCTAAAATATCCTTCACACAGCGATAATACTTCTCATCTTTTTCATATTCTTTTTTCTCAATCCAAGCTTCATCCTGTATCCAATGACGGACCTTCTTTCGGAAGGTCCGTCGTCTCTTATATGCCCGAACAATACGTTCCACTGACATAAATTATTTAGCCTCTTTCTCTTCTTTTTCTGCATCTACATCTATTGGAGAATTGGAGCCAAGCAACTCATCATAGAGTTTCTCATAAGTTCTCGCAGCTGTATTCCAGGAGAAGTCTTTTTCCATCGCTGCAACTACCATCTTGTCCCAAGCCTTACGATCTGTGTAATATACCTTCTTTGCATAGTTAATAATACCTAACATTTCATGCGCATTATAGTTTGCAAAAGAGAATCCTGTTCCGCTGCCATCAATTTCATTATATGGCTGAACCGTGTCACGAAGACCACCCGTCTCACGAACAATTGGAAGCGTGCCATAACGCAGACTCATCAGCTGACTCAATCCACATGGTTCAAATAAGGATGGCATAAGGAATGCATCACAGCTTGCATAAATACGATGAGACAACGCCTCTGAGTAGAAAATACTTGCAGAAACACGATCTGGATATTTATTCGCATAGAATCGGAATAAGTTCTCATATCTGGCTTCTCCAGTTCCAAGCACAACCAGCTGTACATCTTCACTGCAAATCTGCTCAATTACACAGTCAATTAAGTCAAATCCTTTCTGATCGGTTAGTCGAGAAACGATACCAATCATAAATGCATTTGGATTCACCTCTAAACCTAATTCTTTTTGAAGAGCTTCCTTATTCTTTGGTTTTTGATCAAACACTGTTTTTATATTATAATTTGCTTCGATATCTGCATCTGTCTCTGGATTATAAAAATTATAATCGATACCATTGACAATACCACTCAAACTATTTGATCTTGCACGAAGCAATCCATCCAATCCTTCACCATAAAACGGCATCTTAATTTCTTCTGCATAACTATTACTTACCGTGGTAATCTTATCTGCATATACAAGGCCTCCCTTTAACAGATTACCATTGTTATAAGATTCCAACTTATCACTTGTAAAATAGTAATCAGAAAGACCTGTTACATTACGGATCGTATTAACGTCCCATGTTCCCTGGAATTTCAGATTATGAATCGTAAAGATTGTTTTAATTCCCCAGAAAAATGGATCTCCTTGAAAACTATCATTTAAATAAACTGGAATCAAACCTGTCTGCCAGTCATGACAGTGAATGATATCTGGACGGAAACCAATTAATGGAAGACTGGAAAGAACTGCCTTAGAGAAAAAGCTGAATTTCTCAATATCTTCATACATATTACTATAAGGCCAAGGACCCCCAAAATAAAACTCACTGTCAATGAAGTAAAATTTGACTCCTTGATATTCCATTTCCAATATTCCTACATATTGATTTCTCCAGTAAAAATCAGTGTAGAAATGTGTTACATACTTCATCTGAGAACGAAGTTCCTCTTTAATACACAAATATTTTGGAAGCATTACACGTACGTCATATTCTTCTTTATTAAAATATTTTGGTAATGATCCTACTACATCTGCTAAACCACCTGTTTTAATAAATGGAACACATTCAGATGCCGCAAATAATATTTTTTTCATCCTAATCCTCCTAAAATTTCATTTTGTATATATTATACACCAGAATTAGAATTTTTTAAAGTGGTTTATCAAAATTTGACATAAGTTTCCTGTATTTTTTCTTACTTTTTCTGTATTTTGTATTCTAAACGAATTTTATCCGAGATTAACGCTATAAATTCTGAATTAGTTGGCTTTCCTTTTCCATTATTTACCGTATATCCAAATAGCTCATCGATTGTATCCATCTTACCTCTGCTCCATGCAACTTCAATTGCATGTCGAATTGCACGTTCTACTCTGCTTGGAGTAGTTTGATAATGCTTTGCAATTTCTGGATATAACGCCTTTGTAATGGAGTTTAACATATCCATATCCTGAATGCACATAATAATTGCATCTCTCAAATATTGATATCCCTTTATATGAGCAGGAACACCAATTTCATGTATCATATTTGTTACATCATGTTCTAGATTTCTCTCCTCATTTTGTAACCTTGCTTCCATATAAGATGGAATTGTTTTTCCCTGTATATTTTTTTGTAACTTGTTTGCACCAATCTGTCTTACTCGATTAATAATCATTTTGTTATCAAATGGTTTCATTATATAATAAGACGCTCCCATATTAATTGCATCTTCTGGCACAGGTTCTTTTGTGATTCCTGAAACAATAATAAATGATGGCATCTTTTTTACATTTCTGTCATGTTTAATCCTATCCATCACACCCAATCCGTCAATTCTTGGCATAACCAAATCTAATAATACCACATCTGGCTCTTTATCACGAATCAGACGACAAGTTTCTTCTCCATCTTTCGCTGTTCCTACAACATTAATGTCTTCTTCTGCTGTCAAGATATCATCTAGTAAGGTTAAGATTCTTTCGTTATCATCAGCAATCGCTACATTTAATTTTGCCATTTCTGGACCCCCTGTTCAAATTTTAAAGGTAAGATGACTATTCAGTTATTGAATAGTAATAAGCAAGTTTCATTATAGATATCCATAATATACGAAACAAATAAAAACTTCCGCTATTTGTGACAATTTTCGACACAATTTTATATTTCTATTTATTCTAATATCATATACTATAGCAAAAATTTTAATATAAATTAGAATTTTCTAATTTTTATTTTGCATCCATCTGCTTCATTTCTTCTAAGAATATCCCATATCCCTTTGTTGAGTCCTGAATGAACACATGCGTTACTGCTCCAATTAGTTTTCCATCTTGAATAATTGGACTTCCACTCATTCCCTGAACAATCCCTCCTGTCTTCTCCAACAGTTCTTCATCTGTAATTTGTAATACGATTCCTTTATGATCATTACGACCCGATGTATTTACTTCCAATATCTCGACTTCATAATCTTTCGTAATTCCATCTACATTGGAACGAATTTGAGCAGGCCCTTCGTGTACATCTTGCTTGTACCCTGCCAGAATCCATTCACCTTGAACTTGTTCTTTCAATTTTTCATTTGCTGTTCCAAAAATTCCCTGTACAGTATTTGCGCTAATTTCTCCATATCGGTGATCTCTTCCATAACAGATTGTTCCTGAAAGAGATCCAGGACTTCCTGAACTCCCTTTTATTATTGTATAAATATCGGCCTCATAAAGACATCCTGAATCAGCTTCCATAAGTAAACTTGTATCAGAATCACTAATTCCATGTCCCAATGCTCCAAATCGCCCCTTCTTATCAATATATGTTAACGTTCCAATTCCTTGTGTATCATCTCTCACCCAAAGTCCTAACTTATATTCTCCTGGCGCTGTATTTACTGGATGAAGCTTCACTTCCATCTCTTTTTTTTCTCTTCGTATCGTTAATTTTACATCCTGCATCCCATTTTCATTTAACATTCTTATAAAAGCTTCTTTATTTGGAATATCCTGGTCATTCATTTTTATAATATAATCTCCAGTCTTTACAATATCTTTGGCCGGTTCACTAATCGTTCCCTGACAATCCGTTAACTTGGAGGTTCCAATTACAAAAATTCCATCCGACTCTAAATAAATCCCTACGGGAAATCCTACTGGCAATAAATATTCTGGTTCAACTGCATTTACCTCAATATTTTTTATATTCCAAATTCCAAACAATCTTAACGATAACTCATAATTTCCTATATCTGGTATATAAATCGAAAATGGCTTGTTTAAAGTTATATTTTTTTTCTCTGATGAAATATGAGTCTCATCATTAACCATAACTTCTCTACATTGCGCTTCAATCCTTCCACCGAAAGGCAAACGCAGATTGACTTCATTTTTTTCCCCTGCTGAAAGATAAATAGAATCTGGAATATTCACATTCCAGCTGTATATCATATAAATGATCATACATATAGCAAAAGTAGAAAATATCGTCCATCTGCGCCTTTGTTTCTTCTTTATCCGCATCGTCCCACCATCCTTCTTTTGAAATCATTCCAAGGATAGTATATGGACAATCCGAAAATGTACACTTATTTTTTTTTATTTTATTTTGTTATTTTTGTACGATTTGCCATATCTTTCATTTCGATGGCTGAATCCAACGTTTTCTTCGTAATTTCTGTTCCTCCCAGCAATCGTGCCAATTCTTGAACAATTTGCTCTCCATCTAATTCATAAATATTCGTTTTTGTAACTTGATCAATTGCCTCTTTTTCAATTAAAAGGTGATGATCTGCCATAGCTACGATCTGAGCCAAATGACTAATACAAATCACTTGATGATTTTTGCTGATTAATGACAGTTTCTCCGATACTTTCTGTGCAGTCCTTCCGCTAATTCCCGTATCAATTTCATCAAAAATAAGCGTAATATCTTCATCACTTTCAGCTAACACTGACTTAATCGCAAGCATAATACGAGACAACTCCCCACCTGATGCGACATCTTTTAATGGACGAATTTTTTCTCCTGGATTAGTAGAAATTAAAAATTCTGCTTGATCCATTCCATTAACGGAAAAGTTATCTAAAGGTCGAATCGCAATTTCAAATTGTACATCCAAGAAATTCAAATCTAACAAAGACTGCTTCATTAACTGCTCCAACTGTTTGGCTGCTCGTGTTCTGATTTCTGTTATTTTTTTTCCAATCTCAATGAGCTGCTGTTTCGCTTGTGCAAATTTTTTGCTAACCTCTGCTTTTTTCTCTTCAAAATGAAGATACGTTTCATATTGTTCTCGCTTTTTTTCTGCATATACTAAAATATCTTCTATTGTTTTTCCATATTTTTGTTTTAAAGAATGAATCACATCCATTCTTGTTTGAATCTCATACAAACGCTCTTCATCCATCTCTGAATGATCCAACACAGAGGAAACTTCTCGATTGACATCATCTACCAATGCCTCTAAATCCATAAGTAAATCTGCAATCGAACGCAAATTTTCATCATATTCCAAAATACGCTGAATCGTCTTTACACTTTGACTAATGATATCGCCTGCACTATGATTACCTTCATATCCAAGTAACGCCGCAATTTCTTCTAATCCTTGTACGATTTGCTGTCCATGTACCAAACGTTTATATTCGACATTTAATTGTTCTTCTTCTCCAGGAATCAACCCTGCATGATCAATCTCTTGAAGCTCAAATTCGAGAAACGATAATTCTCGTCTTCTCTGTTCTTCATCTATTTCATAATGCTCTAACTCTTTTTTCCATTTTATATAATTGTGGTATGCCTGCTGATTTTTTATTTTCCATTCTTGCAGTTGAGACTTGGCAAACGTATCCAAAATTTCCAAATGTTTTGCACAATAAAGAAGTGACTGATGTTCATGCTGGCCATGAATATCAATAATTAGACTTGCTATTTCCTTAATTTTCGATGCGGGTACCGTTTCTCCATTTAATCTGCATATACTTCTGCTTTCCATTAACTTTCTGGCAATAATTAACTGATCCTCCTCCAAAGAAACTTCCATTTTTTCCAGTTCCTTTTTAATAGAATCCTCCTTGATCGAAAAAACAAGCTCAATATATGCAGAGTCAGCATTGTGACGAATGATTCCTTTTGGTATCTTTCCTCCTAACGCAATATTAATCGATCCAATAATAATTGATTTTCCAGCACCAGTCTCTCCACTTAATATATTTAATCCCTTTTTAAAATCTATTTCCGCATATTCAATTAATGCTAAATTCTTCACTGTTAGACTTTCGAGCATTCTCCTCCTCCTACTTTAGCAAGTGTTCAATTTTATCCATTAACAACATACTGTCATTCACGGAAGGCGTTGCACACATAATTGTATCATCTCCTGCAATACATCCTACTACTTCATTGAACTGACAGGCATCCAAAGCAGCAGCGGCAGCCATAGCCATACCAGACACTGTTTTTATCACCAGTAAATTTTGTGCTACATCCATTCGAACAAAGCAATCTTGAAGCACTCGAATATATTTATCGTTTTGCGGATTAATCTCTTTCTGAGGAACAATATAACGCTGTTTTCCCTTTCCTACACTGATTTTCGTCAATTTCAGCTCACGGATATCTCTGGAAACGGTTGCCTGTGTAATTTGAAAACCCGCATTTTTTAACCGAAGTGCCAATTCTTCCTGCGTATCAATCTCGTAATTTTTAATCAGCTCAATAATTTTTTTCTGCCGTTCTAATTTCATTACTTTTTTCTCCTTACTGAGTTGCCATTTTTTTTCGTAACGTCTCCAAAAAACTAACCTTACTAATTCGAATTAACTTTGCTTTTTTTTCAGAACAAGTAATACGAATCGTATCTCCATTTTCAATCCAGCAAGATGTATCAGCATCGTAACTGACAACCGCTTTCGCCCTTCTCTTATTTTCTCCTTGATAAATTAATTCAATAACTGAGTCATCTGGAAGCACAATACTCCGAGAACTCAAACTATGTGTACAAATCGGAGTTAACACAAACATACTGCTATTTGGGGCTAAAATTGGACCACCTGCGGAAAGGTTATAGGCAGTTGAACCAGTTGGTGTCGCAACAATCATTCCATCTGCCTTATAATGATTTAAACATTCTCCATTTACACAAAGTTCAAATTTAATGACACCTAATGGACCGCCACGTCCTAGCACAATATCATTCAATGCAACATCCCGATAAATACTCTTCCCTTCTCGTTTCAGTTCTCCTTGAATCATCATTCTCTCTTCCACATAATACTCATCTTGAATTAGTTTTTCTAAAAGTGGTTCAATCGACTGGGCGCCTACCTCAGCTAAGTATCCTAGTGTTCCCAAATTAATTCCTACCATTGGAATCTGCAAATTTAATAAATCTCTTGAAGCTTGAATAATTGTTCCATCTCCTCCCAATACAAGAATACATTGGGTATCTTTTGGAACTTTTCTGGCATCTGTATAGCGAGAACGAATAGGCAGATTTCCTGTTGCTTTATAAATTCCACAGTACTTTCCCCTTTTCTCTAAATAATGCTGGATTGACATTGCTGTTTCTGATGTCTGTTCTTTTTCTGTATTACTTATAATAAAAAACTTATCCATCCATTTCCCCTTGCTATCTTATTCTGTTCGTTTCCTGGCTATTTTTTACAATAACTCATGGGATTGTTCTACTAGTACTTTGACATCTGGATCGGCTCGATTCATTTCTTCTTCTGTTGGGCTGTTTTGTAATTGAAGTAAATATTCAATATTACCTTCTGGCCCCTTAATCGGAGAAAACTCCAAATTGCAAATTGCAAATCCAATCCCTTTTGCATAGGCAATTACTTTTTCAATTACTTCTTGATGGGTCGATTTTTCTCTTACAACCCCTTTTTTCCCAACTTTCTCCCGACCAGCCTCAAACTGTGGTTTAATCAGACAGACCACTTGTCCTCTTGGAGACATGAGCGCCTTCACAGGCTCTAAAACCTTAGTCAATGAAATAAAGGAAACATCAATGGATACAAAGTCAATAGGCTCCCCAATTTGTTCTGGAGTTACATAACGAATATTCGTGCGTTCCATACAAATAACTCGATTATCTTGACGAAGTTTCCACGCAAGCTGCCCATGTCCGACATCAACTGCAAATACTTTCACTGCACCATTTTGCAGCATACAATCGGTGAAACCACCTGTCGATGCTCCCACATCCATGCATACTTTTCCATCCAAAGAAAGATTAAAATTTTTTATTGATTTTTCTAACTTCAATCCACCCCGACTAACATATTTCAAAGTGTTTCCTCTTACTTCAATTGGAGCATATGGATCAAACATAGAACCAGCTTTATCTTCCTTCTGACCTTTCACATATACTTGCCCAGCCATAATAATTGCCTTTGCCTTTTCTCTCGATGGAGCAAACCCTAAATTAACAAGCAAGACATCCAAACGTTCCTTCATAATAAATCAAACCTTTCCATCCAACAATTAACTTTCTAAGTATTTACAGTATCTATTTTTTATCTTAGCAATGATTCCATCTCTGTCAATACCAAGTATTTGTTTTAACTCTGAAATTGTTCCATGCTCGATAAATTCATTTGGAATTCCAACCATTAAAACTTGCATAGAGTAATTTTTTGCACTAATATATGCCGCAATCTTTTCTCCCATTCCTCCACTGAGTACATTTTCTTCCATTGTTACTACAAGTTTATGTGTTCCATTGAGTTTGTCTACACATTGTTTATCCCACGGTTGAACAAATCTCATATTAATTACGGTCGGCTCATATCCATCCTGCTTTAGTTTTTCTGCCACCTCCATCGCTGTCTGCACCATTGTACCAATCGCTAATAATGCAATTTCCTTGCCTTCTTGCAATAACTCGCTTTTTCCCAGTTCAATAGCAGCACGATATCCTTTTAATCCTGTATAGGCAGTTCCTCTTGGATAACGAATGGAAATGGGATGAGAATAGGTCGCTGCAAAGTCCATTCCATCCATAAATTCATATTTATTTTTAGGAGCAAATATTGTCATTCCAGGAATGGAACTCATATAAGAAAAATCAAACACTCCTTGATGCGTTTCTCCATCGTTTCCAACTAGTCCAGCTCTGTCAATCGCAAAAATAACTGGCAAATCATTTATACAAACATCATGAATTATCTGATCATAGGCTCTTTGTAAAAAAGAAGAATAAATTGCTACGACTGGCTTTAATCCAGAAGCTGCAAGTCCCGCTGCAAATGTAACTGCATGTTCTTCTGCAATTCCAACATCAAAAAACCGTTCTGGATATTCCTTCGCAAATCGTTTCATTCCTGTTCCATCTGGCATTGCCGCCGTGATACCTACAATGGTATCATCCTTTGCCGCAATATTACAAAGCATACGTGCAAAAACATCCGTATAAGTAGCCTCCGTTTTTTTCTGTTTTAACAGACCAGTCGCAATATCAAATGGTGCAATTCCATGAAATTTTGCTGGGTTTTTAACTGCTGGTTCATATCCCTTTCCTTTTTGCGTACGTACATGTACAATTACTGCTCTTTTTAAACGCTTTGCATCCGAAAATACCCGAATCAATTGATTAATATCATGCCCATCAATTGGACCCAAGTAAGTGATTCCCATATTTTCAAACAACATTCCTGGTATTACAAACTGCTTAATCGTAGATTTTGTTTTACTGATACGTTGTACAATTCGTTCTCCTACTACGGGTATTTTTGAAAGCGTATTGGAAACATCCTCTTTTAGATTATTATAAGTAACATCTGTGCGAATGGATTCCAAATAAGCAGATACTCCACCTACGTTTTTGGATATGGACATATCATTATCATTTAATACAATAATAAAATTAGACTCCAGTTGGGCTGCATTATTCAATGCTTCGTATGCCATTCCTCCTGTTAATGCTCCATCTCCTATTACTGAAATAACTGAGTAATCTTCTTTCTTAATATCTCTTGCATACGCCATTCCAAGACCTACTGATATGGAAGTGGTACTATGCCCTGTATTAAATGCATCGCATGGGCTTTCTTTCATTTTAGGGAATCCACTCATTCCTCCTAACTGACGAAGCGTATCAAATCCCTCTTTTCTTCCTGTTAAGATCTTATGTGTGTAAGATTGATGTCCCACATCCCATATAATCTTATCTTTTGGGATTTGAAACGCCAGATGAAGTGCCAATGTCAACTCAACTGTACCCAAATTAGAAGCCAAATGCCCCCCTGTAATACTAATTTTATCAATTAAAAATTCTCTTATTTCCTGTGCCAATTCATCCAATTCTTCTTTTGTCAAGTTAAGCTTTTGCAAATCTCCAGGCTCATTAATTCGTTCCATTATCATTGATTTATAGCCCCTTTACCATTCTCTTGTAATCAGCATTTGGATAAGCTCTTCTAAGAACAGGTTTTGTCCTGGCAATTGTTTTAACTGTTGAATTGCTTGCTGTGAAATACAATCCACATCTTTTTTCGACTGTTCCAAACCGTTTAACGTTACATAAGTCGTTTTGTTATTTTTTTCATCGCTCATAACAGGTTTTCCGAGTATTTCTGTTGTACTTGTTAAATCTAAAATATCGTCTCTAATCTGAAATGCCATCCCAACTTTTGCTGCAACCTGTTCTACTATCTTTACTTCTTGTTCGCAAGCTCCTGCTAAAACTGCTCCAATCATCATAGATGCTTCCAGCAGCGCTCCTGTTTTCAGACGATAAACAAAATCTAACTGTTCTCGATTCATTGGACAATCTGTAAGCTGCACATCCACAGTCTGTCCGCCAATCATACCATAGATTCCTGTTTTTTCTGCCAGAATTTTAATTGCTTGTCCCACACGAGCTGGATCTGTTTCCATCGCAAACGCCTTTGCTGCTGTTTCAAATGCATAAATCATTAATGCATCTCCTGCCAATACTGCCATATCATAACCAAACGTCTTCCATACCGTAGGTTTTCCTCTTCGAAACTCATCGTTATCCATGCATGGCAGATCGTCATGAATTAAAGAAGAAGTATGGATCATTTCAATTGCAGCCATAAATGGCTCAATTACTTTTTCTTTTCCGCCAAATAGCTGATATACTTCTCTCATAATCATTGGACGTAGCCGCTTTCCGCCCACTTTGATGCTATAATTACAAGCCTCAAAAATCACTTTCTGTGGTCCCTCTTCTGCTGGCAAATAGTTCGAGATAATCTGTTCTATCTCTGCCATTTTTTCTACTATTTTTTCATTTTTCACTTGTATCACCACTTTCACTCAGTATTTTAATTTTTTTCTCTACTCGGTCTAGTTGTGAAGAACATTTTTTAATTAACTTTATTCCTGCTTCAAAACTTGCCAAAGCTTCTTCCAGTGTTTGATTTCCCTGCTCCATTTCACGAACAATCTGATCTAACTGTTCTAAATTTTCATCTATCGTCATAGCGAATCTGCTCCTTTTTCAACACGCTTGTCTGAACCCTTCCATCTTTTAGGCGAAGAAAAATTGTCTCTCCAATCTGAATCTGATCTATGGATTCAATCGGATCTCCTTCCTGATCCGAAAGATAGGCATATCCTCCTGTCAACTTATTTAATGGAGAAGCTCCTTGAAGCCTTTTTCCAATTAATTCTAAACGATGCCGATTTTTTTCCAAATAATACTCCATACTTCGTTGTAGTTCTCCTTGGAGCTTTGATAAACACTGCTTTTTTTGCAGCAATTGGTTACCAGGATGCAAAAGGCGCAGTCTTAATAATTCTTTCTCCAGACGGTGTTTTTCCAATTGTAATCTCTGATTAATTGACAGCTCCATTCGCTGTTTGATTTCTTCCAACACCCCATCCAATAGTCGGTAATCGAAAACTGCCAACTCCGCTGCCGCAGATGGCGTAGGTGCACGTAAGTCTGCCACAAAATCTGCAATCGTAACATCCACTTCATGTCCAACTGCTGAAATAATCGGCGTTTCACATTCAAAGATCGCTCTCGCCACAATCTCTTCATTGAATGCCCATAAATCTTCAATGGAACCTCCGCCTCTTCCAACAATCATACAATCTAAGTTCATACGATCCAAAACTTGAATCCCATGGACAATACTTTCCGCAGCTCCGTCTCCTTGCACGAGAGCAGGTTGGAGATAGAGCTGCACATAAGGATTTCTTCTTGTTGCGATTTGAATAATATCATGAATCGCTGCACCAGTCGCCGCTGTTACAATTCCAATTGACTTTGCATAACGTGGAATGGGCTGTTTATATTGTTCTGCAAACATTCCCATTTCTTCTAATCTAAGTTTTAATTCTTGAAACCTCTGATAGAGATCTCCTGCTCCGTCCTGTTCAACCTGATTTACATAAAGCTGATAACGTCCATCTCTTTCGTAGACGTTTATCATTCCACTGCAAATCACTTTCTGACCTTCTTGTAAGTGAAAATTTAATCCACTTCGATTTTTATAGAACATAACACATGCCAGCGTGCTCGTTTCATCTTTCAATGTGAAATAAATATGCCCGCTGGTATGATATTTACAATTGGATACTTCCCCTTTAATTTTCATTTTGTTCAGAACAAAATCTTGTGTGAACATATTTTTTATATAGGCATTAACCTGCCGAACGCTATATATACTTGCCATACTATCTCATTAATTTTGCTAAAATTCCATTAACAAATTGAGGCGAACTATCTCCTCCAAATTTTTTTGCAATTTCAACTGCTTCGTTTACAGCAACTTTTTCTGGAACCTGGTCATCATAGCGCATTTCATACAGTGCTAACCGGATAATTGTTAAATCTACCTTTCCCATACGATCTAACTTCCATCCTTCCGATACTGCTGCAATTTCTTCATCCAATTCAGGGATTTTATCAAAAATATTCTTTGCTCTGGCAGCCATAGCTTCTCTTTGTTCCTGGGTTAATTCCTCTTCTTCCTGAAGGAAATTATCTACTTGCTGTTCTAGTTCTTCTGATGGATAAAATTCCTTATGAAAAAGCATTTTAAATGTATATTCTCTTAACTGTCTGCGAAACATCTTGTCCTCCTGCGCTGTAATTTACAGCGTTCCTTTCTTTTGCTACTAATTATGATTTACTGGTCTATATTGACACCAGCGATTGTAATATTGACATCTAAAACTTCTAATCCTGTCATATTTTCAATTGCAGATTTTACGCGCTCCTGTACTTTTGCACATACTTCTGGAATGCTATGTCCATATTCTAAATTCAAAGAAAGCTTGACAGAAACGGTAGAATCAATTACTTCTACGGACACTCCTTTTGACAAACTTTTCATTCCCATTCGTTCTATAATCTCTCTTGTAGCATTACCGGCCATGGCGGCAACCCCCTCTACTTCGGTTGCCGCCAGACCTGCGATAATCGCAACAACTTCGTCTGCAATCCGTACTTCTCCAATTTTTTCCTGTTTTTCACTTGTATATATTCTTTCTAATTCCTTAGCCACAACCGTACCTCCTAAGTTGATTGATCTTTTTCATACGTCCATTATAACAAATTTATGCATAAATGCAAATTATATTTTCTGATTTTTACTGATTTGTTTCCATAAGTGTGATAACGATATGATCAATACCAATATCCGTCTTTCTTTTTACAATATCTTCCACTTGTGCACGCTCCGCATCCGTCAAACTATCCTTACATATTACAACGTCGGCTTCTCCATCTACAATACTAACTACTGACTCAGTAAATCCCTTTGTTTTTAGCAGTGATTCTGCTGCATTTTCTTTATCTGCTGCATCCGTTAATCTTACCATATTATCTACTGCACTCTGTTTTTCTTCTGCCGATGCAACATCACTATTAATCACTTCTAATAAGGCGTCTTTATTCATTCCTCGTACTTGTTCTCGGTTCAGTTTTACCTGAGCCATAAAATCTGCAACTGTTAATCCACTGGTCAAAACAGCTTCTCCTGGATTTTCCAATACATCTGCCATATCCTGATCCAAGCTTTGAATCTCTTGTTCATTTTGTGTAACGGCTGCATCGGTATTTTCCATTGAAGCACTCGTCGTTTCTGCAACCGTCTCCGAACTGCTTTCAGATGCTGTTGCAGCAGTTGTCGTTTCTGCCTGAGAAACCGCATCCGCACTACTTTCCTGTGCAGCCGATGTAGAAGCTGCTGCTTCGGAAGCAACTGTTTGAGATGCTGACTCCGCCGCCGAACTAGAAGCAGCAGCAGAGTTTTTTTCTTGTATCACTTCCTGATCGGATACTGTTAAATTCCCCGCAATATATGTATCTCCACTTTGTGCTGCTTCATTTGCAGGATACAACTCACCGGCCCCATCTTTTCCAGCATAAGTAAGGTAACCCGCCACTGCAATCATGATTGCCAGCGCTGACACTACAATTTGATTTCTTCGGAATGCTTTTTTCATAGATCATCCTACTCCTTTACTCTCTTAAATCTTTCTTTTTAATACTTTTATTTTATGAGGAGAAATATCAAATAATGCTTGTACTGCTTCATTTATTTCTGTGACAACGGAAGGTGAGTCCGCTCCATCTGCCAAAACTACAACGCCCTCTACAATCGGATTGATTTCTTTAATGATATAAGGTTCTCCTCCCGAAGAATCTCCAATTAAGACGGTATCTTCTTTCCTTTGTATTTCTTTACTAATTCTACTTCCCCCTTCCTTATCTTGTTCTGTTAAAGAATTTTCTGATTCCTCCACGTTTTTATCAATTACTTTTTCCTCCGAAGATTTCAATGTAATCATTACTTCAGCGGTTCCAACTCCATCCATCTGTTCCAAAATTCGCTTCAACTTTTGTTCCAATTCTAATGCATAATCATTATCCTGTTCTGCTAATGTCTGTGTCATATCCTCTTTATCACTCGTTGTTTTTTTCGCAGGAATAGCAGCCAGGATTAAAAGAATTCCCGCCAAAACTAAGAGAATCCACTTTTCTCCTCCCATCTTTTTTATTGTCATCCATAGAGGTTTTTTCTTATCCCCTTCTGATCCTTTATATTTTTCATCCATGCTTCGTCCCTGCCTTATTTCTTTTTCATTATAATACACTTCTCTGCAACCTGATATTCTTTTGCAATTTCACGTTTCCATTGCTGCATTTGATCTTCCTGTTTATGAACCGCCTCTCCCTTTTCAATTACAATGGGCGCAACAATAAAATCTTCTTCCTCCCTATCTTCCAAATAAATTTGCATTTGCTGTATTACACCAAAATTCTCCTCTTTCCCCCATTGGATTTCTAACTCCACAATATTCCATCCTTTTTCATTTGCACAAGTGCTTAATTCCTCTTGAATCTGTGCCTGATAGGCATCCAAAATAGCCTGATTTCTTTGCTCTTCTACCTCCTTTAACTCAGGCAGTTCTTCTATTTGATTTGTCACAGCAGGATAAAATTGAAAATATTCATTCAACAAAGAATCTTGTTGGATTAATTTTAGCAGTGGACGTGCAACTAAAACGGCTAAAACCAGCCCTAAAAACAGCTGCACATACTTCTTATATTTTTCTGACGGAATAACTGCCAGAACAATTGAAATTAAAATTAAATAAATCACAATATTCCGAATCCAGGATAAAATAAAGTCCATTTTCGCTATCCTCCCAAATAGCTTAGGTTTGTAGTTTGACAAACAACCACTATGGTAATGAAAAACAGAAATCCTGATACAAAAACAACCCGTATCAATAATTTACTTCCCTCCGCTACCGCAGTAATGGAATTACTCATCCGTTCATCTGAAATAGGCTGAATAATGGCAGCCGCAATATAATAAAAAACTGTAATCACTGCTAATTGAAGTAATGGAATAACCGTAATGACAACTATTACAATTAATGCAGCAGTTCCAATCCCATTTTTTATTAGAATCCCCCCTCCAATTACCATTTGTGAAATAGCTGAAGCACTATCTCCCACCCCTGGAATGATCTTTACAGCCTTTTGAATCGCATTTGTTTTTATTGCATCTGCAAACGGAAGAACCAAACCTTGGATTACCTGTATTCCCAATACAACTCCGAGAATCGTTTTTATTCCCCATTCGACGATTAATTTTAATAGTTCCGCCGTCTTGGACAAATAATCTTTTTCTGAAATCTGATTCACAAACAACAATGTTATGTACATTCCAATCATTGGAATTACTATATTTTTTAAGATCCATTCCATAATTGAAATAATTCCAAACGCAGTTTCATAAAACGCCGCCGATGTCAAACTTCCACCTACAAACGTAACCGCTAGAAAAAAAGTTGGTAAAAGTACCTTCATAAATCCTAAGATTGTATCCAGCATAACTGTTGCAATGGATATGGCCGCCGAAAAAGCTACTGCCAGCAATCCAATCATTAATAAATAGGTAATAAAAAAACCTGTCTCGGAAATATCACTATTCCGAAATACCGAAGAAAAATTTGTAAATACAGCCCCAATTACGGCAATTAAAATAACATTTAAAAGTATCGTCCGATTCGCTTCTATTTCCGAAAAAAGAAGTTGATATCCCCACTCTAATCCAGTTGAAACAATTGACTCACTATCTCCACTCATTAATTCTGTTACGATCTCTGCAAAATTTAGCTTTGTATCTGGCAATTCTTCTTCTAGAAAACTCTGAATTTCTGAGAAATCATATTCCTCTAATGAAGGAAGATCGTCTATATATGTGGTAATTGTTAATAACCACATACATAATCCAATTAACATTTTCATTTCCTCCTTCCATACTATGAGCTGAAATAAAGTGAAGTATTTTTGTTTCGCATGTCACTGAATCAATTGCGTTACAGTATCTAATAACGCCAATAAAATGGGAATACTCAATACAAGAATGGAAAGTTTTGCAAATAACTCAATCTGACCTCCAATTGCATTATATCCACAATCACGACATACATCTGCTCCAAATTCTGCAATATAAGTAATCCCAATAATTTTAATCAATGTTCCGACATATCCAGAATCTAAGTTTACATAAGATTGTATTTTATGTATTGTCTCCACAATAAGATGAATTTGACTGATTGCAAATGCAAAAATTAGTATCCCTGCGGCAAGAGCCAAATAACCGCTGTATTCTGGTTTCATTTCTTTTAATTGGAGAGCTAAGAGTGCCGCTCCAATTCCGATTAAAGCAACGGCAACCATAATGTTACCTCCTATAAAGAGAACAGTTTTTTCATAGTTTCAAATAAATCATAGATAAATGGTACAATCCAGAATAATACGAGAATTAAGCCTGCTAAACTTGTCAGAAAGGCATGTTCTTCTCTTCCGCTCTGTTTTAACACTTGACTGACAACCGATACTAAAATTCCGACTGCCGCAATTTTAAATATTAGACTTACATCCATGCATCTTCCATCCTTTCTGCCTTCCTGATATTCAAGACTCGCTTGCAAGTCCTCCCCCTATCTAATAAATTCATAGTAATAAGATAACGATAAAAATTCCTGATAATACTCCAATTAATCGACTCATTCGACATTTTTCTGGCAACATCTTATACAAAGTTTCTTCCCTCTGTTCTAATTGCGTAAGAAATAACTGAATGGTATTCAATTGCATTTCTTTATCCAAGTACCCCATTTTTTCTCCAACTGAAAGAAAAATTGCTTTATCTTCCTTTGTCAATGCTGAATTTCGCCAATATTTTTCTATATTATCTGCCCATATGAAAAAAAACGGATGTCCGCTTCCCTCATTTAAAGCACGAGATAACTCCATGGAAAACATTTGGATTCTTCCGCTGCAATGATTTCCAATCGACCAAAAACTTTCTGAAAAATTTCCCTCCTTATATTTAATTTCTCCATACAACATATGCATAAGATGTTCAATTTGTCCAAGTTCTTCCATTCGTTTTTTATAATTTGCAGCCCACCAGAAACCAAAGAAGGATGTACCCGCTATAACAAGACAGGCTCCCATAATTTCCAATATCATATCTATTTTTCAACGTCCTTTCTCTCATGATAAAGCGGATTTCCCATTGCATCGAAAATACCTGCTACATGCCCCACTTGTCCACAAGAATCCAATAAAATATAACGTTCAAACATTTTTTCTTCTATCATCTTTCTTAACACAGGTTTCTGTTTTACATCTTCCATAGAACTTCCATGAATCGTTGCAATCATTTTGCATCCGCAATTGGAAGCATACTCAATTGCTTCTAATTCTTCCCTGCTTCCGACTTCATCAATCGCAATGACCTGAGGAGACATCGTTCGTATTAGCATCATCATTCCTTTCGCTTTTGGACAACAATCCAATACATCGGTTCGAATTCCCAGTTCATTTTGCGGTTCTCCCATATAACAAGCTCCAATTTCAGAACGCTCATCCACTACTCCAACCGTAATCCCTTCGGTTCGATCGGTTCCATTCGAAATCTGACGTACTAAGTCACGCAACAATGTAGTTTTTCCACAGCGTGGAGGAGAAACAATTAATGTTTGCATTACTTTTCCATGCTGCATAATATAAGGAAGAATCTGATCGGCACATCCTTTTATTTCGTGAGCTAAACGAATATTTAAAAAAGAAATATATTTCATACTTCGTATAACATCTCCATCTGTCACCGTTTTCCCAGCAATTCCAACTCGATGTCCACCCTGAATTGTAATAAAGCCTTGCCGAATTTCATCTTCATATGCATAGAGGGAATAATTTCCAATTAATTCCATTGTTTCTCTTAAATCTTCTCTCGATACACGATACGCTTCTCTTTCTGCTTGACTCACTCTTCCATCTCTTGTCACATAATACTCTTTATTTTTATAGCAAATAAAAAGAGGAGCATGAATTCTTAGACGAATTTCCTGAACTTGTTCAAAATCAATTCCTGTCTGTGCCAATGCCCCTCGAATATTATGAGAAAAAATTTTTAATAACTGCTCTCTCTTATTCATAGGCATCCTCCTTTATCACAATATATTGTCCCATTAAAAAAAATATACCTAGTGTTTTTATTCCTTTGATCGTTAGAATCAGGGAAAGATATTCTCTTTTCTAACCATACCTTCTCAACACGCCTATTATAGTGCAATACCGACAATTTTTTCTCTTTTCAAAGAGTCGTTTTTGTGTTATACTCATAGAAAAAGATTAGAAAGGTTGGTATTTTTATGAATATAATGATTTCAGGCCTAACCAATATGGAAACAACCTTAAAAATACGTGAGTTTCCAGTTCCATATTATGCCGTAGACTATCCTTTTTTCGGCATTCGTTCCCATGTTTCTGGTGTTGCCTACAACCTGGCAAAAGCACTTTCCATGCTTGGCAATAATATTAATCTCTTCTCTATGATCGGAAATGACTATGAGGGTGACCGCATTCTCCATCAACTTACGGAAGACGGAATTAATACTAGTTATATCCAACATTCTTTAACAGAAACACCAACTTCCGTTATTTTGTATGACAATTTTGGAAAAAGGCAAGTATACTCTGATTTAAAGGATATTCAAGAAAAAGAATTTGATTTGAACTGTATCAGTGATCTTGTAAAACAAAGTGATCTTGTAGTTGCTTGTAACATTAATTTCAATCGTCCTTTGCTCAAGTACGCAAAATCACTTAGAAAAACAATTGCTACTGATGTACATGTTTTAAATAATATTCACGATGAATATAACTTTGAATTTATGGAATATGCCGATATTTTATTTTTAAGCGATGAACAACTGCCTTATCGAGCAGACCAGTTTATAAGAGACTTAAAAGATACATATGCTTGTAAAATCATTGTGTTGGGACAAGGTGGGAAAGGAGCCATGCTTTATGACCGAGATAGTGATAAATTATATCACTTAGATCCTGTCACTGTATTTCCTGTCGTTAATACAGTTGGAGCAGGAGACGCTCTATTTTCCAGTTTCTTAAATTATTATGGAAAAGGATACGATCCAATCACTGCCTTAAAGTTTGCTGAATTATTCGCAGCGAAAAAAATCAGTTTTAGTGGTGCATCCATAGGATTTATAACTGAAGAAGAGCTTACAAAGCTCTATTCTGAATATGAAATCCGAACTTATGAACTACTATAATTAGGAAAGATTATGTTAGTTACAATTTTGTTCCATTGCAAAAGGAGGGCTGCTGCAAATTTTGCAGCGACCCTCCTATTTATTTTCTTTCATATATTGTTCCATAATCTCTGCTGCCTGCATAACAACTGCAACACAGGGACGTTGTTGATAATACTGTTCGGTACGCTCTTCTGGAACTGGATTTGTATCGACTGGTTTTTTCATTCTTTTTTCCAAAAGTTCTCTGCAAATAATTGTTCCATTCTTTTCTCGAAAGCGTGCAGCAAGCGTTTGAATTCGCTTATAATGTTCTGCCTTTTCTTCTCTTGCTTTTGGATCACTATAACCATATGCCAACCCTGCAATCAAAAACATTCCTGACACTGTACCACAGACTTCTCTTAACCGTCCCATTCCTGCTCCAAAAGAAGACGCTAGTTTCATTGCCGTTTCCTTTTCCATTCCAAGCTCTTGTGCAAAAGCTCCGACTACTGACTGTGAGCAATTATAGCCTTCCATAAACAATTCCCTGGCTTTTTCTGCGTGTGTCATAGCTAACCTCTTTTCTATTTGTTATTTATTTTTAAAAAAGTCTAACACTGCCAACACAATTCCTATTGCACAGTACACTTTAAATAAACTTCCTGCAATCCGTACAATCCAGCCAACAAGTGGAAGAATTGAAAACACTCCAGCCACAAAACTCATGGCATATGCAGCTACTAGATAAATTCCGCAAACGACTGCAAGTGTTACAATGTTTCCTCTTTTTACGCCTCTTCCAATTGGAAATATTTCATTCATAGCAATTCCCTTTCTAAAAACATGCAGCGAGAACTCCTTTCTTATTTATGGTATGGTTCATGATTCATAATACGATAACTTCGATAAATCTGCTCTAGTAAGATTACCCTCATCATTTGATGTGGAAATGTCATCTTGGAAAAACTCAGCCATTCCTCTGCACGCTCCAAAACAGATTCTGATAACCCTAGAGATCCTCCAATTACAAATACAATATGAAAGACTCCTCTCACTGCAAGCTGTTCCATTTTTTTTGACAATTGAATGGAATCTGGCATATTTCCCTCAATCGCAAGTGCAATCACATAGGCATCGGATGGAATTTTACTTAAAATCCTCATTCCTTCTTTTTCTTTTATCTGATTTTCCAACGCCCATCCTGCTCCATCTGGAGTTTTTTCATCTGCAACTTCAATTATTGTAAGCTTGCAATATCGACTCAGACGTTTGATGTATTCCTGAATTGCCATATTCCAATACTTTTCTTTAATTTTCCCAACTGCCAAAATTGTTATTTTCACTCAAAAACCTCTTATTCTCTAATTTGTCCATTTCCATAAATAATGTACTTTGTAGATGTCAATGCATTTAGCCCCATTGGACCTCTTGCATGTAATTTTTGTGTACTAATTCCGATTTCTGCTCCAAATCCAAATTCAAATCCATCCGTAAAGCGAGTTGAAGCATTTACATAAACAGCAGCTGCATCAATTTCATTTAAAAATTTCTGAGCACGCTCATAGCTTTTTGTAATAATCGCTTCCGAATGCTTTGTATTATACTTATTAATATGGGCAATCGCCTCATCAATCGAAAATACCGTCTTTATTGAGATAATGCGATCCAGATATTCGGTTCCCCAATCTTCTTCACTAGCCAAATGAATGGAGGTCGCTGCGGCACAGGCTGCCTCATCTCCTCTCATTTCAATTGATTTGGCAGAAAAACGCTCCGCTAACCGTTTAATAAACGTATTGGCAACTGCCTTATGCACAACCAATGATTCACATGCGTTGCAAACTCCCGTTCTTTGTGTCTTTGCATTATCCACAATATTTAACGCCATATCCAAATCTGCAAATTCATCCACATAAATATGACAATTTCCTGTTCCAGTCTCAATTACTGGCACAGTACTATTTTCCACGACAGTGTGAATCAATCCTGCTCCGCCTCTTGGAATCAAAACATCAATATACCCATTCATCTTCATCATCATACGTGCCGTTTCTCTGCTTGTATCAGTAATTAACTGAATACTATCACGATTCTGTCCTACTGATTCCAAAGCATCTTGAATTACATTTACAATTGCTGTATTGGAATGAATGGCATCACTTCCGCCTCTTAGAATTACCGCATTTCCAGTTTTAAAACAAAGTCCAAATGCATCAGCTGTTACGTTTGGTCGTGACTCATAAATAATACCAATTACCCCAATTGGCACCCTCTTTTGTCCAATCATTAGTCCATTCGGACGACGTTTCATCGAAATTACTTCTCCAATTGGATCTTCCAAACCTACAATTTGATACAGCCCTTCTGCCATTGCCTGAATTCGTTGTTCTGTCAGACGAAGACGATCCACAAGAGATTCTTTCATCCCGTTCTCCACTGCCGCTGCAATATCTTCCTCATTTGCCTTTAAAATTTGACTCATTTGAGCAATCAATGCATCGGCCGCCGCAGTCAATCCCTGATTTTTTTCTGTAACTCCGAGCACATTTAACTCTGTCGCTGCTTTTCTGGCTTTTTCTCCTATTTCAATTAAATTCATATACAAGCCTCCTCTGTAATAATACAGTCTAATTTCCTATCCCATGGCTGTCTCGGAACATAGTCAGTTAATTGACATTCATATGCTAATGCAACCGACCGATAATTTGGATGCATTTCCAAATAGCGGTCATAAAATCCACCCCCGTATCCAATTCGATATCTCTCTAAATCAAATACTGCTCCAGGAACGATGATTACTGCATCTTGTTCTTCCCTCAATGGACAATGCTCCATCGGCTCCAGGATTCCTTTTATGCTAGGTTCCAACTCATCCATGGAAAAAATCTGATAAAAATTTATAATTTCACCACATACTTTTGGCACTGCAACATTCTTTCCATCCTTCCACGCTTGCTGAATCAGCTTTTTTGTATCCACTTCTGCACGATAGGATACATACGTATAAATGGACTGCGCCTGTGCATACCAGTCTGTGTGTAAAATTCTTTCTAATATCCTTTGATCTCTTTCCAAACGGTTTTCCAATGTTCGGCGTCTTAGAAGAAACTCTTTTCTAAGATATTTTTTTTGCTCCCTAATTTCCATTTGCTCTTCTCTGCGCCATCCGTTCTTCATGACGTTTTTTCACATCAATAATTGTTCCATCTTTTTCTTGAATTTGAATTGATTCCAAAGAACCTCTTAAGTTTCTTCGAATAGCTTCGATATATGCATGACGCAGTTTCGACTGTTCCAATGCTTCTTCTGGAGTTAATGTTCCAGCTTTTTGTTTTCGATATAATTCGTTAATTCTCGCAATATCTTTTTGATTCATAGATTTTCCCACCTCTTGTTATTCAATATAATTTAATAAATCAAAGTTTTTCTTTCTATGTGCAACAAATAATGTACCAACGTCTTTTCCCTCTACAATATCCAAAATATTTCTTACATTGGACCCATTGGCAATTACCATATCAATCCCTGCTTCTACTGCAATTTTCGCAGCATCCAATTTTGCACTCATGCCTCCCGTTCCCAATTCACTCTTAGATGTGCTTTTTCCCATCTGTTTATACTGTTCCGTTAATTCCCAGACAATTGGAATCAAGGACGCATCTGGATTTCTAGATGGATCATCGGTGTACATTCCATCAATATCGGAAAGCAAAATTAATAAATCCGCATTCGTCAATGCTGCCACATAGGCGGAAAGATGATCATTATCTCCAAATTCAATTTCATACGTAGCAACCGTATCGTTTTCATTGACAATTGGAATTGCACCCATATTCAACAGCTCTTCAAATGTATTTCTTGCATTGAAACGATTTAAATTATTTTTTACTGTATTTTTAGTCATTAAGATTTGCGCTGCAACTTGACTGTATTCTGCAAATAATCGCTGGTACGTCATCATAAGACGTGCTTGACCAATGGCTGCAAGTGCCTGTTTTTCCGATGTTGTAGTTGGACGAGTTTTCATATGCATTGCCATTTTTCCGACTGCGATCGCACCAGAAGAGACTAGAATAACGTCTTTTCCCATCCCCCTCAAATCACAAAGTGCCCTTGTTAACTGTTCCATTTTTTGATAATCGACTTCTCCTGTCATTACATGTGTTAGTGAAGAAGATCCGATTTTAATTACTACTCTTTTTTTATTTTTTAACTGTTCTCGTATCTCCATTTTTCCCTCCAACGCTGCTGTCAGCATAATGTCCTGACACGATCGGTCAAAGACTGTTTCTTATTTTACAATATTTTTCCTATATAGTAAAGAGGGAGTTTGGAGCGTATCTCTGTACTATTTTTTCTGCCATACGCAGCCCATCCATTGCTGCTGAAGTAATTCCTCCTGCATATCCAGCTCCTTCTCCGCATGGATATAACCCTTTTATATTCGATTCTCCATTTTCATCTCTCGGAATTCGAACTGGAGAAGAAGTTCGGCTTTCCACTCCTGACAGCACAGCATCGGGACGATTAAACCCATGAATCATTGTTCCAAACGCCTCAATTCCTTCGATCAGAGAATCGTTTAACGGTGCTGGAAGCAGTTCTCTTAAATTCGCCATAAAATAATCGCCCTTCATGGAAGGCGTTACTTGTCCAAATGCCTTGCTGCAACGATTTTCTTTAAAATCTCCATAAAGCTGTACTGGAATTTTTCCATTTCCAAGCCTATATGCTTTTTCTTCTAATTCTCTTTGAAATGCAATACCTCCAAGCGGTGTTGGATCTGGAAAATCTTCAGGAGTAACCGTAACAATCAATGCTGCATTTGCATTTTGGGTATCACGGGCTGCATTGCTCATTCCATTAATAGCCAATCGTCCCTTTTCGGATGAAGCATTGACAACGTATCCTCCTGGACACATACAAAACGAATAGACGCCTCTTCCATTGCTTGTCTTTTTCGTCACTTTATACGGTGCCGCTCCCAACTCTTTTTGTTCTTCTACTCCATACTGCGATTCTGTAATCATCTTCTGTGGATGTTCCATTCGCAGTCCAACTGCAAATGCTTTTCTTTGCATTTGAACTCCAATTTCATTTAAACGAGAAAACGTATCTCTTGCACTATGTCCAATTGCAAGCACAACTGCTTCACAGGGGATTTTTTCTTTTTCATTGACAGTAACCGAACAAATCGCTCCATCTCTGATTTCCAAATCCGTTACCTGACTTTCAAATCGAATCGTTCCTCCCCATTTCAAAATTTGTTCTCTCATATTCTTTACAACTAGGCGAAGTACATCCGTACCAATATGGGGCTTGCTGTCATATCGGATTTCTTCTGGGGCTCCTGATTTTACAAAAATTTCCAACACTTCTCGATTTCGGAAATTCGTATCCTTCACCAATGTATTCAATTTTCCATCGGAAAACGTTCCTGCTCCTCCTTCTCCAAACTGGACATTGGATTGTAAATTGAGCTGTCCTGTTTTCCAAAAATGTTCCACTTGTTCTGTCCGCCGCTCCACCTGGGAACCACGCTCTAAAAGTAACGGTGCATATCCGTGTTTTGCCAGCATCCATGCACAAAACATTCCTGCCGGTCCGCTTCCAATAATAATTGGGCGATTGTTCAATTTTTCTTTTCCTGGTTTTGGAAATTGGTATTGTTCCTTTGGCGCAATACTGATTTTATGATTTCGACAATTTGCTGCAATTTGTTTTTCTTTCTTCACTTTTACATCTATAACATAAGAATAAAATAGCTGTGGCTTTTTTCTCGCATCAATCGAACGTCTACGAATAATAATCGGACCAATTGCAGCAGTTGGAACTCGAAGCAGTTTTGCAATTTTCTGTTCCATTTCCTGTTTTGTATGAGAAACTGGAAGTTTCATATCCATAATCCGAATCATATTTTTTCTCCTCCTGCCGCATATCCTGCAATTGCTCCTGTTGACCATGCCCACTGCAAATTATAGCCGCCGCACATTCCATCTACGTCTAAAATTTCTCCTGCTGCATACAATCCTTTTACCAGTCTCGATTCCATTGTATATGGATCGAATTGGCTTAAATCTGCACCACCTGCACATACCTGTGCCTGTTCAAAAGAATTCACCCCTGTAACAGAAAGGGGGAATTGTTTTAATATCAAAGCTAACTGTGACTTTTCTTTTGCAGATAGTTTTTTCCAAAATCCCCTTCCAGAAAGATTTGCCTGTTTAAGCAAAATTGGAATTAATTTTTTCGGAAATAATCCGATTAATCCCTCTTCCAATGTTTTATCCATTCTCATTTTATAACGAGAGTCTAAAAATTTCCCAACTTCCCAAATCTCCTTCTCTGGAAGAAAATCCAACTGTATCGTTACGGGCAGTCGTCTCTCCAGTGCCTTTGCTGCATATCGGCTTACTTGAAATACTGGAATTCCTGAAACTCCATAATCCGTAAGCTGTAGTTCTCCTTGATCGGATGCTTCCAACCTCCCATCCACAAACACAGATATCTTTCCATCTGTCCGAATTCCTGCCCACTGTTTCAGGAAGTTTTCCTTACACCGAATTTGCACCAGTGCTGGAACTGGCGGAATCATTCGATGTCCAAACGAATGAAGCAACTCATAACCACTTCCATCACTGCCTTGCTTTGGAGCAGCTTTGGAGCCTGTTGCAATGATTACTTTTTCCGCTTCAAAATTCCCACTGCCCGCTTCTACTATAAATTTCTTTTTTTTTCGAATCTTATTTACATGGGTTCCTAAAACGATATTGACATTTTGATGTTCCAGTTCCATACGAAGAACATCCAAAACTGCCGATGCCTGCTCCGACGCTGGATAGCAATAACCGAAACGACTTTTCAACACAACTCCTAATTCTTCAAAAAATTGTTTTGTTTCCATATAAGAAAATTGTTTCAACACTTCTTTTACAAAAAATGGAGTGTCACTTCGAAAAAAACTGGAATCCATCCGTTCGTTTGTCAGATTACAGCGGCCATTTCCTGTTACTAATATCTTTTTCCCAACTTTATCATTATGTTCCAGCATCCATACTTGTGCATTCTTTCTGGCTGCAACAATGGCAGCCACCATGCCTGCTGCGCCGCCTCCAACAATGATAACTCTATTTTTCACTTTTTCTTCTCTCTTTTTCTTTATTTTGGCAATAAATGTAATTTTTTTGCAATTACAACTAGCTTATGTCCCATTGGTAATGTTCTCAGTTCTGCTTCATTCACACTGCGGAATAATACGGTACAAATAAAATAAACAACCACTGAAACAAGAATCGAAGCCATAACACAAATAAATAAGGAAATAAAACGTTCCGTTCCTCCCAGTAATTTTGCCAGACTATTATAAGTGAAGAAACAGAAAATTCCCATCACAACTGCGGATAGCAATGGAAGTATGTACAATTTTAAAATATTTTGCTGGTATCCCAAATATTTTGTAATAGCAAAACAATTTAATGTTGCCATACAAATTCCAAATCCCACATAGGATACAATCACTCCATAAATTCCAATATTCATTTTCCATGTTACCAAATAGAATAACAGAATATGAACGCCAAGTGCGATCACAGCATTTTTGACTGGAACCGTCATTTTATTAATTCCCTGCAAAATGCCATTGGTCACTGTTGCAAGAGAAAAGAATAATACTGCAACACTTCCTACCATCAAATACAGGGCTGCGGAACTAGTATCATTACGGAATAGTAAATGAATCACTGGATCGGCTAAAATCATCAATCCAACCATGGATGGAATTGCAATATAAAGTACAACTTGCAATGTTGTTTTCGTTTTTACAATAATTGTTTTTCTATCTTTCTTTGCATAGGCTTCTGAAATAGAAGGAACGGCAGCAGATGCCATTGCCGATGCAAATGCAACAGGGACATGAATGAGCAATAAGTATTTTGCACTATAGGCTCCCCATATCTCGTTGTACTGCTTCGTGTCCTGCATATAATAACTAAACAGACTAGCATCTACTAAATCAATGATGTTATAAACTGCCGTACTGAGAATAACTGGTATGGCAGTTGCTACAATAATTTTGAAAAAAGTCCAACATGTTTCCGTACTTTCTGTACGATCTCTTTTTACTTTCTTCTTCAATACTCCATGATAAGCTTGGAATAAAATCAGGAAAAAAATTAATGCAATCAATGCTCCGACACCTGTACCAATCGTACCGCCAGCAGCACCCCATGCATACTTATATTCTGTGGTTTGCTTCAGTTCGTCTACTTTTGAACCATAAGAAAATAACAATGCCGCTGCTCCTACGGATACAATCGCATTGATAATTTGTTCAATAATTTGAGAAAATGCAGTTGGGATCATCGTATGAAGCCCTTGGAAAAACCCACGAAACGTTCCAAGAAATCCCATAATCAATATCGTTGGTGCCAGGAAACGCAGTGCAATGGATGCCAGCTCGTTTTTCATAAACGTAGCTGTAAAAAATTCCGCTCCAAATCCCACAAGTAAAGAGAAAATACCTCCTGAAATTGCTGAAAATATTAATGCACTTTTTAAAATTTTCTCTACGTTTTTCCATTTTCCAATTGCCGAATGAACGGAAACCAGTTTTGATACTGCCAATGGTAAACTATATGAGGATAATAAGAGCATCATAGAATAAATGGTATATGCATTGGAGTAATATCCATTGCCACTATCATGAATAATATTGGTCATTGGAACACGATAGACAACTCCAATCAAACGTACTAAAATAGACGCCACTGCCAAAATGCTTCCCTGGACAACAAAATTTCGCCCCGTACTGTTCTTCTTATTTTTATCCATATTTCTAACCTCTTTTATCTTGTAATTCCCATACTAGACAGAAGCTCGGATTGTTTTTTTTCCATGATTATCCGTTCCTCGTCTTCCATATGATCATATCCCATTAAATGGAACATACTATGTGCAACAAGAAATGCAAGTTCACGTTGGATACTATGGCCATAACTCTCTGCTTGTTCATATACTTTATCGACAGATATAATAATGTCTCCCAACATTAATTCTCCTGTCTCCAAATTAAAATAATCTTCTATATGATCTTCAATTCCTTCAAAGTTTCCTGGAGTCTGATAGTCCAGGAGAGGAAAAGACAGCACATCCGTTGGCCGATCGATCGACCGATATTCTTGATTTATTTCATGAATCTGCTCATCATTGGTAAGAATCACATTCACCTCTGCTTCATATGGACATTGTTCCTTTTCCAGAGCCATAGCGATCACAGACTGAATCAATTGTTCATAATCAAAATCCAATGGTTTTCTTGCTTCATATTCAATATTAAATGTCATAAACTCTATTCTTCCTTTTATCTGCTTCTCGATGTAACTTTTGTTTTATAAATTGTCTTCGTTTTTTCTTTTTTTTCATATTCATCATATGCTTGTACAATTTTTTGAACAAGCGGATGACGTACTACATCTTTATGATCGAAATAAATAACCCCGATATCTTCTATATCTTTTAATACTTTCAATGCAACATCCAATCCAGAAGTTTGTCCTGCGGGTAAGTCTTTTTGTGTCATATCTCCAGTTATTACTACTTTTGACCCAAAACCAATACGTGTTAAAAACATCTTCATCTGTGCAGGTGTCGTATTTTGTGCTTCATCCAATATAATATAGGCATTATCCAATGTGCGTCCTCTCATATATGCAAGCGGAGCAACTTCAATCAATCCCTTTTCGGAATTATGAATAAAACTGTCTGGCCCCATAATCTGGTATAATGCATCATACAATGGTCTTAAATAAGGATCAATTTTACTCTGTAAATCTCCAGGTAAAAAACCAAGTTTCTCCCCTGCTTCAATTGCAGGACGTGTTAAAATAATGCGTCCAACTTCTCCATCTTTGAAAGCCTGGATTGCCATTGCCATTGCTAAATAAGTCTTTCCTGTTCCAGCCGGTCCAACTCCAAATACAATCATCTTTTCCCGAATTCGATCGACATATTGCTTCTGTCCTAATGTTTTTGGCTTCACTGGCTTCCCATTGATCGTTCGACATATAATATCTTTGTCAATTTCCAGAATCTCATCTTCTTGATCTGAGAAAGCCAGCGAAAGTGCATAATCCACATTCTGTTCCATAATCAAATTTCCCCGTTTGGATAATTCAATTAAATTATTAAATACAGATTTTGCTTTATTTACTGCACCCTGTGGTCCAATAATTTTTAATTCGCCATCTCTGGCAATCATAGTCACACGCAATGTACGTTCAATTTTCTTTACAAATACATCAAACTGACCAAATACATTTCTTTGATGATCAGCTGGAACATCTACTATTGTTTCAATGATACTCATTTGCTTCTCTCGTCTCCTCTACTTGCTGCTCCTGGGAAAGCTTTCCTGCTTTCTCATGTACTACAATCGTACCACTAGCAGTACAGCCATTACCATTCCATTTTATTGTAACATTATTTTGAATAATTTCTACCCCTAATTTTTTTAAATTTTCAAAATAATACTGCAAATTTCTTTCGCATAACTGTTTTGCCTCTGCCTCTGTGTAAAATTTCTCCGTTTCTTCATATATTCTCTCCTGACAACTTCCATAATAAACTGGAATATAAAAATTAGAAAATAAATGACATTGATTTTTTGTCGTAATAACTTCCATATTTTCCTGTTTTTCTACTGGAAAAATCTGAAAGCGATAATCGAACAATTGAACAAAATAATGGGTTTTCTCTTTTATATAATTTCTTTCTATATAGGAAGCGGGTACCGAATCTTTATATTCATAAGTTCTTTCCAATATAATATCTGCGTCTGCCTGAACACGATGCTGAGCCATCACACCTCCGCCATCATCCAATATTTCCAATGTTCCTGTAACGAGCACATCACCAACTTCTACGGTATCTCCCTTATGTACTAGTGGAGTTCCTTTTCTTGTAATCACTGATACGACTACTCCATCCTTATCTGCAATGAGATCTCCTTCTTTATAATCTTTCTCTTCGATTTCCAATATTCCTGTATTTTCCTTTATCTTTACAACTAATCTCGTTCCATCAATTCGGGCAGAAACCCAATTAATATCTTCATATTCATTTCGAATGGCTTTTTCTAAATCTTCGCATACAACGTTATGAACCTGCATTCCTTGCACATATCCCTGAGAATGTAAAAATGTCATTAGTACATCATCGGTATACTTTTGATTTCCCTCAAACTGAATGTCCCATATAAATAAAGACATAATATATAGAACAACAACAAATACGGCACAACTAATATAAGTAACTTTTCTATGACGATTGCGGTATAAAAAAAAGGGAAATCCACATTTTTTTACTATAAAGAGACGTGTGTGGGATTTATGTGCAATTGACCGAATTCTCCGAAAATCCTTTAAGTCCATCTGACATTCATAATATCCATCCCGATAGGTTAAATCTTGCAGTACAATTTCATGGTTTCTGCAAAGATTTAAAAATCGCTCTGGCGAATGACTTATAATCCGAACTATTACAAACCCTCTATAATATTGAAGAATCTTTGTAATCATATCTCAACCCCTTATTCATAGCATATGCTTTCAATGCATCCTGTCAACTTCAATTCCTCATAATTATAACAGACAATCCGAAGCCTTTTGCCACAAATACAAAGCCTTCCATCCCGGATCTGTAGCTTTAGACAGCAATCATTATATTCCAGAATCCCTCGAAAGTTTTCTATACAAACTTCATGGTTTCCAATAGCAGTTACAATTACTGCTCCCAAAACACTATCTTTCGGAAGCTTTAACTGTTCTGCTAAACGTTCCATCCGTCTCATTGCATCAGCCTTTCTGGATCATTTCCTTTAATTGCAAAGCAAATCTTTATTTCTTTCCATTATATTCAAGTTGTTGTCAAACTATACTACAACAGGCGGAATCCTTATGGACCCCGCCTGCTTTAATGCACAAATTAAACTTTCCTATTACAGAATCTAACTAACTTCTATATTAAATTCTGTTATTCTTCTTTTTTAGGTGAAATGGAATTCATTACATCCGCAAAAGAATTAATTATACTTACGCTTTCTAGCAGCTTCAGACTTTTTCTTACGTCTTACGCTTGGCTTTTCGTAATGTTCTCTTTTACGAATCTCCTGCTGGATACCAGCTTTTGCGCAGTTTCTTTTAAATCTGCGTAATGCGCTGTCCAGACTCTCGTTCTCTTTAACGATTACGTTCGACATAGCTCACACCTGACCTCCCTCCAGTTGTGTACTTGTGCATAATACAACTGTTTGGGTATATTCGCACTGTAATGATTATAGCATAAAAATACGCTACGTCAAGAATAATTTTGAAAATACTTAAATTAATGCGATAACCGTTCCGACGGCGCTCATCTTCTTGCCCGGCCAAAGGCCGGACATGAAGCATCGGATGTCCATCCGATGTGTAAACAGGGGCAAAACCATGTTTACAAGCAAGCTTGACACCTGCTTTTGCCCCTGTTTACCCGCCGTCTGAACTGTTACGCAAAATTATTTCTCCGGAAGCTTGTCCATCTCTTCCATAATCGCGGGGATTACCTTGTACAGGTCGCCCACGATGCCGATGTCGGCGATATCAAAGA
>OERR01000025.1_pt1 | contig 51122 bp, 44 predicted proteins | sample 1540051 | NCBI WGS metagenome assembly OERR01 (sample SAMEA3891884, study PRJEB23780) | metagenome | biome: terrestrial biome; feature: animal house; material: Caecal content | place: Italy | collected 2015-05-05 | reverse complement strand
GAGCATGCGACTGTTAATCGCAGGGTCGTTGGTTCGAGTCCAACTTGGGGAGCCACTGAAATCCGAACGTGTATGCGTTCGGATTTTTTTGTATCCGTTTAATCGGATTATCGCAAAGTTTCCCCATTTTATGAAGATGAAAAAGAATAGGGAGGATACCTATGACGAAAAAAGAGCTGGCGCTGGCCGTGGTGGAGCGATTGAAAGAAGAATACCCGGATGCGGGATGCACGCTGGATTATAACGAAGCGTGGAAGCTTTTGGTGAGCGTCCGTCTGGCCGCGCAGTGCACCGACGCGCGCGTCAATGTGGTGGTGCAGGATTTGTATGCGAAGTATCCTTCCGTGGAAGCGCTGGCGGCAGCGGAAGAGGACGACGTGGAACAGATCGTGCGCCCCTGCGGCCTGGGACGGAGCAAGGCGCGGGATATCTGCGCCTGCATGAAGATGCTGCGGGATGAGTACGGCGGGAAGGTGCCGGACGATTTTGACAAGCTACTGAAGCTCCCCGGCGTTGGCCGCAAGAGCGCGAACCTCATCATGGGCGACGTGTTCGGCAAGCCCGCCATTGTCACCGATACCCATTGTATCCGTCTGGTGAATCGGATTGGTTTGGTGGACGGGATCAAGGATCCGAAGCGCGTGGAAATGGCGCTGTGGAAGCTGATTCCGCCGGAGGAAGGCAGTGATTTCTGCCACCGCCTTGTGTACCATGGGCGCGACGTCTGTACCGCCCGCACAGCACCGCACTGCGACCGCTGTTGTCTCGCGGAGCTTTGTAAAAAAGTTGGTGTGGAAGCAAAAGGCTGACAATTGTCAGTAAGCAAGAAAAATCCGGGAGCGTTTTGAGCGATCAACACTCGAAACACTCCCGGATTTTGTGTATGCTTCTCATTTTTCTTCGGATTTTTCAGGATGCTTTTCCCGTTCCATACAGCGTGGACATTTTCCGTACAGCGTCAGGCTGTGGCTCTCGATGGAAAACCCCGTGTCGCGTTCCAGTCCTTCCTCCAGAGCGGCCAGCGGGCATCCGTCGATGCGCACGCGGGCGTCGCAGCCGGTGCAGATGAGGTAATGCCCGTGACGGCGCGCGGGAGAATAGCGCACGACGCCGTCCCCAAAGGTGTCGCGGTGCAGGAGGTTTTCCGAGCAGAAGCGTTCGAGATTGCGGTACACGGTGGAGAGGGCCAGCGAAGGCTCCTCCCCGCGCAGGCGGGAGTGCACCTCCTCCGCGCTGAGCGGTTCGGCGCTCTCGTCAAGCACGCGCAGGATGGCGGCGCGCTGGCGTGTGTTTTTCATCGGAGGCTTCTCCCCTTTCCCGCTCACAAGCGTTTGTCTGTCTCCATTATACCCGTTTTTTCTGTTTTTGCAAATGTCACGGTTCGTTGCCGTTTCCGGATGATTTGTGATATAATTGTGATACAATAATTAAGATTAGAAAAAGCGGCTTGAAACCTCTGGTACAGAGAAAGGAACTTCGAATCAAATGGATTGCATATATTTTGACAACTCCGCCACCACACAGCCGTGTGAGCAGGCGGTGAAAAAGATAGAGGAAATGCTGACAACCTGCTGGGGAAATCCTTCCTCCCTCCACGGGCTGGGCTTTGCCGCCGAGGAGGAGCTGAACGAAGCGCGGCGCGCGGTGGCGAAGTCGCTGTCCTGTACGCCGGAGGAGGTGTATTTCACCTCCGGCGGGACGGAGAGCGATAACCTTGCGATTTTCGGCGCGGCAAAGGCGCGGCAGAAGCGCGGGACGCATATTGTCACCACGCAGATCGAGCACCCCGCCGTGCTCAACACCATGGCGGCCCTGGAGAAGGAAGGCTTTACCGTCACCTACCTGGCCCCCGACGGTGAAGGGCACATCAGCCCCCAGGCGGTGCGGGAGGCCGTCCGCCCCGATACGGTTCTGGTCAGCCTGATGGCGGTGAACAACGAGGTCGGCACCATCCTGCCGGTGGAGGCGGCACGGGACGCGATCCGGGAGCAAAACGCCCCGGCGCTCCTGCATGTCGACGCGGTGCAGGCGTATGGCAAGCTGCCGCTTGCGCCCGGACGGCAGGGAATTGACCTGATGACCGTCAGCGCCCATAAAATCCATGGCCCGAAGGGCGTGGGCGCGCTGTTTGTGAAAAAGGGCGTGCACATCGCGGCGCGCGTGTTCGGAGGAGGACAGGAGCGGAATCTCCGCCCCGGCACGGAGGGAATGCCGCTGATTGCGGGCTTCGGCGCGGCGGTGCGGGCTTTGCCCGATTTGGCCGCCGAGGAGGAGCGTATCCGCGCGCTGAACCGCCGCCTGCGTGAGCGGCTGGCCGGGATCGAGGGCGTGACCATCCATTCGCCCGAGGACGCGCTGCCGTACATTCTCAGCTTTTCGGCCTGCCCGGTGCGTGCCGAGACGATGCTGCATTTCCTCTCCGAGCGCGGGATCTGCGTGTCCTCCGGCTCCGCGTGCGCAAAGGGGAAGGCGAGCCACGTCCTCACCGCCATGCACTTGCCGAAGGAACAGATCGAATCGAGCCTGCGCGTGAGCTTTTCCAGAAACAACACCGAGCGGGAGGTCGACGCGCTCGCCGACGCGCTTGCCGAGGGCCTTTCCACGCTGGCCGCGCGTTCATCTCTGCGTGCCCGTCTGAAAAAATCATGACATAAAAGGAGAACATCCGATGAAGGAAGTCATTTTGCTCAAGCTGGGGGAGATTGTCCTCAAAGGCTTGAACCGTAATACGTTTGAAAACGCCCTGATCAAAAACATCCGCCGCCGCCTGGCCCCTCTTGGGGAGTTCGAGGTGCGCATGGCGCAGTCAACCATCACCATCACCCCCGGCCCCGGCGCGGATTTGGAGGGCGCGGTGGAGCGGGTGCGCAAAATTTTCGGCGTGATCACCTTCTCGCGCGCCTGCGTGACGGAAAAGAGCATGGAAGCCGTGCGCGCCGCCGCTGTGGAGTACCTGCGCCCGCAGCTTTCCACCGTACACACCTTCAAAGTGGAAACCAAGCGCGCCGATAAAAAATTCCCGCTCTCGTCGCCGGAAATTTCCGCCGAGGTGGGCGCGTGCCTGCTGGACGCTTTCCCCAATCTGACGGTGAACGTCCATGAGCCGGATGTGACGGTGCGGGTGGAGATCCGCGATTTCGGCGCGTATGTCCACGGCGAACCGGAGCAGGGCGCGGGCGGAATCCCCGTCGGAACGGGCGGCAAGGCTGCGATCCTCATCAGCGGCGGCATTGACAGCCCTGTGGCGGCGTGGATGATGGCCAAGCGCGGCGTGGAGCTGACCCCGATCCATTTTGCCAGCCCGCCCTATACGAGCGAGCGCGCCGAGCGCAAGGTGGCCCAGCTTCTGGGCCGCGTCGCGGAGTATGCCGGGCGGATGTATATGATCACCGTCCCCTTTGCCCGCGTGCAGGAGGAGATTCTGGACAAATGCCCGGAGGATTACTTCACGATCCTCATGCGCCGGTTTATGATGCGGGTTTCCGAGCGGATTGCCGCGATCGAGGGCTGCGCCGCGCTGATCACGGGCGAGAGCCTGGGACAGGTGGCAAGCCAGACGCTCCAGGCGATCGCCGCCACGGACGAGGCCGCTTCCATGCCGGTGTTCCGTCCCTTGATTGGAATGGATAAGAGCGAAATTGTCTCCATTTCCCGGAAAATAGACACGTTTGATCTCTCGATCCTCCCGTATGAGGATTGCTGCACCGTCTTTACGCCGCGTCACCCGCGCACCAGGCCGGAGCTGGCCGCCGTGCATGAGGCGGAGAGCGCGCTGGATGTGGAAGCGCTGGTGCAGGCGTGCGTGGACGGCCGCCGTGTGACGAAGATTGTCCCGGGCGAGGTTTGAGCCCCGGAACCGAAAGGAAGGATGAGTCTTGCAGGCTGAACTGATTGCCGTGGGGACTGAGCTGCTGCTCGGCCACACGATCGATACCGATTCGGCGTATGCCTCCCGCGAGCTGGCGGCTTCCGGGATCGACGTGCTGCGCCGCTTCACCGTGGGGGATAATCCCGCGCGTCTGGAGGAAACGCTGCGTCTGGCGCTGTCGCGCAGCGATCTGGTGGTGCTCATTGGCGGACTGGGGCCGACGAAGGACGATCTCACCAAGGAGATCGCGGCGCGCGTCTGCGGAAAGCAGCTGGTGATGCACGAGGAGAGCCGCCGCCGGATTGAGGAGCATTTCCGGGGCCGCGTCTGCGGTGAAACCCAGTGGAAGCAGGCCATGCTCCCCGAGGGCTGCGACGTGCTCCCGAACGACCACGGCACCGCGCCGGGCTGTGTGTTCCGCGCGGAGAACGGCTGTCTGGTGGCGCTGCTGCCCGGCCCGCCGTCCGAGTGCGAGCCGATGATCCGTGACCGCCTGATGCCGTATCTGCACCGGCTCAGCGGCGGCGTGATTGCGTCGCTCATGGTGCGCACTTTCGGGATCGGAGAAGGTACGGCGGCGGAGCGGGCGGAGGATTTTCTGAATCTTGCGAACCCCACCGTGGCCCCCTACGCCAAGGACAGTGAGATGTTTTTCCGGGTCACGGCGAAAGCGTCCTCGCAGGAGGAAGCGCAGAAGGAGTGCCGCGCCGTCGCGGACCGGCTGTGTGAGCGGCTCGGCTCGTATGTCTACGCGGTCAATACGGACGGCACGTCGCAGAGCTGCCTGGAAAACACCGTGGTGGAGCTGCTGGCCCAGCGGGGCCTGACGGTATCCGCCGCGGAATCGTGCACCGGCGGGCTGATTGCCAAGCGTCTCACCGACGTGCCCGGCGCTTCCGCTGTACTGAACATGAGCTTTGTGACGTATTCCAACGAAGCCAAGCACCGCCTGCTCGGCGTGCCGATGGAGATTTTGGATCGGTATGGAGCCGTCAGCGAACAGGTGGCGCGCGCGATGGCCGAGGGCGTGCGGCGCTTTTCGGGCAGCAGCGTCGGCGTGGGTGTGACGGGTATCGCGGGGCCGGACGGCGGCACGCCGGAAAAGCCGGTGGGACTGGTGTATCTGGCCGTGAGCGACGGGGAACACACCTGGGTGCGCCGGATGAACGCTCCCGCGCGCTTCCAGTCGAGGGAAAAAATTCGTTTCCGTGCCGCCAGTACGGCGCTGGATATGGTACGCCGCCTGTTGTGCGGCCTGCCGGTGGAGGAGGGAGCAGTGTGAGGGCGGCGCTGTTGTTTGTGAACGCGCATCAGACCTTTTTTACACAGGACGCGATCCGGGTCTTTCTGGACCGTCTGGACTGCCGCCTGACTTACGCCGAGGCGGCGTTCGGCTCCTTTCTGCCGCGTCTTTCGGCGCTGCTCAGGGAGCATGACACCGTGTTTGCCATCTCTCCGGCGGAGGGCTTTCCACCGGCGCGCCCCGTGTGCGCCGCGCCGCTGTTTGAGCGGCTGCATATTCCGATTGGCCCGGACGGCGAGCCGCGCGGTATCCGCCGCCTGCCGGTGGGCGATGTGGAGGGCTATCTGCTTGAGAGCCGGACGCAGGCGATCTGCCTTCTGCCCGATGACGCCCGCGTGCTGCCTGCCATGCTGGATCAGGCCGCCGCGCCGTTGTGTGAAAAATTTTCACTTACCCGCCGGGCGGTTCCGTCCCCGCCGCCGATCCGTTTTGAAGAGGAGCTGGAGCGCGAATACGGCGGCACGCCGTCGATCTGAGAAAGCGAGGAAACCGGATGGATCTCATCAGCCAGGTGAAAATGGCCGACGTTATGATGAAGTTTCTGCGGGGGGATATGATACATCTCACCCCATACCCCTTCACGGCGGGAAAGCCTGCCTTTGAGCCGGACAGGGATCCGCGCCTGCCGCGCAGCACGCCGGAGCGGGAGGGCATCCCCTCCGGGTATCTGCGGGACTTTTTCCGGCAGGCGGACGGGGCGGGAGAGCTTCCCCTCCTGCACAGCGCGGCGGTGCTCTGCCATGGGAAGCTGGTGGCGTGTGTCAGCCGCGCGCCGTACTCGGCGGCTTTGCCGCATATGACCTTTTCGTTCTCCAAAACCGTCGTCTCCATGGCGGTGGGCATGGCGGTGACGGAGGGGCTGCTGACGGTGGAGGATTCGGTGGTTTCGTTCTTCCCGGAAAAACAGCCGCCGCTGTTCCGCAGTCCGCGTATGGCAGCCATGAAGGTGCGCCATCTGCTCACCATGACCAGCGGGGCCAATTTCAGCGAGGCGGGCAGCGAGATGGAACGCGACTGGGTGCGCGGCTTTTTCTATTCCGACTGTGCCTGCATGCCGGGAGAAAAATTTCACTACAACAGCATGAACAGCTACCTGCTGGCCGCAATCCTGCGCAAGGTGACAGGGCAGACGCTGACAGAGTACCTCACGCCGCGCTTGTTTGAGCCGCTCGGGATCCCGCCCGTTTACTGGGAAACGTGCCCGATGGGGATCGAGAAGGGCGGCTGGGGCCTGTACCTGCGCGTCACGGACATGGCGAAGCTGGGAGAGCTCTGCCTGCGCGGCGGCGTGTGGGAGGGCAAACGGATTCTCTCCGAGGAATGGCTGAAGGAAATGCTGTCCTTTGAGGTGGAGACGGAGCACGATGGTATGACGCGCTACGGTTACCAGCTTTGGAGCTTCCCGGCTCCGCATTCCTATCAGTTCAACGGTGTGTTCGGCCAGTATGCCGTCGTGCTGCCGGAGCTGGACATGGTAATCGCCACGACAGGCGGGGACGCATCCCTGTTCTTTAACCGTGTACTGGACGCGATCGACGTTTTCTTCGGTTCCGGCGCGCCTGCGCGCTATGCACAGTGGCTGGAGGAGCATCCCTCCTGCCGGGCCGGGCGGCTGTGCCGTGACCCCATGCGGGACGATCCGAAATCGCTGCGGCTTCTGCGCGATCCGTGGGCGGATCCCGAGCCGGTGAGCTGGTTCTCCCGCCTTCGCGCGCTCTTTTCCGCCCGGCGTGCCGAAGACCCCGCCCCTGCTTCTGTGCTTCCGGACGCGGCCCTGCGCTTCTGCACCGCTGTGGACGGCGGGGAAAGCGATGCGTGTTCCGTCGGGCCGGGCTGGTACCGGCTGGAAAAAAGCTTTGCCTCCCTGCTTCCGCTGATTCTGGCGGGCGTGACGAACAATTTTTCCGCGCCCTTGTCCGGTTTGCGGTTCCGCGCGGAGGGAGGACGCTTTTTTGTGGACGCCGCCATGGGCGGGGATGGCGTGGTTTCGTTTCCTGTGGGCGTGAATGGTCAGGCCGAGCGCGGTAAAGTGGTCATCCACGGGGAACCGTATGCCATAGCGGCACGCGCGCAGTTCCGTCTGGACGAGGAAGGGCGCGACGTACTGTTTCTCGATGTGTTTTTCCTGGAAGCGCCGAGCGTGCGGCGGCTGAAAATCATTCGCACGGGAGAGGATTCCATTTTGGTGCGCTTTCTGGAATATCCTTCCGTGGAGGAGGCGGCGCGGATGCTGCTCACGCTGGTGGGCGGGGACGCGGGAGCCTCCGGAGGGGTGTGGGATCTCTTTGGACAGGATGTGATCCGGCACCGTCTGTATGGGCGTATGAAGGAGATCTGCTTCCCGCGCGCCGCCGGAAGGCTGCAAGCGCGCCGGGAGGAATCGCCGGAGCCTGTGCCGGAGCAGAAATAGCCGTGCTCGTTCCGGTGTGTGCGTTTCATTTTTTAAAGTTTTCTAAAAATCAGGGCATATTGCTTGTTCTTTTTGTCTCCTTTTTGGTATAATGAAAAAATAAAAAGGCAGTGTCCGCAGGAAGCGGAGAAAAAGAGGTTTCAGCGGAAGGAGATGCAGCACATGAAACAGCGGCCATGGAAACGGGCGTTGTCCCTCATGCTTGCGTTCGCGCTTGTGTTCGCCATGCCGTGCGTGACGGGCGTGTATGCGGCGGGGGCGGCGATGGCTGCGGCTTCTACATCAACGGCGCTCCCGTGCCGGTCGCGGTAGCGCATATTTCCTAAAAACAGCGCCCCATTCCGGGTTTCCGGAACGGGGCGCTGTTCATTGCGTTATATTAGAGAGAAATATTATTCCTCAAAGAATTTATCCCAGTCAAAGGACTTGGCAGCGTCGGGGGAAACAGGCGTGGCCTGCGCCTTCGGCAGCGGCTTCGCGCTGGACGGAGCGGCGGGGGACTGCTTTGCGGGTGCGGCCGTTTGTGAGGGAACGGCTGCCTGTGTGGAAACGGAGTTTTGTGGGGACGCGGCCGGTTTTGCCGTGGGAGCCGCGGCACTGTGCGCCTGCGGCGGCTGTGCCTGGCGTGCGCCGCCCTCCCGCACAATCTTTTCGGTTTCATCCGAGGAGAAAATGTCCTCCATCTGCGGCCGCTGCGGTGCGGGCTGCCGCAGACCCGCGGCGGAGATTTCCATGGTTTCCTGGTTGGCAAAGGCCTGCTGCTCCGGAGTCGCCTTTTCCGGTGCGAGTCTCTGCTCCGGCTTTTTGTCACCGGGGCGATTTACTTTCATCACGCCGCTGCCGTCCAGATCCGTCATAGGCTCCACGGAGGGATCCGTGTGTCCGCCTGTGAGCGGAGCGGGAGAAGGCGCGGAGGAGGCTTTCATGCGCGGGGCGATAAATTGGAGATACACAAATACGGCGAAGCCCGCGAAGGCGAGAAGGATCATCACAATGCCGACGGGGAGCAGCCAGGAGCTGCGGTTGGAAGCGGTCATATCGCCCGATCCGTTCGTGTCGTCATCGGTGGGCAGGACAGCGCCGCCTGCCGAGGACGAGTCCGAGGAGGAGCCGTCGCTGCCTGCCTGCGAGAGCAGCTCGCTCCAGTCCTGGGAGGTGAGAACATCCGGATCGCTGTTTGCCGTGGCGGCGTGGGAGGCCAGTTGGTCAATCAGATCCTGATCGGTATCGGGATTGTTGATAACGGGCGGAATGTATTCCGGCCGGCTGGGGGTAATCGTCTGCGGCTGGCTTTCCACCGGTTCCTCGGAGGAGACCGTTTCAGAGGATGCCGGCTCGGAGGTCTGGCCTTCCGGTTCCGAGGAAGGGGCCGAGGATCCGTCCGGCAGCGGCTCGATGCCGCCCGACTCGGTTCCTCCCGGCTCTCCGGAGACAACAGGGGGAACGGAAACGCCTCCCGTCGGATCGGAAACCTCCGGCGTGGAGACTACGGGCGTTTCCGAGACAGCCGGGGGCGGCTCGGAAGGAGCGACAGGCTCCGTCGATTCCGTGGGCGCGGAAGCAATGGGCATTTCCGTGGCATAGATGAGCGGAGCGGAAAAAACAGCAAGCGAAAAGACGGCGGACAGAGCGACGGCAAACGCCTGCTTTCTGGTAAATTTCATCATAAATGAAAGCCTCCTGTATCAGCATAAGGGGGCGGGCAGGAAAGCGGTGTGTGCCGTCCTGTCCGGAATGGCGGCCATGTTTGCCGTTGGGGATGGAAAAGGCCGCTTATAAACTTTATCATATCACATTTGAAAACCATAAAACAATAGAGAGAATGTGAATATGTAAAAAATGAGAAGATTTTGTGCCCGGCGGGAAGAATTGAAATTACGCATAAAAAATGCTATAATAACCGCAGACTGCCGGGCGTTCAGGAACGCGTACATCCGGGCGATCGGAGAGAGCGTGCCGCGCGGAAGCGCCATGTCCGGCTGGGAGGAAGAAGCTTCCCGCGAAACCAGGGCTTATTTGAAAAGGATAAAAGCGGTACGGATACAGCTTCAAACAAGCCCTTACAATAAGGAGGAAGGACTGTGAGCAAAAAAGTAAAGATAGTGGCGGACAGCACCTGCGATCTGAACAGCGATCTGCTGGAGCGTTATGGAATTGAGACAATTGCCCTGCCTGTCAATCTGGGAGACAAGGCATGTCTGGATGGAATAGATGTACATACTCCCGATTTGTTTGCGTATTACAAGGAGACGGGAAAGCTTCCCACAACGAGCGCCCCGACTCCGGCTTATTATGAGGATTTCTATCAAAAGTGGACCGGCGAGGGCTTTGAGGTCGTGCACCTGAGCATCAGCGGCGAGATGACCGTGACGCCGAACATTGCCCGCATGGCTGCCGAGAACTTCCCGGATGTGTATCCCGTAGATTCCCGCAACGTTTCCAGCGGGATGGGCATGCTGGCTGTCTATGCCGCTGAGCTGCGCGATCAGGGCCTTTCCGCCGCCGAGATTGCGGATAAAGTCCGTGAGCAGTCCAAGAAGGTGCGCACGGCCTTCGTCATCAGCACGCTGCTTTATATGTATAAGGGCGGGCGCTGCACCGGCGTGCAGATGCTTGGCGCGAACCTCCTCAATCTCAAGCCCTGCATCGAGGTGCAGGACGGCAAGATGGGAGTCACGAAAAAATATCGCGGGAATCTGGAATCCGTCGTTTGCCAGATGATCACCGACAAGCTCACAAACGGCGAGAAGCTCAACCCCTCCCGCATCATGATCGCCCACTACGACGCGGGCGAAAAGGTGCTCGCGGCCGCGCAGAAGAAGATCCGCGAGCTGGCTCCCTTCCAGGAGATCGACATCAACGATACGGGCTGCTCCGTCTCGGTTCACTGCGGCCCCGGTACTCTCGGCATCATCTACATGGCAGACTGACACCTGCGGTGAGCAAGTCGCGCACGCCGCGTCCCGCGGCGCACCATGGCAAAGCACGTCGGCCCCTTTGCGATCCATGTCGCAAAGGGGCCTTTCTTTGTGTCCCGCGTTGTTTCCGCAGAGCGGCACGGAAGCAGGGTCAGACTGTCCCGCGCTGCCGGGCTGACGTTTTGCGCTTTGCTTGCCAGCGGGCCATAACGACGAAACGCCCCGGATTGCTCCGGAGCGTTTCGCCGTTTAGAGGAAGAATTTTATGAAAAAGAGTCTTGTAATCGGATGAGAAAAGGAAGTTGTGGGGTTATTCGCCCGTCGACTGGGCGAGCGTAACCTCCACGGTGAAGGTTTGCTGGCTCAGGCCGTTGTAGACCTCCAGCGTGACCGTGTCTCCGGCCTTCTTCTGCGTCAGGTAAGAGGTGATCGCGCTCTGGCTGTCCACCGTCACGTCGTCAATCTTGGTGATCAGGCAGCCCTGCGTGATTCCCGCGGAGGAAACGGAGGGGTTCGTGACGCTGGCCACATACATACCGGCGGTCGGGTAGCCGTAGAAACGGGCCGTCATGCTGTCGATATACTGGCCGGTGATACCGAGCACAGCGCGATCCTTGACGTAGCCGTATTCCTTCAGGCTGCTGATGATCGGCTGGGCGGTGTCAATCGGGATGGCAAAGCCGAGTCCCTCGTAGCCGGTGGCGGCAATCTTCGAAGAGTTGATGCCGATGACCTGGCCGTATTTATTCACAAGCGCGCCGCCGGAGTTGCCGGGGTTGATAGCGGCGTCGGTCTGGATGCATTCCATGGTGTATCCGTCCTCAGAGGTAACGGGACGGTTCAGAGCGGAGATATAGCCCACGGTAACGCTGGAGCTGAACTGCAAGCCGCCGGGGTTGCCGATGGCCATCACCTGATCCGCAACCTTGAGATCCTCGGAGGAACCGAAGGTGGCGGGCACAAGGTTGGTCGCTTCAATCTTAATCACCGCAAGATCGGTCACACTGTCGCTGCCGATAAGCTCAGCCTCGTAGGTGGAGCCGTCATACAGGATGACCTTGAGCGAATCCGCGCCGTCCACGACGTGGGCGTTGGTGATGATATAGCCGTCCTGCGTGGCGATGATGCCGGAGCCTTCGCCCGCATCCTGTTCCTCAGCTTCCGTCTCGGGAATCTGGCCGAAATAGTAGTTGCCGTTTGTTTTCTGGAAATTCTGGATGCACACGACGGAAGGAATCACCTTTTCCGCAATCTCCGTCAGGCTCAGCTCGCCGCTGGTCGAGGTCTGGCTTGTGCTGCCTTCGTCATCGCTGACCATCTTGTTGATGGTGAAAGCGGGATTGGTGGAGCCGGTATTATTTACGGAGATGTATCCGCCGTTGATCAGGGCCGCAAACCCGGCGATGGAACTGGCCGAAACCAGTACGCACGCCAGCACGGCAGCGGTGATTTTCACGGCAAGCCGCTTGCCGCGGCTCATGGGCTTCTTTTCCTTCTTCGGCTTTTTCGGCGGCTGCGGGGCCTGCTGAGTGTAATGGTAGGAGCTGCCGTCCCACACGGTCTGCCCGTTCGGCTGGCCGCCCTGCCACACCTGCTGGCTGTAGCCGTTCTGGTTCTGCTGGGAACCGTAGGGCGTCTGGTACTCGTTGTAGTAAGCGCCATAGCCGTTTTGCTGTGAGCTGTTGGAGGAGGCGTTCTGGTTTGTGGTATCCTGCGTTGTATGAGAATTCTGGTCGAAGTTCTGATTTTGATTCAAGGGATCAAACATCATCCATCATCCTTTCCCGGTATGGGACTCACGGCCTTCCGCCGGCGTCCCGTTGTTTTATTTCCCTTTTGTGACTCTTATTATGCGGGGCGAATGTGAAAACTATGTGATGAACTCGGAACAGTTTGATGATTATTTTAAGAACAAAATATGAAAGGGCGAAGAAAAGGCGGCACTGGTTACAAAAACGCCCCGGCAGTCGGAAAAACCGGCTGTCGGGGCGTGTGCTGTTTTTTCAAACATGTTTAGGGCTGCTTCGGCTTCACCAGAAGGGTGTCCGCCATGGTGAACACATCGGGCACGCCTTTATAGGCGCACCATTTGGGCATTCTGGCGTAGCGGTGGGCCACCAGCCGGAAGCACCGCAGCGTTTTGTTCACCGGGAACACAACATCCTGCCGGGCGATCTCCCGCGCGCAGGGGGCGCAGGGCAGATGCAGAGTGTCCTTCAAGGTCAGGTGTTCCGGGTCCGGCCCGGTGAACAATTCGATGTACTCCGGAAAGACGATGCCGGACCGGTGATGGGACAGGAAACCCAGCCCGATGCTCTCGATCGCCTTTTCCTCCGGCAGCAGGGCGGTCACGTCCAGATCCTGTAAGGTGCCCAGCCACTGGCCGCAAAGGTAGTCACAGCTGCCCCGCCGGGGCGCCAGCAGGCCCCGGATGCCGCCCGCCGAGAACACCGGACGGGGGTCAAAACGGGTGGGGCTTTGCAGATCCATCTCAGTGAGAACGAACTGGTAGTGAGCGCGCGCCGTCTCACTCACCCGGCCGTCCGCCAGAAAGAGCCGGGCGCAGAGCACCGTGTCCCGTTCCAGCGGGATGGGTCCGGTGTACACCGGCGAATGCTCGTCCGGCAGGGTGCCGTCGGTGGTGTAGCGCAGAACGCCCTCTTGCCGGGCGGTCAGGGTGACGCTGGCTCGGGTGCCCGCCGGGAACACGCACTCGGGCGGGTCCAGCTGGGGCATGAAGGGCGGCACGGCCCCGTTTTCGGCCCATTGGGTTTGCACATGATCCAGCGGTGCGGGATCTTCCAGATACCGGGGCGTAAAGATTGGTTCGGTGAGGGTCGTATCCGCCAACAGCAGGCAGATCCTGCCCGCTTCCGGGGCGATGCGCACCCCGTCCGTCCCCGCGTGGATCAAAGTGCCGGTCTCCACCGTGAAGCGGTAGCAAAAGCCCTCGTGCTCCATCTGGATGCACCGGCCCTGGACGGCGCGGAACACCGGCAGCCGGTCGAAGGCAAGGTCATATTCGCCTTCCAGCATGAGACGGTCCGGCTGCATGGAAAAGCGGGTCAGCAGCGCGCCGGTTGCCGGGCTTGTCAGCTCGGCCCGGGCCTCGGTCTCGCTCTCGGCGTAAAAGCGGATACGGCCCTCCGGCTCCGAACCGTCCGGCCCCAGCAGCCGGATGAAGGGCCGGGGGTCATCCGGCCCCGTCCAGAGCTGGGGGAAGAGCAGGGGCAGCGCATCGAAGGTGCTCTTGGCGTTTGTCATGGCGTGCTGCCGGTAACGGGAGGGGTATTCATCCCGGTAGAGGAAGAAGTCCCGCACCCGCAGGCGGCTTTCTTCGCCCAGAAAGCCCACTCGGTAGCAGCAGGAGGCGTACCACTGGGCGCTCAGATTGTGGGCGGCGTTCCAGTCGTGGGAGGCCTGCCAGGTCATGGGCGGGGTGATCCGATATTTCTTGCGAAACCATTCGCTGCTGGCCGCCATGGTTTCCACCCGCACCAGGCCCTCCCTGGCCAGCCGCTCCACCACAGCCAGCTGAGGCGCCAGGCCGGGGCCAATGTTCTCCCACAGAAAGTTGTTCTCCTGGCCGACCTGGGCGTACCCGATGCCCAGCGAGTCCTCCTTGGTAATGGTGTCGAACATCCAGCGGATCCACTGCTCGTCCCGGCCGGTGAGCCAGGCAGGCTCCAGAGTGAACACCATGCCGTACAGATCCGGGCGCAGGTTCTGCTCAAAGTTGTAGATGGGGTCCGGCCCAAGCAGACGGAACACCGGCACCGGCAGCTGGTTGGCCGGGGACTGGGCGGGCAGGTTTTCATTCTGACGGCTGGGGTAGTAGACTCCGTTGGGCCAGCCGCCCCACAGGGTAAAGCCGTCGGTGCCGATCTGGTCCCGGCAGGTGGCCCCGCCGGTGACGCCATATCGTTCGGCGGCGTATTCCAGGGTCACGGTGTCCAGTACCCAGGAGCCGATGGTTCCGGGATACCTGCCGAAGACGGAAAAGAAGGTGTCCATGTAGGCGTCCACCAGGCGTTTGCGCTCCTCCGGCTCATAGCCGATGCAGTAGGCGCTGTTTACCCGCTCGTCGAACTCCTCGGCTACCTGGCCGCGAAAACGCACCCCGGCCTTTTCGCACAGCTCCCGGGTGATCTCCCACCAGGCGGAGATCTCATCCTGGGGGGCGGTTTCTTCCAGCAGCAGTTTCTGGTAGCGGGGGTCGGTGAGCGCGTCGTATTTCAGCGCGTAGGTGGCGGGCAGGCCGTATTGCCGCACCGCCTGAATCTGCTTTTGGATGGTGTCGAAGTCATCCTGAATGAAACGGCTGGGCTCCTCGTGGGACTTGCGGATGAAGTTGTAGATGTTGACGATGGCTGTCTTTTTCATAATGTCCTCCCCCCGGCCGCCGGGCAGCGCGGAGTTTTTTGTGGGCCAATTTACCAATACCATATCATACCAGTCGGCGCTTTGCAAGACACTGTTTGCCAAGGTTGTGCCGCTTTTCATCCCGCAGGCTGCCCGCCGCCCGTTCGCTGTGCGTAGCGGCGCAGCCGGCGGTGCTCCGGCAGGGAGAGCGTGGGATCGGCGCGCAGAAGTGCGGCGGCCGCGTCCTGTGCGTCGCGGAGGACGGAAAGATCCTCGGCCATGTCGGCAATGCGCAGTGTGGGCAGGCCGTGCTGGCGGCTGCCGAAGAAGTCGCCGGGGCCGCGCAGGCGCAGATCCTCGTCCGCGACGCGGAACCCGTCCGTCGTGGAGCACAGCACCTGCATGCGGGAGACAGCCTCCTGATTTTGCGCGTCCGTGACGAGGATGCAGTAGGATTGCTGGGAGCCGCGCCCCACGCGCCCGCGAAGCTGGTGCAGCTGGGAAAGGCCGTACCGCTCCGCGTTCTCAATCATCATCACCACGGCGTTCGGCACGTCCACGCCGACCTCCACCACCGTGGTGGAAACGAGGATATCCAGATCCCCGGAGGCGAAGCGCGTCATGACCACCTCCTTTTCGGCGGGCTTCATCCGCCCGTGCAGCTCCCCGATCCGCAGACTGGGAAGCTCCTCGGTGCGCAGGCGGGCGGCGTACTCCGTGACGCTGGCGCGGTCGTCGTCTCCCTCGTCGATCATCGGGCAGATGATGTAGCTCTGCCGCCCCTCCTGGGCGTGGCGGCGCAGAAAGCCCAGCGCGCGCCGCCGCTTTTCCGAGGGGATTGCGTAGGTGAGGACGGGCGTGCGGCCCGGCGGAAGCTCGTCGAGCACGGAGAGATCCAGGTCGCCGTAGAGCATCAGGGCCAGCGTGCGGGGGATCGGCGTGGCGCTCATGACAAACATGTGGGGCGAGTGTCCCTTGGCGGTGAGGGCGGAGCGCTGTCCCACACCGAAGCGGTGCTGTTCGTCCGTGACGGCAAGAGCCAGCCGGGCGAATTCCACCCCCTCCGAGAGCAGGGCGTGGGTGCCGACCGCGACCTGTGCGCTGCCGTCCGCGAGCGACGCGAGGATCGCGGCGCGCTCCTTTTTGGGCGTGGAGCCGGTCAGGAGAACGGGGTGCACGTCCGTGCCGGAAAAGAAGGAGGAGAGCGTCGCGAAATGCTGGCGGGCCAGAAGCTCTGTAGGGGCCATAAGCGCGGCCTGCGCCCCGTTTTTCGCCGCCTGCCAGCACAAAGCCGCCGCCACGGCGGTTTTGCCGCTTCCCACGTCGCCCTGCACCAGACGGCGCATCGGGGAATCTCCCGCCATATCGGCCACGGCTTCCCGCACGGCGCGGCGCTGCGCGCCCGTGGGCGTGAAGGGCAGAAGCTGCCAGAATTCCTCCGTGGCGTCCTGCGTCATGCGCCAGCCGGATTCTCCCCGCTCGCCGTTTTTGAGCAGAAGCAGCGAGATCTGGAGCAGGAACAGCTCCTCGAAGATGAGCCGCCGTTTCGCTTTCTCCAGCGCCTGCATGGTGGACGGAAAATGAATATCCTCCAGGGCTTGCCGCAGAGGGCACAGGCCGCGCGACGCGCGCAGCTCCTCCGGGAGAGGGTCGTGCACCGTTTCGGGCAGGAGCAGCAGCGCCTGTTTCATGGCCTGCTGGATGGTGCGGCTGTTCAGCCCTTCCGTCTGGCGGTAGATGGGGCGCACGGGCGGGCACGACGCGGCGGGGAAAAATTCCGGGGTGGTCATCCCGGGTTTGAGGTGAAGAAACGTCACCTTTCCATAAAAGAGGTATTCCTCCCCCTCGTGCAGCGCATGGACAATGTACGGGTTGTTGAAATAGGTGAGGGGAAAGACCGTCTCGCCGTCGTCCGCAAAGCCGCGGTACAGCGTGACTCCGCCGTGTACGCGGACGGCGGAGGGGACGCGCGTCACGATGGCGCGGACGGCGCACGGCTGATCCGGCGAAGCCATGCGGATCGGAATCGGGTGGCTCAGATCCTCATAGCCGCGCGGGAAGGTATACAAGAGATCGCCCACGGTCGGCGCGCCGATCCGCTCAAAGAGCTTCGCTTTTTTGTCCCCCACGCCGCGCAGAGCCGTGATGGGCGTTTGAAACAGGGATGCCACCGCTTTTTCCCTCCTTTGCGAAAAAAATCCGGGCCGCGCACGCTTTCGCGAGGCTGCGGCCCGGAAGAAAATACCGTTGAAAAGAGTTTGCGTTATTCCACGGAAATGAGGAAGTAGTACACAGGCTGTCCGCCGTTGACCAGCGTGACCTCGATATCGCTCGAAACCTTGGTGCGGATGCGGTTGTACGCGTCGTTCGCCTGCTCCTCCGTCACATCGCTGCCGTAAATGATCGTGATGAACGAGGTGCTGCGGCTCACCATGGAGCGCGTCAGCTTGCTGCAGGTGTGCACGATGTCGCGCTCAATGAGCGTCAGCTTGCCGTTCTCCAGGCCGAGAATGTCGCCCTCGGCGATCTTGTGCCCGCCGTACTCGGAATCGCGCGCCGCGAAGGTGACGGAACCGGTGTTCACACGGGAAGCGGCTTCCATCATGCTGACGGTGTTCTGCTCCGTGGAAGCGTCCGGGTCGTAAGCCAGGAGCGCGGAAAGTCCCTGCGGGATGGTGCGGGTGGGCAGCACGATGACCTTGCGGTCCGTGACCAGCGGGATCGTCTGCTCCGCCGCCATGATGATGTTCTTATTGTTCGGCAGCACCAGAACCGTCTTGGCCGGGGTGGCGCGCACAGCCGCCAGAATGTCCTCGGTACTGGGGTTCATCGTCTGTCCGCCGCTGACGATCTGGGCGCATCCCAGGTCGGAAAACAGCGTGTTGAGGCCTTCGCCCGCCGCCACCGCGACGAAGCCGACCTCCTCGGTGGGCTCAACAGGGGTCAGCGGTTTTTTTTCCGCTTTGGCCTTGTTCTCCTCGTTGGCTTCCTGCGCCTTACGGTGCTGCTCCTTCATGTTTTCAATCTTCACGGTGAGCAGCTGGCCGAAGGTCAGGCCCGCCTGCAAAGCGTTGCCGGGATCCTCGGTGTGCACATGGACCTTGATGATCTCCTCGTCGTCCACGACGACCACGCAGTCGCCGATCCCTTCCAGATATGCGCGCAGCTCGGAAGGCTCCTTCTTGCACTCGGGATCGCGGCCCACGATGAATTCGGTGCAGTAGGTGAAATTGATCTCCTGGTCAAACTCCGCCGCGGCGTTGCGGAAGAAGTCGTCGGAGGAGAGATCGCCCTTGGCTTCGGGCTGCTCGTTGCTGACGATCACGCCGTCCTTGAACACGCTGAGCATACCGTCGAAGATGTAGCACAGGCCCTTGCCGCCCGCGTCGACAACGCCGGCCTTTTTCAGCACGGGAAGGAGGTCGGGCGTCTGCTCGAGCGCCTCGGCCGCGCCCTTGCAGATGGCGCTCCACACATAGACGGGATCGTTGTCGATCTCCGCCGCCGCGCGGCCCTTCTCGCAGGCGATGCGCGACACGGTGAGGATGGTGCCCTCCGTGGGCTTCATGACAGCCTTGTACGCGGCTTCCACGCCCACGCCGAGCGCGTTGGCGAGATCGGAGCCGGTCAGGGCGGCCTTACCCTTCACGCTCTTGGAAAAGCCGCGGAAGAGCAGGGAAAGAATGACGCCGGAGTTGCCGCGCGCGCCGCGCAGCAGGGCGGAAGCAGCCGTATGCGCGATCTGATCCGCGCCGCCCTCCTCGGCCTTGGCAAGCTCTTTGGCCGCCGCGCCGATCGTCATGCTCATGTTGGTGCCGGTATCGCCGTCCGGCACGGGGAAGATATTCAGCTCGTCGACCTGCGTTTTGTGGCGGGCGATATTGTTAGCGCCGGAGATCAGGGCGTCGCGAAGCTCATTTCCTTGAATCACATACAGCACTCCCTTGAAAAGATATTTCAGTAAACATCAAGAGCGGGGACTCGTTATACTGATCAAATTTACACTTCCCTATTATAGCATATCCCCCGGACAACTTCAATCACTATCTTTCCCGTCGTCCGTGGAATTGGCTCCCGTTTCGGGCAGGTTCTGGCGGCGGAAATCTTTCGGGGTCACGCCCGTGAATTTCTTGAAAAAATGGAAACCGCGTTGGACTGGATGGCGCTGAGCGTCCCCTGCATATCCGCACAGACAGCGTTTGCCGTACCGACCGCTTTGTCCGTCATTGTGCCGGAAAGCTGGCGGACTACAAAGGCAACAATCAGGAAATAGAGAAGCGTGCAGATGATGAGCGACAGACATAAAGTGGAGCGGAAATGGCGCGAAGACAGGATGCGCCGGAATTCATTTTTGTGGGGAAGCGAAAAGCGCTTCATGGGATCCCTCCCTAGAGACTTTAGAAATCAAAGGCCGCATATGGCCGGTTTTATAAAAATCTATATAAATCATACCAAAACAAGATCAAAAAATCAAATTTGTATAGGCGAAAAGCATAGCAAAAAAAGGGAATTTTGATGGGGGCTGTCAAAGGTTAATAAAATTTTGTCAAAAAAGGGATCCAATTCAGACGAAAATATGATATCATCAGGAAAGGTGGTCTATCTATTAATGAGGAAGAGCGCGCGAAGGACGCCTTCTCTCCCGACGGCTGGGCGCGGCATCGCTCGCATACAGAGAAACGGAGGATTTATCATGCCCAAGCAACCAAATATTATTTTTATACTTCTTGATGACATGGGGTGGAAGGATCTGGGCTGCACCGGCTCGACCTTCTATGAAACCCCCAATATCGACAGGCTGGCGCGCGGGGGCATGGTGTTTCCGAACGCCTATGCCGCCTGCCCGGTGTGCTCCCCGTCCCGCGCCAGCTATCTGACGGGAAAATATCCCGCCCGTGTGGGCGTGACGGACTGGATTGATATGGAGGGTGTTATGCATCCGCTCAAAGGGCGGCTGATCGACGCGCCCTACCTCAAACATCTGCCGCCGGACGCGCGCACGCTGGCTGCCTCCCTGCACGACGAGGGCTACGCCACCTGGCATGTGGGCAAGTGGCATCTCGGCGGCGAGGAATATTATCCGGAGCATTTCGGCTTTGAAAAGAACATCGGCGGCTGCTCCTGGGGCCATCCGCACCAGGGCTATTTCAGCCCCTACGGCATCCATACGCTGGAGGAAGGCCCGGAGGGCGAATATCTCACCGACCGTATCACCGACGAAGCAATCCGCCTGATCCAGTCCGGCGAGGAGCGCCCGTTCTTCCTGAATTTGTGCCATTACGCCGTTCATACGCCGATCCAGGCCAAGCAGAAGGACATTGACCGCTTCCTCAAAAAAGCGGAAGCCATTGAAGAAAAGGAGCAGGTGCTTGTCACCGGCGAAAAGATCCCCGCGCACCACGGTTCCCGGGTGATCCGCCGCATGGTGCAGTCCGACGCCGCCTATGCCGCCATGATCTGGAATCTCGATGAAAACATCGGCCGTCTGATGCAGGCGCTGGAGGAGAGCGGCAAAGCGGACGATACCATCGTGGTCTTTACCTCCGACAACGGCGGCCTTGCCACCGCCGAGGGTTCGCCCACCTGCAACCTGCCCGCCCGCGAGGGAAAGGGCTGGATGTACGAGGGCGGCACGCGCGTCCCGCTCTTTGTCTGGTATCCGAAGCTCGTGAAGGCGAACACCTGCTGCCGCACACCCGTCACGACGCCGGACTTCTATCCGACCTTCCTCGACCTCATCGGCGCGGCGGACAGGCTCCCGCAGGATCTTGACGGCGTGAGCTTCCTTCCCCTGCTCAAGGGCGAAGCGATTCCCGAGCGCCCGATCTTCTGGCATTATCCCCACTACGGCAACCAGGGCGGCACGCCCGGCTCGTCTGTCGTGCTGGGACGCTATAAGCTGATTGAATTCTTTGAGGACAACCGCTGCGAGCTGTATGACATCGAAACCGATCTGAGCGAGCGGAACAACATTGCGGCGGAGCACCCGGAAAAGGTGGAAACCATGCGCGCTATGCTGCACCGCTGGCAGCAGGACGCGGGAGCCAGGTTCCCCAGCGTCAACCCGGATTGGAACGGGGAAGATTGACGAGGTGAAAGGCAGAACGGTTACACCTGCGCGCTGGCGGGAAAATGGCATCTCGGAGACAGTGTGACCCCGCAGCGTGGCTTCTCCAAATGGTATACAATTGGGAAAGGCGGCTGCTATTATTACCATCCGGATATTGTGGAGCATGGGGACATCCATGTGGAGCACGGCAAATATGTGACGGATCTCATCACGGACAAGGCGCTCGCCTAATGAAGCAATCGACCCCTCTGCGATCTCACGTCGCAGAGGGGTCTTGCTGTGCAGCCCGCGACCCGGCCACGGAGCAGCACGGCAGGTTAGCTGTAATTTTCAGCTGGACGAAAATTTCCGCGCACGCCGCGTCTCGCGGCCCGGCTCAGTCCTTCAGCTTGGGAAGCGGGATATCGTGTTTGCGGGCGAGGGCGGCGGCGTCCTCAAATTCCATCTTGCGGTGCGTCACGCCGAAGCCCTCCGCCGTCTTGATGCGCACCGTTCCCCACGGCGTTTCCGTTTCCTCCTGGCCCGGTTTGAGAAAATACTTGGCGCAGTGGCGCGCGCGCAGGCCGTTGGTGATGGTGTGCCGCAGAATCAGGCGTGCAAACTCCGCTTCCCGCAGCGGGTCGCAGAGCACGGTGAGCACATGGCCGGGACGGCCCTTCTTCATCGTGCCGGGCGTGAGGTACACGTCGAGCGCGCCCAGCTCCAACAGCCGCGAGGCGGCAAAGGCCAGCTCCTCCGGCGTCATATCGTCCAGATTGCAGACCAGCTCGCAGATCTCCCCGTTCGCTTCGCTGCCGGGAGCCGTTTCCCCGGCGTTCTCCTGTCCGAGGAAGGCGCGCACGCAGTTGGCCTGCTCAAACTGCTTCGTTCCCACGCCGATTCCCACGTTTTCCGTCACCATCGCGGGCATGGAGCCGAACGAGGACGCAAACTCGCGCAGGAGCGCCGCTCCCGTCGGCGTGCACAGCTCGCCGCGCACCGCGCCGCCGTAGATCGGCACGCCTTCCAGCAGGTACGACGTGGCCGGGGCCGGAACGGGCATCACGCCGTGCGCGCAGCGTACCGTTCCGCTGCCCACATGCACCGGCGAAGCCACCACACGATCCGGAGCCAGCAGCTCCATCGCGTAGCATACGCCCACCACGTCGGCCACCGCGTCAAGCGCGCCCACCTCGTGGAAATGCACGTCGCCCACCGGGCAGCCATGCGCCCGCGCTTCGGCGGCGGCAATCGCGTCATAGACACTGCGCGCGCGGCGGCGCACCGTCTCCGGCAGCGGCAGTGTGTCGATCAGCGCCGCAATCTCCCCCGGCCCCGCGTGATGGTGGTGCGCATGGCCGTGCTCGTGGCTGTGCTCATGGCTGTGCGTGTGGGGAAGCTCCTCCCCATGCACATGTGCATGAACGTGCGGGTGCTCATGGTCATGGCAGTGTTCGTGCTCATGGCAATGTCCGTGCTCGTGCGGATGCTCATGGTCGTGACAGTGTTCGTGCTCATGGCAATGGCCATGCTCATGCGGGTGCTCGTGGTCATGCTCCAGCTCCTCCTGGCCATGTACCAGTACGCGCATATGCGTTCCGGCGATTCCCGCGGTGACGGCAGGCTCGGCGTGCACCTCCACGCCGGGCAGGCCCAGGCTGTTCATCACGCGGAGAAAAACCTCCTTGTTGTCTAGCAGCTCATACAAGGCGCTCATGAGCATATCGCCCGCCGCGCCCATGGCACATTCAAGATACAGGGTTTTCATGGTGCTCCTCCAATCCTTCCATCTGGTTGATCATGCCGGCGAGGTAGCCCGCGCCGAAGCCGTTGTCAATGTTCACGACGCTGCACCCCGAGGCGCAGGAATTGAGCATGGAGAGCAGCGCGGCAAGACCGCCGAAGCTGGCTCCATAGCCCACGCTGGTCGGTACGGCGATCACCGGGCAGTCCACCAGACCGCCGATGACGGAGGCCAGCGCCCCCTCCATGCCAGCCACCGCCACGACGCAGCGCGCGCTCATCAGATCGTCCAGATGCGAAAGCAGCCGGTGCAGCCCGGCCACGCCCACATCGTACAGACGCACCACATGGTTTCCGAGCGTTTCCGCTGTCAAAGCGGCTTCCTCTGCGACGGGCAGATCGCTTGTGCCGCCCGTGGCGACCACGATTTTCCCCAGCGACTCCCGTTCTCCCGGGAACGCCACGCCGAACCGTGCTTCCTTATGGTAATCGAGCGGGACGGCGTCGCTCACCTGCCGCGCCGCCTCCTCGCTCATGCGGGTGATCAGGATATTGCGGCAGCCGCGCGCTCCCATGGCGGCGGCGATTCCCGCGATCTGTTCCGGCGTCTTGCTTGCGCCGTAAATCACCTCGGACGCGCCCTGGCGCACGCTCCGGTGAAAATCAACCTTTGCGTAACCGAGATCTTCAAACGGCGACTGTTTGAATTGCAGCAGCGCGTCCTCCGGGGTGACGGAACCGTCCGCCACGCCGCGCAGGAGCGCGAGAATTTCATGCTTGTTGTCCATGGCGTATCCTCCTTACCGCGAGGACTGGCGCGGTTCCAGATCCAGCAGGACAGCGGGAAACAGGGGGCGCAGAGTTTGCAGGATCTCCTCCCTGTGCTCCCATGCGCGGTTCATCTGTTGTTCGGTAAGCTGAATCCGTGCGGCTCCGCCGAACACGCGCACGCGGAAATCCGAAAAACCGAGCGCCGAGAGCGTGTCCTCCGCCTGTTCCACGGCTTCCAGCGTTTCCCGGGAAATGCGGGTTCCGGTCGGAATGCGCGTGGCCAGGCAGGCGTAGGCGGGTTTGTTCCAGGTGAACAGACCGGCCTCCCGCGAAAGGCGGCGCACCTCCTCTTTCGTCAGGCCGCATTCGCGCAGCGGCGAGCGCACGGAAAGCTCGCGAAGGGCGCGCATCCCGGGGCGGTCGCCCGCGTCGTCGGAGGCGTTCGTGCCGTCGATCAGGAGCGAAAAGCCGTCGGCCCGCGCGGCCTCGGTCAGGCGGGTAAACAGCGCGCGCTTGCAGTGGTAGCAGCGTTCCGGCCCGTTCTCCGCCGCGCCCGGCACAGCGAGAATGTCCCCTTCCACCACCGTCATCGGCATGGAAAGCTCCCGCGCCAGCCGCTCCGCGTCCCGCAGCTCAAAGGCGGGCTGAAACGATGTTTTCACAAAATAGGCGCGCACCTGCGCCCCATACCGCGCCGCCGCCCACAGCAGAAAAGCGGAGTCTGTTCCGCCGGAAAAGGCCAGAGCGGCGCGGGGATTATCCCTGAAAAATTCTTCCAATGTCATCTCTTTATCCTCCCACCTGCGCGCCTGCGGCGGGCAATTCGCGCAAGACGGCTCCGCCGTCCCGGCTGTGTGTGGTTCGTGTGTTGAGTGTCCCGCGCTGCTGCCGCAGAGTAGCACGGGAGCAAGTTGAGACCGTCCCGCGCTGCCGGGCTGATATTTTGCGCTATGCCAACGCGCGGGCCGCTGCGTGCAGGCTCAGCCTGCGTCTGCTTTTCATGATACCACGCGCCGTAAGTTTGCGTCAAGGTTTGCGGAAAAGGGTGCCGCCCGTGATGGAAACGGGTGACACCCTTTTTGTCATTTGAGCGGCAAGCTTGCGCGCTCGATGATTTTCAGTTTGAGACGGTTCTGTTCATAGGAAAAGCTGCGGCTTTGCTCATTGACATAATACAAAAACAGCAGGTGGTTTTCCTGAAAGGCCATGACCGGGTAGCCGTAGTTACAGTTTGGATTGCACTCGAGATCCCCGAGAAATTCCCATGACGCGGTGTTGTCATGGCTTACAGCGAGGGAAAGCGGGCTGCGCGGGAACTGGTACACGGGCGCCGGGAAGGAATGAATCCACACGGCGTAATAGTCCTGCGTGTACGGATCCTTTGCCACCGTAAAGGGCGAGCAGGGCATCCGCAGAGAGGTGGCGGTCTCCGGCTCCCAGGTAACGCCGCCGTCGCGGGAAAGAGACTGGCGCATATAGCCGGAGGTGCTGCGCATGAAGCATTTCACCTGGCCGCCCGGCAGCTCGACGGCAATGCTTTCCGCGAGATGATCGCCGGGCGTCGAGGCGGCGATCCAGTTGGATTCCTTCCAGGTCGCGCCGTTGTCGTCGCTGTAGAAAGCGCCCGCGAGGTCGGAGGTTTCAATGCCCTTTCCATACGCCTGCGGCGGTACCCAGTTGGCCGGAATCAGGATGCGCCCCGAGGAGAGCTGCAAGATCCGGCCGTTGTGCACATAGTAGCAGCCGGGATTCGCGCACAGGGCCTGCGGACCCTCCCAGGATTCGCCGCTGTCTTTGGAATACCACAGGCTGAACGTGGAGCCGTTCAGCCCGGCCGCTGTGACCTCCGCGGGCTTGGGATCGTCGTAGGAAAGGCCGATCAGCCTGCCATCCTGAAGGCGGGAAATCGCCATCAGCTCCACAGGCGGGTGAAACGCGGTGCGCCACAGCTCGCGCGCCCCGTCGAAGCAGGCGCGCGTTTCGCCGCTGAACACCAGAACCGTGCCGTCCTCCTCTTTGACCATCTCTCCGCAGGTGTATCCTCCCGGTGTCATGAACTGTTCCAGCATCTTGACTCTCCTTTCTTTTTGACCGCCTGCCTGTAATCCCATGGGCCGCCGCGCGGGATGCGCCGCCTTCCTTGCGCTCTTTGCGCAGGCGCTATTTGACGCGGGCGGTGAAGATTTTGCTTCCGCCGCCCGCTGGGTAAAGGCCCGTTTCCGTGCCGGGCTCGCCGACGGCGGCAATGTGCCAGAAGGTGCTTTCGCCCTCGCGGCGGCAGCGGATCGGCCACACCACGCCCGGCGTGCCGGGGATGACGGCGATATCCCGCCCGGTGATCTTCACCGTGTAGACGGCGTAGCGCGCAATCTCCACCGTGGAGGTGGTGTCGCTGACCCAGTCCACAGCGGAGGACAGGCCGTTTTTCCCGGCGGCGCGCAGCAGGGCGGGATAGTCCCGCAGACCCGTGTTCATGTCCACGTTTCCCACAATCCCCGAGACCTTTCCGGTGCTCGAGGTCTGCTGCATGCCCGCGCGCGGATCCGTGGTGGGATTGCTGTAATCCGCGACCCAAAGCTCATACCCGGCCAGCTGCGCCATGTTGAGCCGGTTCTGCACATAGTCGCGGTTCGTGTATACGCCGCCGCGCCAGCCGAAGCTTTCCAGCTCGGTGAGAAACGCGGCGATCACGGCGGTGCGCTCCTCGCGGGTGGGATCGCGCCCCGTTTTGGATTTTACATAGCGCTCGGTGTCATATTCGTAATCATAATAGATAGGGTAAGTGAATTTTCCCCAGTACGGCGCGAGAACGTCGCGGCAGATGCGCGCTTCCAAACGGGCCTCGTCCGGCGTGGCGGCATAGCTGAACCAATACGCGCCCACGTTCAGTCCGGCGGCTGTGGCCTTCTTCGCGTTTGCGTCGAATGTGGCGTCCTTCTGTGCCGCGCTGCTGCCGAAGCCCGCGCGCAGGATGGCAAATTCAATCCCGGACTGCCTGACGGCATTCCAGTCGATTTTTCCCTGATAATAGCTGACGTCGATTCCTTTCATCGGGATCACGCCTCCTTCCCTTCCATGAGTATGAAGGGAGGGAGAAAAACGTGACAAGCCCCGAAAATGCTCAGACTTCCCCGGCGCGGATGGCCCGCAGGCGCTTCATCACATCATTTTCACGTCCGAAATAATCGTGCAGTCTGCGGTATTCGGCAAACAGCCGGTCATACACGGCGACATGCTCCGGAATGGGGTTGTAGACGGTGTCCTTCTGCCATCCCAGGGCGCGCACGGCTTCGCCCACGCTGGCAAAGCCGCCGCGCTTCTCCCCTGCCGCCGCTGCCGCGAGGATCGCGGAGCCGAGGGCGGGCCCCTGCGCGGAACCGGCAATGTGCACCGGAATGCCGAGCACGTCGGCGTAGATCTGCATCATGAGAGGATCTTTGAGCGGAATTCCGCCCGCCGCGACAAAGCGATCCACCGGCATCCCGTGCGCGCGGTAGTTCTCCACAATGACGCGCGCGCCGTAGGCCGTGGCTTCCAGAAGCGCGCGGTAAATTTCCTCCGGGCGCGTGCGCAGCGTCAGCCCGACGATGGTTCCCGACAGAGACGCGTCCGTCAGCACGGAGCGGTTCCCGTTCCACCAGTCGAGCGCGAGAAGGCCGCTTTCGCCGGGGCGCAGGCGGGATGCGCGTTCCCGCAGCCAGGCGTGGAGGTTTTTGCCCTCCTGACGGGCCTCCTCACGGCAGGAGCCGGGCAGGCAGTTGTCCAGATACCACGCGAAGCCGTCGCCCACACAGCTCTGGCCCGCTTCATAGCCCCACCAGCCCGGCAGGATGCCGTCCTCCACCGCGCCGCAGATTCCCGGCACGGCGATTTGCCGATCCGCCATGAGCATGTGGCACGTCGAGGTGCCGATGATGGCCAGAAGCTGGCCGGGGCCGTCGATCCCGGCGGCGGGCACGCAGGCGTGCGCGTCCACTCCGCCGGCGGCTACCGCCGTGCCGGGAGCCAGCCCGGTGAGAGCGGCTCCATGCTTTGTCACAAACCCGGCCAGCGACCCGGGCGGAAGCGGATCCCCGCCGAGTTTTTCCCGCACCGCGAGCGCCAGGCGCGGGTCAAGGGCTTCCAGGAAATCGAGAGGATAGCCCTCCCCCTTGCGCCAGAAAGCCTTGTAGCCCGCCGCGCAGGCGTTCGGCGTCAGCTTGCCGCAGAGCTGCCACACCAGCCAGTCCGCGGCTTCCACCCAGCGGTCGGCGGCTTGGCAGACCTGCTCGTCCTCCCGGACGATCTGCCACAGCTTCGGCAGCGACCATTCCGAGGAGACGCGCCCGCCGTAAAAAGGCAGCCAGCTTTCGCCGCGCTCCTGTGCCAGCTCCGTCATCCGGTCCGCCAGCGGTTGGGCGGCATGATGCTTCCACATCTTCATCCACGCGTGCGGATGGGACGCAAATTCCGGCAGAAAGCACAGCGGCTTTCCGTCCGTGCGCACGGGCAGCGCCGTGTTGGCTGTGCAGTCCACGCCCACGGAGATCACGTCCTTGGGGGATACGCCGGATTCCCGCAGCACCTGCGGGATGGTGCGGCGCAGCACCTCCAGATAGTCCTGCGGATCCTGGACGGCCCAGTCGTCGGGCGGCGGCGTGCCGTCGGGAAGCTCCCGCGCCATCACGCCGTGCGGATAAGCAAAGACCGACGCGGCCAGCTCCTTTCCTGTGTCGAGATCGACGAGGACGGCCCGCCCCGAGAGCGATCCGTAGTCCACGCCGACAGCATAACGACCCATATTCAACAACCTCCCTGTTTTTCTTTCATGATAGCGGATTCCCGGCAAAAAAACAAGGCACAACGCCGAAAGCGTTGTGCCGGAAAAAGGGAGCAAAAGGTCAGACAGCGGGCTGGAGAACGCGGGGAAGCGCACGGCGCAGAGCGGCGGCCACCGCGCCCGCCAGAACGGCTTTGAGCGCGTCCCAGAGCACAAAGGGTACGACTGTCGCGAGCAGCGCCTGTCCATACGGCACGCCCGCCGAGATGGCATACCAGACGGAGCCGGGCAGATAGCACACCACCATGCCGATGATCGCGCCCACCGCGTACCGCGGCAGGGAGAAACGCTTCTCTACGGCCCATGCGACCGCCAGGGCCGTGAACGGATAGCCGACCACAAAGCCGCCCGTCGGCCCCGCCAGCACGCCCACGCCGGACGCGAAGCCGCTGAACACCGGCAGGCCGATCAGCCCCAGCAGCACATACAGCACAATCGCCAGAAACGCATGGCGCTTCGGCAGGATCGCTCCCGTGAGAAAAATGGGGATCAGCGAGAGCGAGAAGGGGATCAGCGTAAAGGGCAGCGTGATGGTCATGGGCGCGAGAATCGCCGTTAAGGCACAGCAGAGCGCCGTGATGGTCAGTTCCTTTGTTTTCATGAAAATTTCCTCCGGTATCTTTGAGGCGGAGCCGCGCGGGATCGCCTGGACTTCCCTTTTATGATACCGGAGGAACATTCAATTGTCAACCTAAATTTTATTTTTGGTTTACAATTCACGTCCCACAGACTCCGCGACGGCGCGCACGCGCTGCGTCAGATCGGCGTAAGCGGGGATGGTGAGCTGCTGGGCCGCGTCGCTCATGGCGACCTTCGGCTCGGGGTGCACCTCCACAATCAGGCCGTCCGCGCCCGCCGCCACACCGGCCAGCGCCAGCGGCGCGACATAGGCGGATTTGCCCGCCGCGTGGGAGGGGTCGATGAGAATCGGCAGGCAGCTGCGCTCCCGCACCACGGGAACCGCCGCGATATCGAGTGTGTTGCGGGTGGCCGTCTCAAAGGTGCGGATACCGCGCTCGCACAGCACGACGTTGTAGTTGCCCTCGCTCATGATGTACTCCGCCGCGTCAAGCCATTCCTCGATGGTGGAGGCAATGCCGCGTTTGAGCAGGACAGGCTTGCCGGAGCGGCCCACCTCGCGCAGCAGGCGGAAATTCTGCATGTTCCGCGCGCCGATTTGCAGCATGTCGCAGTAGCGGCAGGCAACCTCGATCTCGTCGTGCGAGACGATCTCGCTCACAACCTTCAGCCCCGTCTCATCGCCCACGCGGCGCAGGATGCGGTAGCCCTCGTTTTCGAGCCCCTGGAACGCATACGGAGAGGTGCGCGGCTTGTATGCGCCGCCCCGGAGGAACTGCGCGCCCGCGGCTTTCACGCCGAGCGCGGCCTGCATGACCTGCTCCTCGCTCTCCACCGCGCATGGCCCCGCCATCATGACAAGCTTTTTCCCGCCGATCACCACGCCGCCCACGTCGACGGTGCGGCCCTCGGGCGTCATCTCGCGGCTGGCCAGCTTGTAGGAGTGCATAATCGGCACGCATTTCTCCACGCCGTCCATCAGCTCCAGATTGATCCCGCCGAGCTTTGTCTTGTCGCCCAGCACGCCGATCACGGTGGCCTGCGCACCGGTGGATAGGTTCGCGCCCAGACCGCGCTCCCGGAGCACCGCGACGATCGCGTCGATCTCCTTCTGGCCGCTGCCTTTTTTCATCAGTATAATCATGGGAAATCCCTCGCTTTCGTTACTTTATGCTTTAAAGTGATAAAACTATTATACACACAAGCCCGTCAAAATACAAGAGGGAGCCTGCTGGAAATCCACAGATTTTCAGCAGGCTCCGGACAAAAGATTCCTACAGGCATAAAAAACAACCACCCTATTGGGTGGCTGCTTTTAAGTGTTGGCGTCTCCCTATTGTTCCAGGCCGCTTCCAGCCAAGTATCGTCGGCACCAGTGAGCTTAACTTCCGTGTTCGGGATGGGAACGGGTGGACCCTCACCGTAATCAACACCAACTATTCAGTTTTCGTCGGGAGTTTTTTCCGTCGCTCCTGACGACTCCAATATATTATCACACCGTTTTGGAAAATGCAAGCCTTTTTTTCAATTTTTTTAAAAAATTTCTTTTCCCTGAAAAAACCCCGGAATGCGGGCGGTTTCCCTCTTTTCAAATCCCTTTTTGACTTTTCTCTTTCGTCCTCTTATAATGTGGATCAGAAAACAGAGGATGAGGCGCGGCGCTTGCCGTGCAGGAAGGGGAACGACAATGAAAAAACCGCAGATGATCCTGTTCGATTACGGCCAGACAATCTGCACCGAACGCTGGGACGACCCGCTGGGCGGCTGCCGGGCGGTGCTGGAGGCCGCTGTGGAAAATCCGCGCGGCGTCACGCCGGAGCAGCTGGACGCGGCCTTCTGGGCAATGGACACTTCACTTTTCCGTCTTTCCAAGGATCCGTGGCAGACCGGCCCGGAGCTTTGCTGGCACGCCTTCGCGCGGTCGGTGTTTGAATCGCTGGAGCTGAAATTCTCCGTCGGCTATCAGGAGCTGGAGGAGCTGTTCTGGTATGAACGCACGGAGCCGACGGTCGCGGTGGACTATATGCCGGAGCTTCTGGATTTTCTGAAACGGGAGGGCATCCGCACCGGCGTGGTGAGCAACCTGTGCTTCAATGAAAAAACGCTGTGCAAGCGGATCAATAAATGTCTGCCCAATCACGCGTTTGAGTTTATCATGGTATCGAGCGAGTACGCGTTCCGCAAGCCGATGCCGCAGTTTTACCGTCTGGCGCTGACCAAGGCGCATCTGGAACCGGGGGACGTGTGGTTCTGCGGCGACAATGCCGTCTGCGACGTGGACGGCCCGCAGGCGATCGGCATCCAGGGGATCTGGTTCACCGGCGTGATGCTCAATCCGGAGAGCCAGCGCCTGCGCCCGCAGAGCAGGGGTCACTGGGAGATCACAGACTGGCGCGAGCTGCAAAAAATGATCGAACAGGGGTGAATCATCCGTCCTTCCTCTTTTCCTTGAGAAAAGGGTTGGGGTGTGGTATACGGATCCCATTATATTGCCATTTTTAAGGAGATGTGAGAATACATGAAATTAGGCATCGGCGTTCAAACGCCGGATTTCATATCTCCATACTTCTCCATAAACGCCGCCAAAGCCTGATATTACAAGGCTTTGATAAGGATGGTAGCAAGAAACCAGTAAAATCAAGGCTTTGTGGACAACAACAGGCAATGCGGCAATTAAAACTGAATAAGTTTACAGGGCAGGGATACCGTTTTCATCAATGGTATCCCTTTTCTGTTGCTCCACGCTGACGCCATAGGCCAAAAACCTGTGGCGTTTTTTTGTGCCCATTTTTGGAAAGGAGCCGGATAGATGAAGCTGAACGAAGCGGAAATGAGGATGGCGTACCAGATCGAGAGTACAGACCCGAACGCTGTCCTGAATGAAATTTACATGACCTGGCGCCTGTCAAGGAACCAGGCTAGTTCAAACACATTTTTAGGAGGATATGATTTATGGAATTTTTCAACAGCGCAGTTGACGTTTTGCAGACCCTTGTGATCGCCCTGGGCGCAGGCCTCGGTATCTGGGGCGTGGTAAACCTTCTGGAAGGTTACGGCCAGGACAACCCTGCCAGTAATGCTCATGTACCGTAAAGTAGCATATAAGAATTTGACAGTCACTCACTTTTCCGCAACTGTAAAAATGCAAAATTGCAGAAAATGATATTGAGAAAAATAGCGGCAGAAAGATGTTCCTTTCTGCCGCTATTTGTGCTTATTTTCCTCCAAATGTGCTTATGCCTTTACATCAACACCCCGCTGGTATTCCTCCAAAATACTGGTATCAAACCATTGACCAGTCTCCCAACCAGGGATACGGGAACGGACAAAATCGTAGAGACGATAGGCCTCATCCCTGTGCATTTGATTCAATGTCCAGCCAGCATTGGCGCGGTCTGAGACGGGGACTTGCTTATAATAGGACTTGATGAAATTTCCCAAATCATTGCCGTCAGGCCCGGACATTCCATAATACTTTTTCATGTGCTCCAAAGCGATATCCCGTACCGCCTGCTCTGCTTCTTTGGATACGGGGATGATGTGAAAGTCCGCTGCGGTCATGCCTGTAATATCCAGTCCGTCATCAGGTGCATTCGGATCTGATACCGCAGCGCCGTTTGGATATTTCGGCTGTGTGACTCCACGCTGATACTGATCTGAGGTCATCATCATACGGGCCATATCTGTGATCGTCATTTTGCTACACCCCTTCCTGAAAGTCCATCCAGTCTGTCAGCTTTACTCATCTATACCTTCGGAAACTGCCAGACTTTTTTCGCGCAGATCTGCCAGGGTGCGTTCCACCAGAGCATTCATCTCACTGCACAAGAGCTGGGGCTTTTCGGACTGATACCACTGGCTGTAATAATGCATGAAGTCAGAATCATCATAGCCCCGGCGCTTCAGCTCCGTGGCAATAGCGCCAAGGCCCCGGCTGCAGGTCTGGGTCAGGCTGTCCACCGCACCCAACGCCCGGTCAATTTCCCCATAGATGTCCTCCGCATTTGGGTCAATACGCCAGAAATCGGCACCCTTACCCGCATTCTCGAAAGATTCGCCCAACACGGCGGATACCACATGGTTGAACAGTCTGTCATCTGCATAGCTGTTTGAGAAGGCCAGCCGGCGGTTTACTTCTTTGCCGCCATCCTGCAAAAACTGAGCCCTGGTCTCCTTCACCAGATCCAGCATGGCCTGTACCTGTTCTGTGGTCATGTCCTCCGGCAGTGCAGCCTTACCATCCAGCATATCCTGGTACTCCTGAATGGTCTGGTCAAAGGCGGTCAGCTGATCCCGGTATTCTGTCAGCGCATGCTCGGTCATGCTGTTAAAGCGTGCGTACGCATCCAGTAATCCGGCAAAACACTTTAGAGTCTCGGTTGGAACCTCCGACAGGGCAGAATACTCCGTGTCCAAAACTCCAGAAAATTTTAACTCCACACGATCCCGAAGGGAGGTTTGCTGCTGGGCATCCAACAGATTCTCCGACATTCGCCCCAGAACATCCTGTGCAGGGGTGTTTTGTCCCAAGATTCCGATTTTAGGGCTATTAACCTGTAAAAATGGAGCATTGCCCCAAGCTCCCTGGAGAGAACCGGGCAGATTTGATACAAACATAGGGACTTACCTCCTTTTACACATAAAATGGCTGGCAAAAGATGATGAACAAAAAGGCACTTCTCTCAAATCATCTAATCGCCGACTGAACATATTTCATCAAGTTTGCCATATCTCCGGCAATCCCCAAATAAGTGTCGGAGAGATTATACTTTTTGCCAAACTGCTGCACAAGGGTGCGCATATCGGAGAGCTTTGCGTTGAAATCCGCCATAAAAGCGTCCTTGCTGCTGCAATCCAGATTGGCAAACAGGTCGGAAATTTCAAGGCCGGTGTGAACGGAATCATTTTCCTTCTGCGACCAACCGATTCCGCCATAGCCACTGTTCATGCTATTGTTTAGCTTTTGAACATTTTGGATGCTTTTTTCATAAAGCCGCTCGATGCCGTCTGCAAACATTTCACCTACCGCTCCATAGTTTTTGCCATAGTATTCAGCGATAGATTTTGTAAGACCTTTTTGAGCGTATGCAAAGGAATCCATCTGGCCTACGGAAGTTTGATTCAAAACACCTTCCAAATCTTTGCCTAATGATTGCAGCTCAAAAAGCTGTCCAACTCCGATTTCAGAGCCGCCAATAGTCAACTTTGTCTGGACACTGCTTAAATCAAACTCTTTGCCATCCTTGATCTGCTGTGCCAGCTCCAGAACGACATCTTCCATTTGCTCTTTCATGGCGGCAACATCTTTTTCTGTATAGCTGCCATTGGTCAGAAAATCCAGGGTGTCACGGATAAAGCCTTCATCCTGAATATCCCGGAAACGGAAGGTTTCATTTTCTCCCAAGGTACTGTACTTTTGGGCGGCCTCCTTTAGAAAATCCGTGGTGTGATAAAAGAAACCATGGGTAGCGGCCCCTTTGGCAGCACTCCGGTTAGCCTCATCGGGAAATGTGATAAACTGGCCGTCTGCTCCGATCCGGGATTCCACTTTAATTCCACCCCACAGGTTGTTGACAATCGTTTTCCCATCTTCATCCACTTGTGCCCCGTTGGGAAACATACCTTCTGGAATTTCAGGAGTAATATCAGGGATACTGCTGTCACTAAAATCTACTGTATCGAAAGAGGGTGGGGAAAGACGCGCTTGCCCGCCGGTAACTGCCTGTGTATTTCCTTGACCGGATTGGGTGCTTTTATATATAGTCCACCCGCTGTTGACCAGCTCAGACGAAAGCTGACCGTTTATATTTGGTACTTGCCATGACATCATGAAAAACTCCTTCCATACAAATTCTTTCTAATGGTTATATCGACCTGTTTTCTTAAAATTTAAGATTTCCAGAATAAAGCAGCACGCAAAAGTTTGGCAGGCAGCCACTCACTATTCTGTAAATTCTCCCTCTCTGTTTTGCTTTTGTGTTCAAACAACTTAGAGCGTATCTGAAAAGTCCCAGTAGTTAGTCTATTTTAACAAAATGGCAATGGCAGCCAGATAAACAAAGGCAAGAAAAGATGATGCCAACTTGTCATAACGGGTAGCAACACGTCTGAACTGTTTCAATTTGAGGAAGAAGCACTCAACCAAATGGCGCTCCTTATAGAGCACCCAATCGCAACGCCAGGGGTTTCGTGTATTGGATTTTGGAGGAATGGCATAGTCTCCATCCTGCTGCTGAATGTAGTCCAGAATTTCGGCGGTTCCATAAGCTTTATCAGCCAGGATTGTACTGCCCGAAAGATCAAGATGTGACAGTACATCTACAGCAACCGTTGCATCATGGACATTTCCGCCTGTTAGCTGAAGGTAAACCGGATTTCCAAGGGCGTCCACAACAGCATGAATTTTTGTAGACTTTCCACCGCTACTTGTTCCAATGAATTGATTGTTTTCGCTATTTACAGCCCCTTTTTAGCCCCGGCACTATGGGGATGTGCTTTGATAACCGTAGAGTCTAAAGACAGATTTTCCATATCCGCATCCTCATTCAAGGACTGAAAGATCCGCAGCAGCGTACCGTCATCACGCCATTTACAAAAACGGCTGTAGACCGTTTTCCAGGGGCCGTATCGCTCAGGAAGGTCTTCCCATCCTGCTCCACTTCTGGCAAGCCAAAACATAGCATTCAGCATGAGTCGGTCATCTTTCGCAGGCCGCCCCATCTTGGAATGCTGGATCATATCTTTTACTCGCTCCCACTGTTCATCTGTCAGCTCATACCTTCTATTTGCCATTTTTATCACCCAGCATAATTTTACCACATCCATCGGGATTCGTCATTTTTTACTTTTCAGATACGCTCTAATCGAACCCGAACCGTGTTGCGGGCATCTTAATTTCGAGTGCAGTTCACGGTCAGCCAACCAGCGTTTTCAGCACATCTATGATCTGGCTATACTCAATGTGGGCGGCGTAGGCAAATTGCTTGCGGTACTTCTCCCACATGGATTTGAGTTCCCGGCTGGTTTCAATGTTGTGCAAAATGGCAGGCACATCCACAATCTGCTGGGCGGTGCCGCGATGAGCTGCGGTGGCGTTCAACGCTTCGGTAAACACAGCCTTATCAAATTTCTGCGTGGTTGCCAGTATGTACGCATCGTAAAAATCTCTGGGGCGGGTATTGAACACACCCCGCCGCAGGATAGTTTCTACCTTCTCCGCCATGACGGTTTCGATGTTGTATGCCCACAGCTCGTAGGATTTTTCGTCATCGAAAATTTCTGAAAACTGATACTGCACCGCATGGGGCGTGATAGCGTCCCCAGTGGACACATCGATGCTCAGCGGAGTAATCAGCGTGTCAAAATGGGCGTTCAGCATCACCCGATAGCCGCCGTAAATATCATCCTCCCGGATGGGCGAGATTTTCCCCACCTCAAAGGTCACGCCGTCATCAAAGAGCACGGCGGCCACCTGTTCCAGTGCGCTGCGGATGGCCTCCGGGGTCAGAGGCAGGTTTTTCAGCGTAGTGTCCAAATCCATCGTCGCCCGGTTGTCCAGCCCTACGATGGCCGCTACCAGCATCCCGCCCTTCAACACAAACTTGTCTTTGTATGTGGAGGCCGCAAGGCGGACGAGAAGCCGCTCGAACATATAGTTCTGCAAAATGACCTGTGCCGGGATATTTTTCTGCTTGGCGATGTTGCGGATTTTCGCTTTCAGGCTCATGGCATTGCTCACAGTAGCACCTCCAAATATTGGCGCAGTACGCCCGATACCCGCATCTGACGGGCGTACTCATCCAGCCGGTTCAAATCCTTCTTTGGGCTGACAGCGTATTGTTTCAGCGCCGATAAAAATGTCTCTGTCCCGATCTTGTTGCGGCTGCGGATCACATCACAGATGGTGCGCTCCAAATCGTAGCAGGGAACAGGATTCCCGGCGGGGGTTTGCAGCATTGTTTTGCCCAGCTCAAACAGCTCCGGTTTGATGTAGTACACCTTGCACTCCGCTTTGATGGCCGCAGACGGGATGCAGCCGGAGGGCGCGGTTACGGTGTGCTCAAAGGGTGTCCTGTCGGAAATTCCGTGAAGAAACAGCGCCGTCTCGTGGGAAAAAATAATCTTTCCAGACCGGCGGCTGATAGACAGCAGTTCGTCCTGCATATCTTCCGGGAGCACATACTGCCCCTTGACGATTCGGTGAATCTTTTCCGCCTTGCAAAGTTTGTAGAGCATTGCTTTGGAAATGCCGCGCTGCGCCGCTGTTTTCGTTTCGATAATGCCGCCGTTTTTATTTGCAATCGCAGCAAGTTCTGTCATATAGTCCATCCGCTCACCTCGCAGCAACAATCTGATAATAGTATATCCAAAATCACGATGATAGTCAACATCTGCATTGACAACATAGAGATAAAATCAGAGTTGATATTATGATGCAAGTCAATTTTTCTTGCGAATTAGTAGGGGTTTGGGTGCTCCCAACAAGAACCAATGAGCAGATTGGCCGACAGGCCGGAACGCTCATTTCGCCGCTGTGTACGGACAGCGGCTGTGCTTGCTGTTCTCTCAAATCTCATATCCGCAGAACATGATGCTTCCGCTTTTTCCAAAGCCGGGAGCACTTTTATTTTCACTTTTTCAGGCAGACCCCTGTTTTTCTCGGAGAAAATGTCCGTTGTAAAGTGAAAAGAATTTTTGGGGATACAGCAATATCGGAATCAATAAAATCGACAGTATGCTGCACTCTCCAAACTGCTCACTCGTACTTTTTGTGGGCAGCAAGAAATTGGTGAAGCGCAAAGAGTTTGAACAGTACATCAGTCAGGCGCTTGTAATCTGACCTTGTATTTGAAAAATTCGCGGAGAAGCCTTGAGGAAAAGAGCACCATGCGCTATACTATATAGTGTAGTAGTGTGCTCTTTTCTTCTCTGCGGGAAAGGAGCTCGTCCATGGGAAAGAATCTCAAGGGAAAAGACTGCGGTAAGGGTATCTACCAAAGAAAGGACGGATTGTATAGCGCACGATTTGTTGATAGAGCCGGGAAGCGGCATGAGAAGTATTTTCAGACGCTGCCCGAGGCGCGAAACTGGATTGAGGACGCAAAGTACGCCGATAAGCATGACGATGTGTTTGTCGCTACCGATACGACAGTGGATGAATGGTTTGAATTCTGGATTGAAAATATTGTCGGGGATCTGGCTCCCAACACGCTCAGAAATTACCGGGAACGCTATGCCCGCAATATTCAGCCGGTAATCGGCAAGATGCTGATCGCCAATGTAAAACCGATGCACTGCAAAAAGGTGTTCATCCAGATGGATGCGGATTACGCAGGTTCCACCATTCGTCAGGCATACATCACGATGGGGACAATGTTTAAGGCTGCGAAGATGAACGACCTGATTGCAAAGCACCCCATGGATGGCGTTCGGTTTTCAAAGCCCGTTCGCGCTGTGGATGATATTCACTATCTGACGCGGGAGGAACAGCGCCTCTTTCTCGAAACCGCACGGCGCTCCCACAATTACAACCAGTATGCGCTCATCCTCGAAACGGGATTGCGCACCGGGGAAATGATTGGCTTAACATGGGATGCCATCGACTTTGAGCGCCGGACGCTTACGGTAAACAAGACCTTGGAGTTTCGTCACGCACAGAAAGTTTGGCGTGCCGGTCCTCCCAAAACTCAGCAGAGCTATCGCACCATTCCTTTGACGGATAAAGCGTATGACATTCTGAAAGAGGTATGGGATAGCCGGAGCGGCAGAAAAGAATCCCCGCTGCTGTCGCAAACGCTGGAATATATGGACAGGCGCACCGGCGTTACTTCACGGCTTGTGATGCGTGATCTGGTCTTTATCAACTGGCGCACAGGGGAACCGGCGAAAAACAGTTCCTATGATACCCACCTCTATAAGATTTGTGATGAGAACGGGATCGAGCGGTTCTGTATGCACGCCCTGCGGCACACCTATGCCACCCGCGCCATCGAACGCGGGATGCCTCCCAAGACACTTCAAAAACTTTTGGGGCATGCCAGCATTAAAACTACCATGGACCGGTATGTTCATGTAACCGAAGAATCCTTGGTGGCGGGAGTGCGGCAGTTTGAGCAGGGCGATCCAGCAAACACCCAACTGGAGCAAACTTCAGCGGGTGACAACACCAAGAAATCAGATAGCGCGGCCTAAATGGTGTAGAAATGGTGTATGAGCCATCTCCTAAAGGCCGCAAACCCTTGAAAATAAAGGAGATGTAGAGATATATGAAATTAGGTATCGTCGGTCTGCCCAACGTGGGCAAAAGCACGCTGTTCAACGCCATCACAAACGCGGGGGCGCAGGCGGCAAACTATCCGTTCTGCACCATCGAGCCGAACGTCGGCGTCGTGGCCGTGCCGGACAAGCGTCTGGACAAGCTGGCTGAGATGTATCACCCGGAAAAATATACGCCCGCGACGATTGAGTTTGTCGACATCGCCGGTCTGGTGCGCGGCGCGTCCAAGGGAGAAGGGCTTGGCAACAAGTTCCTTGCGAACATCCGCGAGGTGGACGCGATCGTGCATGTCGTGCGCTGCTTTGTGAACGACGATATCGTGCATGTCGAGGGCAGCATCGACCCCGCCCGCGACATTGAGACGATCAATTTGGAGCTGATCCTCTCGGATATGGAGATTTTGGACCGCCGCATCGACAAAACGCAGAAGATGCTCAAAGCGGATAAGAAATACCAGGCGGAGCTGGATTTCTTCAAGCGCGTGCGCGAAGCCCTCGACGCGGGCAAATCGGCGCGCAGCGTGGAGTGCACGCCGGAGGAGGCGGAGCTGCTCTCCACCGTTTCCCTTCTGACGAACAAGCCTGTGATTTACGCGGCGAACATGACGGAGTCCGATTTCAAGGACGGCGTGGAGAACAATCCGTATTTCCAGGCGGTGAAGAAAATTGCGGATGAGGAGCACGCCGCCGTACTGCCGATCTCCGCGGAGATTGAGGCGGAGATTTCCGGGCTGGAGCCGGAGGAAAAGGAGCTGTTCCTCGCGGATATGGGCCTTTCCGAGTCCGGTCTGGATCGCCTGATCAACGCCTGCTACAGCCTGCTGGGCCTGATTTCCTATCTGACCGCCGGGCAGCCCGAGGTGCGCGCGTGGACGATCACGAAGGGCACCAAAGCGCCCCAGGCCGCCGGTAAGATCCATTCGGACTTTGAGCGCGGCTTCATCCGCGCCGAGGTTATCGCGTTTGACGATCTCATGGCCTGCGGTTCCATGACGGCCGCCCGCGAGAAGGGGCTTGTCCGCAGCGAGGGCAAGGAGTACGTCATGCAGGACGGCGATATCGTCCTCTTCCGCTTTAATGTTTAAGGCTCAGCCCGCGCCTGCTGCGGGCATGACGCGCACGCTGCGTCCCGGCAGACTGAGTCTGCGCCTGCGGCGGGCATGACGCGCACGCCGCGTCCCGCGGCGAACCATGCGGAAATACGGCGGCCCCCCTGCGATCTGGCGTCGCAGGGGGGCCTTGCTATGTGTCCCGCGCTGTTCACACGGAGAGATACGGCAGGTTGGCTGTGATTTTGGGCCTGGTTCTTACATGGCTCCGCCAAAGCCGCCGCCTGTGCCGCCGCCGGAGCTGCCGCCGGAGGAGACGTCCCCTCCCCCGCCGCCCGCGGGCGCGCTGGGGGCGGCGGGTGCGCTCGGCGCGCTGGATTGTGTGCCGCCGCTGCCCGAAACATCCGGCGAGCCTTCGGACTCCTGCACCTTCTCGGCGGAGGATTCCTCCTCTTCCTTCTCCAGCACGCTCTTGCAGTCCTCCGGATCCTCCTTCGGCTTGCGCATGGCCATCGCCAGCGTGTACATCTGCGGATTGTTGCGCAGCAGGAAACGCAGATCCTCCGGCGGGACATTGTCCCCTTCTCGCAGGCTCGCGGCAATCTTCGCGCACTGCCGCAGTGTTTTCATCTGCTTTTTCATCGCCTCAATCTGCGGATCCTTTTCAGGTCCGCGCATCAGGGCGATCAGCCCTTTGGACTTTGCCTTTTCCCTCTCCTTGGCGCGCAGAGCGTCCACCACGGCGGCGGAAAGCTCCAGCTTATCCATGCGGCTGGTGGAAAAGGCTGACGTGCGCTCGGTTTTTTCCTGCTTTTCTGTTTGCCGCATGGCCTGCGCGGCTTGCCCAATACGCGAAATCTCCATTTTTCTTCCTCCTTTCCGGTTCCTGGTGAACCAGATGCCTCCTCCCTCCTGAAACGCTGCTGCGTCTCAGGAGGGATTCGGCTATTCTTCCTCTATATGGATCTATCGTCTGCTTCTGTGGTTTTATAAGCCTTGCAAAAAAGATTTTCCGGATTTTTCGTCAAATGAACGAGTTTTTTTTCGTGTGGTTGTGGAAAATTAAGGGCAAAGTTTTCATTTTGTCTGTATCCGGGCATGAAATATGGGGAGTCAAGCTGAAATATTAGGCAAAGCAACCATAAATTTTTACAAAAAGGGCTTGACTTTTATTTCTGCATGTTGTATAAATAGTAACAGAACAAAAACGTTTTCGGAAAGACGCGGAGGGGAGGGCGTCCGTTATGCCTGCTACCATACAGGATGTCGCGAAAGCATCGGGCGTCTCGGTGGGCACGGTGTCCAGGGCCTTGAACAATTACCCGGACGTGAGCGCCAAGACACGCGCGAAAGTGCTCGAGGCCGTGCGGGAGCTGGGGTATTCCCCCAACCTCATGGCGAAAAATCTTTCCTCCAAGCATATACAGAATATTGCTGTTATTCTCTCCGGTTTTCTGGAGGAGAAAATGTTTAACGGGTTTGAAACCATCCTCATGCGCGGCGCTTATGAGTACGCCGAGGAGCATGGCCTGGAGGTTTCCCTGTATGTCATCAACGGCAAAATCCAGATGGAAAAAAGCTACGAGCAGATGTGCTATGAGCACAATCTGGCCGGAGCGATTCTTCTGGGCCTGAAAACAACCGACCCATACTGCGAAACGCTCGGCGCGAGCCGGTATCCCTGCGTCACCATCGATCTTGAGGTCGCGGGCGATAACGTCACAAGCGTCACCATTGATCATATCGCGGCATTTAAGGAATTGACGCAGTACCTGATTGACTGCGGACACCGGAAAATCGTTCTGGTGAACGGCCGCAAAAACGCCATGGTCACACTGGAGCGGTTGGCCGGAGCCTACGAGGCTATGGAGAAAAACGGTCTCACGCTCACAAATGACGACATCATCTATACCAACTTTCTCCGCGAGGAAGCGTATGACGGCGTGCTGCGCTACTTTTCCGAGCACAGCCCCGACAGCGCCACCGCGTTTCTCTGCATGAGCGATATGCTCGCCATCGGCACGATGCAGGCGCTCCGCCATCTTGGGCGGCGCGTGCCGCAGGATTATTCGATTGTTGGCTACGACGGACTGGAGCTCACCGAATACACCGATCCGCCGCTTACCACCGTCGATCAGAATATCTTTGAAAAGGGCTACAAGGCCGCGCAGGTTCTTCACTCCAGAATCCGGGGAGAACGAGTGCCGAACCGCGTGGTCCTTCCCCATACCCTTGCCATTCGCGGCAGCGTCAGAAAAATCTGACGCAATTTTTTCGGGGTATACCAAAAACGTTTTCGACCCAATTCCCCCTTTTTCTCCCTGGAAAATAAGGGGATTTTCCGCAGAACAAAAACGTTTTTGCAAAAATTTGTCGAATTCTCCTCACGGAGATCGAAATAGTAAAAAATTCCTGCTGTTATTATTTAATTTTAAGGAGGAATCTGAAAATGAAAGCGAAAAAGATTTTGGCCAGTGTGCTGGCCGGCCTGATGCTTCTTGCCACGGCTGGCTGCAACAACAATGGAGGCGGCTCCACCGCTTCCGGCTCGACGGCTTCCGGCGGCAGCTCGGAGGGTGTGATCGAGGTCAGCATCCCGTCCTACAAGACGGGCGAGAACGTGGGCGCTGTGTTCTTTGAGCCCCAGGTTGAGCGCTTCAATGAGAAGTATGAGGGTCAGTACAAGATTAACCTCGAGACCGTGCCGCAGGACGGCTTCGGCGATCGTCTCAAGCAGCTGGCCCAGCAGAACAAGCTGCCCGTGCTGGTGCAGGGCGGCGACCTGGATTGGATCCTGAACGTCGTGATTCCCAACGGCCTGGCCTGGGATATGACCGACTGGCTTGAAGAGTCCGGCCTGCTTGAGCGTGCCGTTCAGGACAGCGTGGACTACAACAAGGACAAGGGCGACGGCAAGATCTACACCATCCCGAAGATGACCGTGCGTCCGACCGGCTTCTACTACAACACCGCCATGTGGAATCCGGAGGAGGATCTGAGCTCCCTGACCATGGATGAGCTGGTCACTCTCCTCGGCGATCAGAAGATTGCTTTCTCCACCGCGGAGAACGGCTGGGTTTCCGCTCTGTTCCTGACGGCTTTCATTGCCAACCAGGAGGGCGGCGTGGAGCTGCTCCAGGCCGGCGCTGACGAGAAGATCACCGACTTCAGCGATCCGATCTTTGTCAATGCCGTGGCTTCCCTGCAGCAGCTTCTGCAGAACAATGCGGCTTCCAACTCCATCGGCGCGGCTTATGCCGACGCTGCCAACGCCTTCATGAGCGGACAGGCCGCCGTGATCGCGAACGGCCCCTGGATGTCCAGCGAGTTCAATGAGTCCAACTCCGCCAACTGGAGCAACGGCTTCGACGGCGCGAACGTGAAGGCTTCCCTCTTCCCCGGCAATGTGGGCATTGAAAACAACCGCGCTTTCGGCGAGTGGTGGATTTCCGCTTCCGCTTCCGAAGAAGAGATTGAGCTGGCCAAGGCGTTCCTCGAGTTCATCAGCAGCCCCGAGGAGCTTGAGGCTTACCTGCTGGCCGAGGGCGGCGACGCTCCGAACATCGAGTACAGTGAGGACTTCAAGGAGAAGCAGGCTGAGACGCAGGTTCTCGCGGATCTGGCTGCCGACACCACCGAGGAGACGGTCTATGTGCCCTGCATCCTCGACGTGATTCCGAACTCCGTTGCGAACACGGAATTCGGCAAGCTCCTGCCCTCCCTCGCAAACGGCACCTATACTCCCGAGGAGTTCTGCGACTGGATGACCCAGAAGTCCGTCGAAGCTTCCGCGGAATAAGCAGAGATACGCAAAAAGGAAGTAAAACGGCGCGCCGGCCTGCTGACGATACAGCCGGCTGCGCGCCGTTTTTCCTTATGAGAGAATCCGACAAGAGAGGAGAGAGCCCTCGATATGAAAGCGCCAAAGAGCAGCCCGCGCGTCAAGGCCAGTAAAATGGAGCGGGCCAACTATAAATGGATTTATCTGTTCCTTCTTCCCACGGTTCTGATATTCCTGATGTTCTATTTCGTGCCGATCATCCAGGTGTTTCTGACCTCCTTCACCAAGTGGGACGGCTTTAACGCCCCGGAATTCAACGGCCTGACCAACTACATCAACATGTTCACCAACAGCGGCTTTACTTACGCGCTGAAGAACCTCTTCTACTGGTGCCTCGCCGGCATGTTCCTGCACGTCGGCTTCGGCGTGCTGACGGCCTTCGTGCTGTATCAGAAGCCGCGCGGATGGAAGTTCACCCGCATGGTGTTCATGATCCCGAACGTGATCAGCGCCGCCGCCTGGGCGATGATTTACCGCTTCTTCTTCAGCGACGATATGGGCATTCTCAACAGCTTCATCCGGCTGATCGATCCGAACTTCCATGTGCAGTGGTTCTATACCTCCCCGTGGGCGTTCTGGGCCGTCACCTTCACCTGGCTGTTCTATGCCGTTATCGTCACCCTGCTGGTGCTGGGCGATCTGATGAACATTCCGCAGGAGCTTAACGAAGCCGCGAAAATTGACGGAGCCTCCGGCTGGCAGCTCGTGCGTCACATCCAGCTGCCGCTGTGCCGCTCCGCGATCGGCACCTCCGTCATCTGCACGCTGACCTCCCGTATCTCCATGTACGAGCAGATCTCCCTGACCACGCAGGGAGGCCCCGGCGACGACACCATGAGTTTGTCGATCCTGCTCGTCAAGGGCATCACGGACTACCGCTACGGCTATGCGAACGCCATCGGCGTGCTAATGTTCGTCATCGGTCTGATTATTCTCGGCATCGTGAACAAGGCGTTCCGTATGGACGTCTCGGATTATTGAGAAAGGAGGGCGCTTTCATCATGGATAAAACGAAAAAGATTCTTACGAAAATCCTCCTGTACTTCGTGGAGATTTTTGTCATTGTCGTGTCCATTTTCCCGATTCTGTGGGTTATCGCTTCCTCCTTCAAGACAAACGGCGAGATTCTGTCCAGCCCTCTGGCGCTGCCCAGCTCGATTTCGTTTGAGCCGTACATTCATCTGTTCCAGGAATACAACTTCCCGATCTACTTCCTCAATTCGCTGCTGGCGGCGGGTATCTCCACCTTTGTTTCCCTGCTGTTCTACGCGATGGGCGGCTATGTGATCGCGAAGTTCCGTTTCCCCGGACGCGGCCTGCTGTTTGCCCTCTTCACCGTGACGCTGCTGGTGCCGGGCCACAGCCGCACGCAGCCGATTTTCTCCCTCATCACCCAGCTCAATCTGTATGACAGCATCTGGGGCGTGACGGTGGTGTACCTCTCCGCCGGTATGGCCATGTCGATCTTTGTGCTCAAAGCCGGCTTTATGGCGATCCCCGCTTCCCTCGACGAGGCGGCGGGCCTGGAGGGCTGCGGCTTCTTCCGCACCTTCTGGTCGATCAACCTGCCGCTTGCCAAGAGCGCCCTTTCCACCGCCGGAATCCTCATGTTCCTCGGCAACTGGAATGAGTACTATTTCGCGTCCCTGCTGACTGTCTCCGATACGCAGCGCACGCTGCCGATCGCGCTGGCCTTCTTTACCAGCGAATTCTCCTACAACTACACCTCCCTGTTCGCCGCGCTGACGGTCGTGGTGCTGCCGGGCATCATTCTGTACGCTTTCGCACAGGAGCAGGTGCAGGCCAGCGTCGTGTCCAGCGGCGTGAAGGGCTGATCGTATCTCTGTCGTTTCAATTCCCCCGCACAGGCCTGGGGAAGGCCGTCTTTCGCTTTCCCGGCTTTTCCCGGGCGTATTCTGAGAAGGAGTGACCGTTTCCATGAATTATAAGAAGGAACCCCTTGGCTGGATCATCGAGGAAGATGTATTTGATCCCCGCCGCACCGGAAAATGCGAGTCTATTTTCGCGCAGGGCAACGGATATATGAACATCCGCTGCACGCTCGAGGAAAGCTACGTCGGCGAGCGGCGCGGCGCGTTCATCACCGGCACCTTCAACAAGGCTCTGCCCGACGAGGTGACGGAGCTGCCGAATCTGCCGGACGTGACGGAGATGAAGATCCTCGTCAACGGCGAGCGCTTTGCCATGGACGCCGGAAAAACCGAGGGCTACAGCCGCACCTTTGATCTGCGTACGGGCGAGGCGGTGCGCGTTCTCGACTGGACCAGCCCGGCGGGCGTGACGCTGCGCTTTTCCTTCCGCCGTTTTGTCTCTCTGAAAAACGAGCATCTGGCTGCCTTCCGCATGGAAGTCACCCCGCTTTCCGGGGATGTCGATCTGGTGATCGAGAGCGGCATCAGCTCCCGCACCTCCAACTCCGGCTCCCAGCACTGCGCCGAGGGTGAAAAGCGTCTGGTTGAGGGCGGCGCGCTGCGCCTGATGACCCGCACCACGCAGTCCGACGTGCCGGTGGTCGTGCACTGCCTGCACAAGTTCACCCCCGCCCCGGCCGCTTCCCTGCCCGTCATGGAGCGCCGCCGCTTTGTGAACCGCTACACCTTCCATCTCGCGAAGGATGAAACGCTGTCCATGGAGAAGCTGGCCGCCTACCACACCGGCCGCGATATCGTCTTTACCTCCTACGGCCAGCCCGCGGGCTCCACGAACGCCATGCAGGTCTGCGCCGCGGGCGACGCGTGCATCGCGAAGGCTGCCGCACGCTCCTATGAGGATCTGCTCGCGGAATCCGCCGCCTGCTGGAAGCCGTACTGGGACGAGCAGGACGTCGTGATCGAGAGCGAGGATCCGTTTGATCAGCTCGGCATGCGCTTTGCTCTCTACCATCTGAATATCATGATCCGCCGCGACGACAGCCGCGTGGGCATCGGCGCGAAGGGCATGACCGGCGAGGGCTACAAGGGCCATTCCTTCTGGGATACGGAAATGTTCCTCATGCCGCATTACCTTTTCACCGATCCGAAGGCTGCCCGCACGCTGCTGGAATACCGCTGGCGCAGCCTGCCCGGCGCGTTCAAGAAGGCCGAGGAGAACGGCTACTCCGGCGCCATGTTCCCGTGGGAGAGCGCCTGGCTGGACGACGGCGAGGTGACCCCGCTCATCGGCGGCGCGGATATCGTGACGGGCAAGAGCACCCCGATCCTCACCGGTATGATCGAGCATCACATCTCCGCGGACGTGTCCTGGGGCGTGTGGCTCTACTACCTCGCGACCGGCGACGATTCCTATATGGATCAGTGCGGCTGCGAGATCCTCGTCGAAACGGCCCGTTTCTGGTCGAGCCGCGTCGAGTGGCAGGAGGACAAGGGCCGCTATGAGATCCGCGACGTGATCGGCCCCGACGAGTATAAAGAGCATGTCGACAACAATGCCTTCACGAACTATCTGACGGCGGAAAACCTGGACCGCGCCTGCGACGTGATCGCGCAGATGCGGGAGAAATGGCCGAACGCTTACGCCACCCTCTCCGCGAAGTACGATCTGGACGCTCTCACGGCACAGTTCAAGGACGTGCGCGCGAAGCTCTATCTGCCCCAGCCGAACGCCGACGGCATCATCGCGCAGAACGATCAGTATCTCGGCCTCGAAAAGACCGATCTCTCCAAATATAAGGCGCAGACGGGCGTTTCCTCCATCTATGAGGATTACAGCCCGCATCAGATGAACCAGATGATGGTCTCCAAGCAGGCGGACCTCGTGATGCTCCTGCGCGTCATGCCCGACCTGTTTGACGCAGACACGCTGCGCAAGAACTTCCTGTTCTACGAGTCCCGCACGCTGCATGACTCCTCGCTGAGCCATGGCCAGCACTGCGTCCTCGCGTCCTGGCTCGGCCTCGACGAGATGGCGCTCAACATGTACCGCCACGCCATCGACATCGACCTTGGCCCGAACATGTCCTCCTCCGACGAGGGCATTCACAGCGCCTCGATGGGCAACGTGTGGCAGTGCGCCGTCTGCGGCTTCGCGGGTCTTCAGTGGCACGCCGACCACCTCTCCCTCGACAACCATCTGCCGGCCTGCTGGAAGCGTCTGGCCTTCCGTGTGCATTACCGCGGCGCCGTGCTGCGCGTGGAGATGACGCACGATAACATGCACATCACGAAGCTCTCCGGCCCGTCCGTGAAGCTTGTGGTGAACGGCGTGGAGGACACGCTGTAAGGAGTTTGCCGCACTCTGACGGCGGGCTCCGCTCTTACAGGATCGAAAAAGGGGTTCCCCGAAAGCCTGTGAACTGAACCGCCCCTGTAAAAACGGACAATAGACAAAGTACCCCCTGATGTAGGAAAATATAAGTACTACATCAGGGGGTACTGCTATGAGTAAAGGGAATTACACGCATGTACAGGAATTGTTTCCAGAAATCAAAGCCATGCTTGCATCAGGAAAAACACAGAGAGAAGTGGCGGAGTACTTTGGCTTTCGGGATAAGTACGTCGTAAAGAAACTCGTCAAACGGGAAAGAGCCAAACAACGAAAACAGGAAGCCGGGATTGAGATTAGACCCAAGGGACGGCCACGAAAAGATGCTGGCCCAAGAGATATTGTCACAGAGCAGGCATACGAGATCCATCGTTTGCGTATGGAAAATGAGTTATTGCGGGATTTTCTGCGATCCACAGGAAGGAAGTGAGAGCAAAGGCAAAGTATGCAGTCATTTACCGTCACCGTGAGCAGTATCCGGTGTCTGTCATGTGCAAATTCTTTTCAGTATCGAGAAGCGGCTATTACAGCTTTGTAAAGCGGATGAACCGGCCAGAAAAGGATGCTGCCCTTGCCGAAACGATCCGGCAACAGCAAGACAAATGCTTTCATACCTATGGCTACCGACGGATGTGGCAGTGGCTGAAAGGCAGCAAAAGGATTTACCACAACCCCAAAACCATCCTGCGTGTTATGAAGAAATACGGTCTGCTGGCAGAGATTCGCCGCCACAGGAAATGGCAGCAGATGCTGCCCCTTTGCACCTGCAACAAAACGGACCTTTGGGAAGCTTCTCAGATATTCCAATGTATTTCGATCGGAACATTTCTGGTCCCCGGGATAACTCATCGGAAACCTCCCTGATGGCAATTGGATCAAGAATATGGAGAAAAAGAGATTTTTGTCACTGCGAAAGAATCATCATACGGCTCTGAAAGATCCATATATTCTTATTTTATAGAAAGAACCCCATTCTTATGACGTTCAACAAACCGTTACAGATGGCATTTCGTCCTTAACCCGTCAAACTTGTTCTCTGCGCAGCGGATCGCGTCACACGCGTCAAGCTGCCAAAACTGGGGAAAGGAATGCTAAAAACAAAAAAACAGGTCCTGAATCAACGATTCAGGACCTGCTAAACGGCTGTTGATGCGAGGGAAAAAGGGAACTCAATCTGTCTGCTTGAGGACGCTCTGGTTGAACTTGTCCAAGGCAAGAGCTGCCGCAATCCCCACTGCCAAACAAATCAAATTCGCCACAGCGCTTCCCACAGAAACGGCAAAGCTGCCGAAGGGGATGATCATGATCGTGGCGGCGATCACGATGCCAATGATGGCGTGGAAAGCATAGGCATAAAAATGATCGAACAATGCGTTCACCGCCTTGGCCAGGGCAATCACAGTAACCACCGCGCCGATGGCGGCGGGAGCCAGCACCTCCGGTCGCAGGCTGCCGAGCCCGTCCACAAACGGCGTGTAAAGGCCAAGCGGCATCAGCAGCGTAGAAAAGCTCATGCCGGGCGCAATCACGCTCAGAGCAAGGCAAAATCCGCAGAAGAGATACCACGGAAAACTGGGCGCAATCGTCACGGAGAAAAGATTCAGCGAAATCAGCAGCGCCAGAATAACGGCGAACGCGATAGCGAGAGAAACCCAGCTTCCTTTTGGGCGGCCTTTTTCCCCCGCCTCCCGGAAAAGCGAAGGCAGCATGCCGGCGATGAGGCCAACAAAAAGGCACACGGAGGGATCGGGGTATTTTTCCAAAAGAAACGCCAGCAGCTTGGCCACACCCAGAAAACCGACCGCCGCACCCAGAATGACCGGCAGAAGCTTCGGCACATGTGTCCGGAAACGGCGGAAAGGGTTGCTCAGCAGCTCCATCACAGGCTTGTAAATGCCGAACACCACGCAGAGCACGCCGCCGGAAATGCCGGGCAGCACAGCTCCTACCCCAATCAGGACGCCCTGCAGCACCTGCAAGATCAGGCGCAGCACACCCGAACGATTCGTTTTCATATGCAATCGTCCTTTCCTTTCATTTTTCCCTGAAACAACATGATACAAAGAAATCTTTCCTAGTATACAATATTTTGCGCGGAAAGGGAAGGTGTTACTCTGCGTTGCTTGCGGCAACGGGACGTTTTTCCTACAATGGAAAGTGAAAGGAGTGAACCCCTATGTTGAACGAAAACATCCGAGCGATCCGAAAATCAAAAGGACTTTCCCAGCAGGAGCTGGCAGTCAAGCTGAATGTGGTGCGGCAGACCGTCTCCAAGTGGGAGAAAGGAGTTTCCCATAGTTAAAGATACCACACCAGATATAACAACGCCACGCTTATATATACCCATATTGAGAAAACGAGTTCCGTAAAGTATTAGGGAACTCGTTTTCCAATGTAGCTACATATCACTACATTTTATACCATCAACATATGGTCCATCATCATTCCCACGACAACGAGTGCACCAACTTTGAATACCGGTTGGATTATTGGAAGTTACTCGTTTTTCTGTCCATCCAAACATGGCTTTAGGATAGAAAATATGTTCCTCGCAATTCTGGGAACAATGGGGACATGATTTATAATCTCCACGTTCTTGGGCATCTTCTAATGGTAATCCACAATGCTTACATAGCATAAATCCACCTCATTTCTTAAATAAAAATAGATATTCATGTGCTAAAAGTAAAAAATTGTTTTCTTTACTTTTTTGAACCCATTTCCTTGTAGACTGACAGTTATGTTGCTTTTTTATTACAACTTCTTTCAACTTGAAGCCCGATTGTTGAAACACTCCCATAACATTAAATCCTAAAGGAAAAACAAAGCCCTTTTGTCGAATATCCCCCATCAT
>OERR01000019.1_pt1 | contig 66058 bp, 58 predicted proteins | sample 1540051 | NCBI WGS metagenome assembly OERR01 (sample SAMEA3891884, study PRJEB23780) | metagenome | biome: terrestrial biome; feature: animal house; material: Caecal content | place: Italy | collected 2015-05-05 | reverse complement strand
ATCTTGTAGATTTTAAAGCGCAGGGCGGTTGCAAAACCGTGTTTTTCGATTTATAATAAATTTGTAATTTAAATTAGGAAAAAATTGGGAGAAACAACGGTTGTTGTTACTTCCAACTGATTATAAATAAAAAGACAAAGGAGTATAGGTATGGAAACAAAATTTTTTATTTGTGAAACATGTGGAAACCTCATTACATTTGTGGAGAATAAGGGTATTCCAGTAATGTGTTGTGGAAAGAAAATGAAAGAATTAATTCCTGGTACGGTAGACGCAGCATTGGAGAAACATGTTCCAGATGTAACGGTTAATGGAAATGTGGTAACTGTGAAGGTAGGAAGTGTAGAACACCCAATGTTGGAGGAGCATTATATTCAATTTATTTATTTGCAGACAACAACTGGATGTCAGATGAAGAAATTACATCCAGGTGAAAAACCAGAAGCTAGTTTTGTATTGGCAGATGGAGAACAAGTAGAAGCGGTTTATGAATATTGTAATTTACATGGTTTGTGGAAAAGTGAGCAATAAATTAGTGTAAAAACAGTAGAAAAAATGCGTCTTGGTTGATTTTGGAGATTTTCAAACCAAGGCGCACTTTTTCTTTTATTATATAATCCCTTGATGAAGATTCTAAAATTTGGGGTTATAAATTATCCTGAGATTGTAAAGCATCATAACCCGTTTCTTTTGTTCGGATCTTTAGAGCGGAACGAATTTCATAACTGAAAATTTTTCCGTCTCCAATTTCACCCGTATAGGCAGATTTTTGAATTGCTTGGATTACCTTTTCCTCCCATTCTTCTGAGGAAACAACAATTTCAAATTTAATTTTAGGTTGAAGAGTTACATCAATTTCAGAACCACGGACAACGGTTGTATATCCTCTCTGAGCGCCACATCCCATAACTTGAGATACCGTAATTCCATTTACTTGAATGTTATGGAGCGCTTCTTTTACATCTTCAAATTTTTCTTCTCTTACAATTGCTTCAACTTTAATTAACATTGCAAACCCCTCCTTTAGTTATCCATTCCATTGAAAGATGGATATGCATTTTCACCATGTTCGCAGCGGTCCAAACCAATTAATTCTTCTTTTGAAGATACACGAAGAGGAATGAAAATACGAACGATGCCAGCACAGATTAATGTACCAACAACTGCAACTGCAATAGAAACGACAATACCAACGAGCTGAGCCAAAAACAAATGCACATCACCGAATAACAAGCCATCCCATTGAGCAACAGGGTTGATAGAAGACTGAGCGAATAATCCTGTTGCGATACCGCCCCAAACTCCGCCAATACCATGGCATCCAAATGCATCTAATGCATCATCAATTTTTAATTTATGTTTTACAAAATTAACGCCAAAATAGCAGATTGGACTTACGAGTGCTCCAATAATAAACGAAGACCATACTGGTACGAATCCTGCACCTGGAGTAATTGCAACAAGACCGATTACTAAACCAGTGGATGCGCCAACTAAAGTTGGTTTTCCTTCTTTTAATCGATCAATTAACATCCAGCTCAACATGGCAGAACCAGAAGAAACCATTGTGGTAATAAGCGCATGAGCAGCTAAACCATCCGCAGCCAATGCACTTCCAGCATTAAATCCACACCATCCGAACCAGAGAATCGAAGCACCCAGTACAACGAAAGGAATATTATGAACACGATAGGAAGTCTGTTCGTATCCACGTCTTCTTCCAAGTAAGATTGCAAGTACAAGAGCGCTGATGCCTGAGCTGATATGTACGACATTGCCTCCTGCAAAATCTACAGAACCAATGGAAGCTAAAAATCCTCCTTCTCCCCAAACCATATGAGCCAATGGATAGTATACAACAAAAAACCATAGGGTAGTAAATGCAAACAATGCTCCAAAGCGCATTCGTCCTACAACAGCTCCTGTAATGAGACAGGCTGTAATAATTGCAAACATCATTTGGAATGCAGCAAATGCCATATGCGGCAGGGAATCCGAATAAGGTCCTACATCCATGCCAATACTTTGGAATGCAAACCAACGGAAGTCACCAATTATACCAGCGTGATTTCCTCCAAAGGAAAGAGAATATCCGACAAGAACCCAGAGAACAACTGCCAATCCCATTAAGGAAATACAGGCCATCATCGTATTTACCACATTTTTACGACGAACAAGTCCTCCATAAAAGAATGCCAGACCAGGTGTCATAAAAAGAACAAAAGCTGCACAGATTAAAACAAATCCAGTGTTTCCAGTATCCATAATAAATTCCTCCATTTCTTCCTAACATTTCCAAAGAGTCGACAAGATGGAAAAAGAAAAGGCGCTTTGGTGATACAAGATTGTATACCTGTATACCAAAACGCCTTTGTCACGTCTGATAATAGCAAATTCAAATTAGAGTGTCAAGAAAAAAATGAAATTTCTTACAATTTATACAAGAAAGAGGGAATTCTTCCTCTTATTTTCTACTCTTTATTTGGACATACTTGGAATTGGTCGATCCGCAGATGTATCCAAATCATAGTTTATATTTTCATATTTAAAGCCAAATAGTTGATAAAATTCCTGCCAATAACCTTGGATATCGGCATATTGTTCTAAGTTTTCATTCGTAAGACGATTCCAGCAATCCAGCACTTTTTGTTGGATGTCAGGACGCATTTCGAAATCGTCTAGTCGAATTCGGTTTGGTATATCGGTAATTGGATTTGGATTTAATAAATAGCAATTCCATAATCGATACATCTGTTCAATAGTAGTTTCATGGATTCCAGCTTCTTTCATTACTTTGTAAAGAATGGACATATAGAGTGGAACAACTGGAATGGCAGAGCTGGACTGAGTAACTACAGCCTTGTTTACAGAAACATAGGCTGGAATTCCATCGGCAGTTAATTGAAGTGCAGTATGGTAAAGATGTTGTTTTGCTTGTCCAATGGTTCCTTCTGTGTAAATCGGATAGGTCATTTCAGGACCAATATAGGAATAAGCGACGGTACGAATATTTTCAGATAAGAGATGTTCCTTTCTCAATGCAGAAATCCAATCGCTCCAATCTTCTCCTCCCATAACATGGATCGTAGCATCGATTTCTTCCTGTGTAGCTGGAAGGACTGTTTTCTCTGTTAATTGGTTTTTATTTAAATCCAGACTTTTACTTGTGAATGGTTCTTTTGTAGTTTTTAAAACGGAAGTATAGATGGTTCCATCTGGCATAGTTCGTCTTGGCGCTGCCAAAGAATAAACAAGAAGATCAATTTGTCCGAAATCTTTTCGGATAAGGGATATGACTTCCTCTTTTGTAGATGCTGAGTAAGCATCTCCGATGATGGTTTTTGCGTATAAACCATCTTGATTAGCGAAATTTTCAAATGCAGCAGTATTATACCATCCAGCAGTAGCAGTTCGATTTCCAGTGGCAGGTTTTTCATAACAGACACCAATGGTAGGAGCGCAGTCTCCCCATGCTGCGCAGATACGTGAAGATAATCCATATCCTGTTGAAGAGCCAATTACTAAAGTACGTTGTTTAGAATGAAACTGTGGCTGATTTTTAATATATTGCACTTGACGGTATACATTCTCTTTACAACCATCTGGATGCGCTGTTGTACAAATAAAATTTCTTACTCTTGGTTTGATAATCATTTTGATTTCCTCCCTAAAATAATCCTTTGTTGAAACTGAGTTTCTTGGATATTGCAATCTTGTGCAATATCGTTTTAGGTTAATATCTATGAGTATTTTATCATAGATTTGTTTATTTGTGTATCTTATTTGTTTTTGAAACAAGGAAGATATATTTGTCAAAACTGCATAAAGAGGTGGGGGAAAAACCTTGTTATAATTTTACGAAAATCTCTTTTTGTCATAGAATAACTGACATTTTTTCTTGAAAAGTGGTAAAATAAATGTATTGAGGTAGTATTTCAGCGAAAGTTGATCTGAGTTCTGCGTTAAGGATTGCAGAAACAAATATTGAAGAACTAAAAGCGAAAAATAATAAAGTGAGAGAAGAAGAATATAAAGAGTGTTTGAAAAGTTGTGAGTGTAAAGAATGGATCAAAATTATAAAGACAGCATATCTTAGAAAGCAGCGCAGGCAGGCAGAGGGAAAAAAATTAACTGTTTTAGATATGAAATATTGGAAGCAGGCAGAGGATAACTTATATTCAGAATTTTCCGTTCTATTTAATATCCCAAAAGATAAAGTTAAGGCATATATTGCAGAACAAATTCATTTATTAAAGTAGTCTTCTTTGACTCTAGAGGCGGAGAGCGTAGTTGGTGAAATTACAGAAATATGGACTAGTCTGAGATTATATTAAATGGAATAACATAGGGGGAGAAACAAGTTTTAGAAAAAATAGCTATAAAGATTGATGCAAATATAAAGAGAACTTTAAACGAAAGTAATAAAAAATGAGATTCATAGAATTTTAAGGATTTTTTTGGAAAGAATACTTGCAAATTATAGAAGAACATAGTACAATGAAAAAAATTACAAGTTCAAAAGCTTTAACAGAGAAAAACTCTGTTAGAAGCGTTCTTTTGCATATTACAAAGGGGTAGAACAGATGTTCAGCTATCCCTAAAATTATGTTACAGTGGGTCAACATTGGGAGGTAGAAATGAAGAGGAAATTGGCTGGTGCTATTTCAGCAGTGATGCTATTGTTATCGGCATGTGGAGTGGAATATCAACCAACACAAAGTGGAGTGTTTATAAAATTGGATAAGTCATTAGAGGGGGCTTATATTGAAACATTTGATAATGAGAATTATAATATAGAAGATTTAGAAAAGATGGGTCAGGAGGAAGTGCAGGCATATAACAAAGAGCAGGCAAATCTGGAATTCTATTCTTCCGAACAGACAGAAAATATACTTCCAATTAGTCTAGATAGTGTAAAAAAAGAGGGAAATAATGTGGTTGTCAGAATGAGCTATCAGACCGCAGAAGATTATAGTACATTCAATGCAGATGATATTGCATTGGCAGGTGGTAATACAATTTATACGGAAAATTTATCAGATACGATGGTTGATTTAACTGGAGAGTTTGTAACTGTGACTGGAGAAACAGCTACTATTGAAGAAATTATGTCGCATGGGGATTATCAACTGGTTTATGTGAACTATGAAGCAGATGTTACGGTAGAGGGGGAAGTTGCCTATGTATCTACTAATGTAAATTGTAATTCGAAAAATAATGTAAATACGCCAGCAGGGCAGGATGCCTATATCATATTTAAAAAGGCAGGCGGAATTTTTTAATGGATTCGGATGGTAATGACTGCTTTACAAATGGGCAGAAGCATAGTACAATAATGAAGATACATCCAGAAATGGGAACAGCTGCAAAGCTGATAAGAGAACAGAAGTAGATCGATCATGTGGAAACATTTTGATCTTAGAATGTGAGGTAAAGTGATGGAAAAGTCAATGGATAAGATTGTGGCATTAGCAAAGGCAAGAGGATTTGTATATCCTGGTTCTGAAATTTATGGAGGTCTTGCTAATACATGGGATTATGGTAATCTTGGTGTTGAATTGAAAAATAATGTAAAAAAAGCATGGTGGCAAAAGTTTATTCAGGAAAGTCCATATAATGTTGGTGTGGACTGTGCGATTTTAATGAATCCTCAGACATGGGTTGCATCTGGACATTTAGGCGGATTTTCCGACCCATTGATGGATTGTAAGGAATGTCATGAACGATTCCGTGCAGATAAATTAATTGAAGATTATATGCAAGACAATAATGTTTCAATCGAGGGTTCTGTAGATGGATGGTCTCAGGACGAAATGAAGCAATTTATTGAAGAGCATAATATTTGCTGCCCTTCCTGTGGCAAGAAGAACTGGACAGATATTCGTCAGTTTAACTTAATGTTTAAGACATTTCAGGGAGTTACCGAAGATGCGAAAAATACAGTGTATTTAAGACCAGAAACAGCACAGGGTATTTTTGTTAATTTTAAAAATGTACAAAGAACTTCCCGCAAAAAAATACCATTTGGAATTGGACAGATTGGAAAGTCTTTCCGTAATGAAATTACACCGGGTAACTTTACATTCCGTACTAGAGAATTTGAACAGATGGAGTTGGAGTTTTTCTGTGAGCCAGGTACTGATTTAGAATGGTTTACTTATTGGCGTCAATTTTGTATTGATTGGTTAAAGAGTCTTGGAATGAAAGACGAAGAAATGAGAGCAAGAGATCATTCGCCAGAAGAGCTTTGCTTTTATTCTAAAGGTACAACGGATATTGAATTTTTGTTCCCATTTGGATGGGGAGAGCTTTGGGGAATTGCAGATAGAACGGATTATGACTTAACGCAACATCAAAATTTATCTGGTCAGGATATGACTTATTTTGATGATGAGAAAAAGCAAAAATATGTTCCTTATGTAATTGAGCCATCGCTTGGTGCAGACCGTGTTACATTGGCATTCTTATGTTCTGCTTACGATGAAGAGACATTGGAAGGAGGAGATGTAAGAACTGTACTCCATTTCCATCCAGCATTGGCACCAGTTAAAATCGGTGTGCTTCCACTGTCAAAGAAATTAAATGAAAAAGCAGAAAAAGTTTATCAAGAACTTTGCAAGTACTATAACTGTGAATTTGATGACAGAGGTAATATTGGTAAACGTTATAGAAGACAAGATGAAATTGGTACACCATTCTGTATCACATATGACTTCGAGTCAGAAAACGATGGATGTGTTACTGTTCGTGATCGTGACACAATGGCTCAGGAGCGTATTAAAATTGAAGAATTGAGAAATTACTTCCAAGATAAATTTACATTTTAAATAGGATTGCAATGATTCATTGGGCTGCTGCATAGTGGAATGGAACTTCCATTATGCGGCAGTTTTTGTTATTGGGACAGGCAGAGTGCAGCTTTTCAGTTCCGTTCAGAGAATATGAAGTTTTTATAAAGTAGTTGACTTTTCGGAGTAAGAGTCATACACTATTTGTTAGCTATTTAATTAAATAAAGGTGACCAACAAATAGCAAGGCAGACATCGTGCTATAGATGTCTTCTTAATTTAGCGAAAAATTCCGAAATAGACCGTTTCGGATCAGGAAAGGAGAAAGAAAATCGATGTTAAAGTTGATGAAGTATTTAAAAGGCTCTGTCAAATCAATTTTTTTGATTATACTCCTCTTAGTTCTTCAGGCTTTTTGTGATTTATCGCTGCCTTCGTATACGTCCAATATTGTAAATATTGGTATTCAGCAGGGGGGAGTGGATTCTCATGTACCAGAGGTAATACGAGAAGAACAAATGGAAAAAATCACTATCTTTATCGAGGAAAAAGAGCAAAAACTTGTGGAAGACTCTTTTGAGCTGCTGGAAGAAGATGATTATTCAAAATCAGAATGGGAAAAATTAGAAAAAAAATATCCAGCTTTGGAAGAGGAAAGCCTCTATCAACTGAAGTCATCTATAAAAGATGAAGAACTTCAAGAACTTGCAGATGCATTAAAGACTCCAGAGATGATGGTTTCCTTCCTTTCTGCTAATGGTGAAGAAGCAGAGGCAATGCGAGATCAGATGATATCCCAAATAAAACAATCGCTTCCCAAAAAAACAAAACTGCCAAAAGATATGGATATATTTGAATTATTAGGTCAACTGCCAGAAGAAGCAATTGAAGCAATGACCGAACAGGCAGAGGAACAGATGAGTACGATGTCTGATTCCATTATAGAACAAATGGCTGCTGCATTTGTAAAATCAGAGTATGAAGCAATTGGAATGGATATGCAGGCATTGCAGAATCAGTACTTATTGATAACAGGAGCAAAAATGTTGGGGCTTTCCCTTTTAATGATGGCAGCCTCGATTTTGGTTACATTAGCAGCAGCAAAAGTTGCGGCAACACTTGGAAAAGATCTCAGAGGTCAGGTATTTGAACGAGTATTATCATTCTCCAATGCAGAATTTGATCGATTTTCAACCGCATCGTTAATTACTAGAACTACAAATGATATTCAGCAGGTTCAAATGCTCGTGGTCATGATGCTGCGTATGCTTTTCTATGCACCAATCATTGGTATTGGCGGTGTATTCAAAGTGTTCCATACGAATACATCTATGGCATGGATTATAGCAGTAGCTGTTATAGCAATTACCTGTGTAATCGGATTTTTATTTTTCGTTGTAATGCCAAAATTCCAAATTTTACAAAAATTAGTAGACCGACTGAATCTTGTAACACGAGAAATTTTAAGTGGTATTATGGTCATTCGTGCATTTAGTCGTGAGAAATATGAAGAGAAACGTTTTGATAAGGCAAATCGAGAACTGATGGGAACAAACTTATTTGTAAACCGTGTTATGTCCATGATGATGCCAATGATGATGTTGATTATGAACTTAATCACTGTTATGATTGTATGGTTTGGTGCAAAAGGAATTGATGTAGGTCAGATGCAGGTTGGCGATATGATGGCATTTATTACTTATACTATGCAGATTATTATGGCATTCCTTATGATTGCAATGATGTCCATTATGCTGCCAAGAGCGCTTGTATCGGTAAATCGTATTGATGAAGTGTTGAACACAAATTCAAGTATCGTAGAAAAAGCTCAGGCCAAAGAATTGTCCAGTGAACAAAAAGGTGTTGTTTGCTTTGAACATGTAAACTTTGCCTATCCAGATGCAGATGAAGATGTACTTCATGATATCCACTTTACTGCAAGACCAGGAGAAACTACAGCGATCATTGGAAGCACTGGCTGCGGAAAATCTACACTAGTACAATTAATCCCAAGATTCTTTGATGTAACAAGTGGAAAAATTACAGTGGATGGAGTAGATGTTCGAGATGCAAAAATTAAAGAGCTAAGAGAAGCAATCGGATATGTACCTCAGAAAGGACTGCTGTTCTCGGGAACCATCGAGTCAAATATTAAATTTGCACATGATGATATTACCGATGAACAGATGAAAAAAGCAGCAGAGATTGCTCAGGCAGAAGATTTTATTTTAAAGAAAGAGGATCAATACCAAGATGCAATTGCACAAGGCGGAAGTAATGTTTCAGGAGGACAGAAGCAGCGTCTTTCGATTGCCAGAGCCATTGCGAAAAATCCAGAGATTTATATTTTTGATGATAGTTTTTCTGCATTGGATTATAAGACAGATGTGGCTCTGCGTCGAGCTCTAAAAGAAGAAACAAAAGATGCAACGGTAATTATTGTCGCACAGCGTATCAGTACCATTTTACATGCAGACCAGATTATTGTGTTAGATGAGGGAAGAATTGCAGGAATTGGTACACATGAAGAACTTTTGAAAAATTGTGAAGTTTATTATCAAATTGCAAGTTCCCAGTTGTCAGAACAAGAACTGAAAAATGCAATTTCCAATCAAGAAGAAAAACAGCAGGAAATAACCTCTGAAAATGCAACGGTAAATGAGGAGGGAGGTGCTGATCATGAGTGATAGACCAGCGAGAAGAGGACATGGTCCAATGGGACCAGGACCAGTCGTAGGAGAGAAGGCAAAAAACTTCAAAGGGTCAATTAAGAAGTTATTTATTTATCTTGCAAAATATAAATTTGCATTCTTACTTGTTATTATTTTTGCAATTGGAAGTACGATTTTCTCCATCATTGGACCAACGATTCTAGGTAATGCAACGACAAGCATTTACAATGGACTGATGAGTAAAATCTCTGGAGGATCAGGTATTGATTTTGGAGAATTGGGAGGTATTTTATTAACACTTGGCGGTTTGTACGTAACAAGTGCGGTTTTCTCTTTTATACAGGGATTTATTACTTCAGGAATTTCACAAAAAATGACCTATCGTATGAGAAGAGAGATCTCAGAAAAGATTAATCGCCTTCCTATGAATTATTATGATACAAAAACACACGGAGAAATCCTTTCTCGTGTTACAAACGATGTAGATACATTGAGTCAAAGTTTAAACCAAAGTATGACGCAGTTAATCACGTCAGTTGCAACAGTAATTGGTGTTTTAGTTATGATGCTGCGTATTAGCGTATTAATGACTGTGGTTGCTCTGATTATTATGCCAATTTCCGTTGTTATGGTTTCTCTAATTGTAAAAAAGTCGCAGAAGTATTTCAAACAACAGCAGGAATATTTAGGACATATCAATGGGCAGGTAGAAGAAGTATTTGGCGGACATAATGTTATTAAGGCATTTAACAAAGAAGAAGATACATTGCGAGTATTCCGTGATACAAACGAAATTCTATATCATTCTGCATGGAAATCACAATTTTTATCTGGAATGATGCAGCCAATTATGTCATTTGTAGGAAATCTCAGCTATGTGGCAGTTTCTATTTTAGGTGGTTACTTAGCTCTGGTTGGAACGATTGAAGTAGGTCAGATTCAATCTTTTATTCAATATGTGCGTTCCTTTAATCAGCCAATTGCTCAGTTGGCACAGGTTGCAAATATGCTCCAATCTACGGCGGCAGCGGCAGAACGTATTTTTGAGTTTTTGGATGAAGAGGAGGAAGAACAGTTTTCTTCTCATCATGCAAAAGTGAGAGATTATTTGACAGGAATGGATCGTGATGTCCGTATTCCAGAATTGGAAGGCCGTGTAACATTTGATCATGTTAAGTTTGGATATTTGCCAGATAAGATTATTGTACATGATTTTAGTGCAAAAGTGAAGTTTGGACAGAAAATTGCAATCGTAGGTCCTACAGGTGCTGGAAAAACGACAATGATTAAACTGCTGATGCGATTCTATGACGTAAACGATGGAGCAGTATTAATTGATGATTACAATGTAAAAGACTTTGATCGAAGCGAATTGCGTGAAATGTTTGGTATGGTATTGCAGGATACATGGTTGTTCCATGGAACGATTCGTGAAAATATTCGCTATGGACGACTGGATGCAACCAACGATGAAGTAGTTGCAGCAGCCAAGGCCGCCCATGCCCATCATTTCATTTCAGCATTGCCAGGTGGATATGATATGGTATTGGATGAAGAAGCCAGCAATATTTCACAAGGACAAAAACAGCTGCTTACAATTGCGAGAGCAATTCTTGCAAATAACCGAATTTTAATTTTGGATGAGGCAACAAGTTCTGTTGATACTCGTACCGAACAACGAATTCAAAAAGCAATGAATAACCTAATGAAAGGCAGAACTAGCTTTGTCATCGCACATCGACTCTCCACCATTCGAGATGCAGATCTGATTCTTGTTATGAAAGATGGAGACATTATTGAACAAGGTAACCACGACCAGTTAATGGCTCAAAATGGATTCTATGCACAGCTGTACTTATCACAGTTCGAGCAGGGATAATGATATATAAGAAAATGAGGAAAAGACTTATCTTGATTCTATTTGGATCAGGATAGGTCTTTTCCTATACAAAAATAGATTTACTTTGGTTGCTTTAACTGATCGATTAATTCTGACCGAAGATTTTCAGGAACATTTAGTACTGACATAGATTGTTCCAAACTCCATCCAGTGTTCTCCATTAAATTGCGGAGGGATGATAATAAGGCATCAATTGTACCCTGTTCCATGCCCTGTTCCATGCCACGTTCCATGCCCTGTTCTAGGCCTCTTTTAAAACCGATTGCAATGCCCTTTTCTTCGATACCTTTACTTAAATTACACATAAGAGATACCTCTCTTTCCATTGTTTTTGTCATTTCAATATTGAAATTATGCTTCAAAATTTCCTTTTTCTTTTTGGCTTCTATACTAGAAGAAAGTAGCACTTCTAATAGTTTTAAAATTCCATTTGGATCTTTATCATTTGGATCACCGAGACAAATCATGATTGCGGACAGTAAATCGTAATTATCAACAGATTCGCTTCCATTTCCAATTAGACATTCCTCTTGAATCATGTAACGAGTGATACTATTTTTCCTCTTAGCGGGAGGATTAATACAAATCCGAGTGTTGTAATTATTTTTATAATACTATGAATTTGATAGAATCGCAAGCAATCATTTTGTTTTTTTATTTAATAAGTCAGCAGGGTTAGAGAATCGCCTAGAGAAAAGAGGAAAAGATTCCCTTAGCAATTGCAAAGGGAATCTTTTAAATAGTGGTTCTAGACGATTAAAAAGGCTATAATAAAAGTGGAAAATTTACAAGTATAGCATTACGCTGCTCTCATAGGTTTGAGAGAACTGATTCGTAAATGCAGCATAAATGATAGCTTTTAGAATAAAGATTATAAAATAACTTAAAAATTTGGTAATAACAATAATATAATCGTCTATAAGTAAGAAAGAAACATAATTTAAGTTTCTTAAAATTGTGTGCAGCACTAAAACAAATCACTGTGCTGTAGTATAAATAGGAATCTTTAAATAAATAATTTAAGGATTTTAGGAGGGATAATCTGCGTTTTTTCATATACTTGGCAAGTAAAAATGTGTTTGCTATAATAAAATAGCATGGAACAAGAGACTGCATCTATTTAGATAGCTAAAGCATATGGAAGGCAGAGGTTGATTGATATGGAAACTGCAAATCAAAATGAGAGGGAAGTTAAAGAGAAAGTTACGGATAAACTGGAAGAGATTGTAAAGCATGGAGATAAGTTTCTTCCGTTTAGCCGCTATTTTGGGGATTGTCGTATTTTTAAAGATGTATATACGCATTGGCATAAAGAAATGGAGTGTATTTATATCCGAAGAGGAAGAGGCACATTTCAGATAAATAAAGCAACTGTAGTAGGACATGAAGGAGATTTGATTTTAATTGAGAAAGAAGCCATTCATCATATTCGAAGCAGTTGCAGAGATATATTGCATTTTGAATCGATTGTATTTGATCTTAAGATGATGCAGTGTGTTATAGAAGACTTATGTCAAATTGCATTTGTGGAGCCATTGATAAAAAAGAAGGTAACGTTTAATCCGATTGTCAGAACAGGGGATGATGGTTATAAAGAAATTAGTCAAGCTTTTTTTTATATTTTAAAAATATATCAGGAAAAAGAGGCTTATTATTATGTTGCATTAAAAGCGGCGTTGTTTCAGTTTTTTTATCAATTGCTTCGGGGTGGATATATGGAAATGGCACAGGAAGAGGAAACTCGTCAAATTGAAGCAATCAAAATGGTTCTGGACTATATTCATGCCCATTATTCTGAGTCAATTACGGCAAAAGAAATGGCAGATATGGTTCATTACAGTGAATATCATTTTATGAAGTTATTTAAAGTTTATACGGGGAAAACGCTAATTTCTTATATTAATGAGTATCGGATTGAACGTTCCAAATATGAACTTTTAAAGACAAATCAGACAATTGATGAGATTGCAGATCAAGTAGGATTTTGCACCACTAGCTATTATATTCAACTTTTTCAGAGAATAGAAGGGGTAACGCCAAATAAATTTAGAAAAGAGCAGGTTTTGGAAGGGATTCATTCCTAAATAACAGGATCATGATATTTTTTAGCATAATTTTTGTACAAAAAACGGAGCAAATTGTATAAACTAAGGATGTACTAATTCATAACCGTAATGTGAAAAATAAGATATATAAGCAGTTGAATAGTTGATTAGTACAAATAAAAGAACAGCGAAATAGAACGTGTGAAATTGGAGAACGTTCATAAGTTTAGCAATACTTAAATGGTATTGAAAGAAGAAAGGAGATTTCTTACGATGGAACAGAAATTATGCTATATGGCAGAAGAACAGTTAGGGAAAACATTGGATGCCTGCACAAACCAAGAAGTATATGGCTTATTGCTTCAAATTGTAAAAGAAGAAGCAAAGAAAAAAGAATCCATGCAGGGAAAGAGAAAGTTGTATTATATCTCCGCAGAATTTTTGATTGGAAAACTGCTTTCTAACAATTTGATTAATTTGAAGTTATATGAAGAAGTAAAGACGGTTTTAGAAAAATATGGAAAAAATCTTTCAGAAATAGAAGAAGTGGAGATGGAGCCATCTCTTGGAAATGGAGGTCTTGGTCGTCTGGCAGCCTGTTTCCTAGATTCAATTGCTACACTGGGATTAAACGGAGATGGAATTGGCTTAAATTATCATTATGGATTATTTCAACAGAAGTTTGAAAATCATTTACAGAAGGAAGTACCAAATCCATGGTTAAGTGAACAGAGTTGGTTGACTAAGACAGATGTTACGTATCCAGTTTCATTTGGAAATTTAACCGTACAGTCTCGTATGTATGATATTGATGTGACTGGTTATGAAAACCGTACCAATAAGTTACATTTATTTGATATTGAGACAGTGGACGAATCCATGGTAGGAGATGGAATTGAATTTAATAAAGAAGATATTGAACATAATCTTACGTTATTCTTATACCCAGATGACAGTGACGAGCAAGGACGTCTGCTTCGTATTTACCAGCAATATTTTATGGTAAGTAATGGAGCCAGATTGATTTTAGATGAAGCAGTTGCAAGAGGAAGTAATTTACATGACTTGTATGAATATGCAGCAATTCAAATTAATGATACACATCCAACGATGGTAATTCCTGAATTAATCCGTTTATTAACAGAAAAAGGAATTGATATGGATGAGGCAATTGAAATTGTAACAAAGACATGTGCTTATACCAACCATACCATTTTATCAGAAGCATTGGAGAAATGGCCGATTCATTACCTGAAAAAAGTAGTTCCTCAATTGGTTCCAATTATTGAGGTTTTGGATGATAAAGTAAGAAGAAAATTTGAGGATAGTTCGGTTTATATTATTGATAAATTTGACGTAGTTCATATGGCTCATATTGATATTCATTATGGATACAGTGTCAATGGTGTAGCAGCATTGCATACGGAGATTCTGAAAAATAATGAGTTGAATAACTTCTATCGTATTTATCCAGAAAAATTCAATAATAAAACAAATGGAATTACATTCCGTCGTTGGTTAATGCATTGCAATCATGCTCTGACTGATTTGATTACGGAAAAAATTGGAGATGGATTTAAAAAGGATGCCAGTGAGTTAGAAAAGCTTTTGGCATATAAAGAGGATGAAACAACGCTGGCTGATTTATTGAAAATCAAAGCAGAATGTAAAAAAGCATTGGTAAATTATTTAAAGCAAACACAGGGAATTGAACTTTGTGAAGATGGTATTTTTGATATTCAGATCAAGCGTTTACATGAATATAAGCGTCAGCAGATGAATGCACTTTATGTGATTCATAAATATTTGGAAATCAAATCTGGAAAGTTTCCAGCAACACCAATTAATATTGTCTTTGGTGCAAAAGCAGCTCCTGCCTATACGATTGCAAAGGATATTATTCATTTAATTCTTTGCTTACAGGAGTTAATTCAAAAAGATCCAGAAGTTCAGCCATATTTAAATGTAGTTATGGTAGAAAACTACAATGTAACGCTTGCGGAAAAACTGATTCCAGCTTGTGATTTATCGGAGCAAATCTCGCTGGCATCGAAAGAGGCGAGTGGAACAGGAAATATGAAATTCATGTTAAATGGTGCAGTAACACTTGGAACGATGGATGGTGCGAATGTGGAAATTGCAGATTTGGTTGGAACCGATAATATTTATATCTTTGGTGAATCAAGTCAGGAAGTAATTGATCATTATAATAAGGGAGACTATCATCCAAACTGGTATTATGAAAATGATGAAGAAATTCGTAAACTAATTGATTTCATTGTAAGTGAACCAATGCTTGCAATTGGAAATGAAGAAAACTTAAGACGTTTGCATCATGAATTGACTCATAAAGATTGGTTTATGACGCTTTTGGATTTAAAGGATTATACAAAGAAGAAAGAAGAAGCTTATGCCGCTTATGAAAATCGTATGGAATGGGCAAAGAAGATGTTGACCAATATTGCAAAAGCAGGATTTTTCTCATCGGATCGTACGATTGCCCAATACAATGAAGAAATTTGGAAGCTTTCTTAAGTAGAGGGTGGAACGATTCATCTATTCTTGAATTTATGCTATATGGCGTTAGAAAATAAATGTAACAAAAAGTTGCTGGTTCTAAATTGGTTAAAATAAAAAAATTGTATAAAGTCGGTTAGAAAAAAGGTGATGTTATGTGGGAAGTAACATCACCTTTTTGTCTAGTATAAGTTTAGTTTTCTGATAAATAAGTTTTGTAAATGGAAATGATCGAATCCATTGCTGCTTTTCCTGGAGCTCCAATAGTTAATCTTTTTTCCACACAAGTCTTCAAGCTAATTGCTTCATAGATGTCTTTTTCAAAGACAGGACTGATTTTTTTGTATTCTTCTAATGGAAGCTCATCCAAAGATATATTTTTCTCAATGCATAATAAAACAAGTTGGCCAATAATACCATGTGCATCACGGAATGGTACACCATGGTTTACAAGATAATCAGCCGCATCCGTTGCATTTGTAAAACCGTTCTGAGCGCTTAATTCCATTACTGGTTTGTTAAAACGCATGGTAGCAATCATACCGTTGAAGAAGTAAAGGCTTTCTTTCACTGTATCCATAGCATTAAATGCCATTTCTTTATCTTCTTGCATATCTTTGTTATAGGCAAGAGGAAGTCCCTTCATAGTTGTGAGCAGAGACATTAAAGCTCCATACACACGACCTGTTTTTCCTCGTAAAAGTTCTGCGATATCTGGATTTTTCTTTTGAGGCATAATGCTGCTTCCTGTGCTGTAAGCGTCATCAATTTCTACAAAACGATATTCATTGCTATTCCAAATAATAATTTCCTCACAAAAACGAGATAAATGCATCATAATCGTAGATAGGGCACTTAAAAATTCAATTAAATAATCTCGGTCAGAAACAGAATCCATACTATTAAGCGTTGGACCGTCAAATCCAAGAAGAGAAGCGGTATATTCTCGATCGAGTGGATAAGTCGTTCCTGCTAAAGCTCCTGCTCCAAGAGGACAGGTATTCATTCGTTTTCTGATGTCTGCCATACGACTGCGATCTCGTTTGAACATTTCAAAGTAAGCTCCAAAGTGATGGGCCAATGTAACTGGCTGTGCTTTTTGTAAATGGGTAAATCCTGGCATATAAGTTTCTGTATTCGCTTCCATAATGGAAAGTAAGCTAGTTAAAAGTTCTTTTAATAAATCATCGATTTCCTCAATTTGGTCTCTTGTATAAAGTTTCATGTCAAGAGCAACCTGATCGTTACGGCTTCTTCCAGTATGGAGTTTTTTTCCAACTTCTCCGATACGATCAATCAAATGAGATTCTACAAAACTATGAATATCTTCTTGTGCTTGATCAATAATCAGTTTACCAGAATCGATATCATTTTTAATGCTGGTTAAACCAGTAATAATCGCATCACGCTCTGATTCGGTTAAAATCTGTTGTTTGGCCAGCATTGTTACATGAGCAATGCTGCCTGCAATATCCTGTGCATACAGGCGTTTATCAAAATTGATGGATGATTGAAATTCATAAACCATCTGATCGGTTTCTTTTGTGAAACGTCCTCCCCATAACTTCATAATAAAGTCCTCCTATTTGTATTATAATGTAGTGTGTTTTTTGGAATCAGGGATCACAGTTGTATGATCCAATGACTCCGATGCGGGCGTATTAAGATTGGATGAAACGGTAATTGTGTCATCCGAGATATTAGAGTTTAGTAATTGGGTTGTTTTTGTATTTTCCGCAAATAGTTTTCCCAATTGTTCTTGGATTGAGGTAGAAAATTCAGATTCCGTCAATGGGTGACCAGATATTAATTCCTCACTGGAAGGGAGTTCTCCTGTACGCTTTTCTCTTAAAACTTCTTCTACGTGGTGTCGGTCAACAGCATCTTCTTCTGCGTCATCTGGCAAGAACAATTCTTCACTATTTGTGGAATCAAATTCTTTTTGAGCATGATGTTTCTTATGCCTATTCCAAAATAATGTAATAAGATAGAGTGCAATTAATATTGCAAGAGAGCTAAAAGTAAGGATTGTGCCTTCCGTAATACCATCTGGTAAATAAGAAAATGTCAAAGTATGGGAGCCAGTGGTAAGAGGAAGTGCAATGAATGCATCTCCGAATTTTTCAGGAGTTACAACCTCTCCATCAACGGTAACCGTCCAGCCAGTATCATAAGGGATTGTTGTGAGTAAAATTCCATCATGTTCTGTTGTAACATGGGCATCAATATGGGTATCGTTATAGTTATCAACAGTCATTGGTGTACGGCTTAGAGCGTCATAAATTCGTTTTAACTTGTCTTCATTCATCTGATAAGCGCTGACAGTCAATGTTTTATCGGCGCCTTCTTCGTCCGTATTTTTAATTGTTAAAACATCTCCAGATTTACGGTATCCCATATCTAAAATGTATCCACGATTTAAGTTGTCGTAGGAAGTAGTGTTACCAGCAGAGTCCGTTACTTCCACTTCATTTGGACCGAATCGGTTGACATATAAATACGTATAGCCATCTTTGTTTACTGTAACAGAATAAGTGGATGCATCAATGAAATCGGTATTAATTAAGGTATAAAGATCTAATACTCCAGCGGAAACTTCTGCGAAAGAATTTAAATTTTCAAACGGAGTAGCACCATCAGTGGACCAAACTTCATTAAAATCTTCTTGTACAAGAAAACCGAGAGGAAGTGTATAGTTGTTTTTGTAAATATATACCCCATCCTGTTCTGCATACAATTCACGAGCATCTGTTTCTTCCAACTCCTGACTTGAAATATTGTATTTTACTCCAAAAATCATGTTGGAGAGAAAAGTAGAACCAATTGATCCATAAGCATTGGTGGAAGATTCCAGACCAAATACTTTAAAGAAATCGGTTAGATTAGCATTTGCAGTAGAAGAGAAAATGGAAATGGAAGGATAATCCAACCAAGCGCCATCGTTTTTGGTACGGATTTTCGTTTTCTCAACACGATAAAATTCAGGTTCCTCTTCTTCTATTGATGCAAGCATTGATCGAGTTGCAGCATCATCTTGTACGTAGGCAGTACGGCTTGTTGTAGTTACACTTGTGGTGGTTGTATTTAGGAAAGATTCTACTGTTACAAGAGAAAGGATAAGTGCAGCAGCAAGTCGGTTTGTAAGTTGTTCTTTGCGATATAAATAGGCAATTCCGCCATAAAGAGCTAAAAATAAAATGCTTACATAATAAACATGCCAACTAAAAAATTCCTCTGTAATCAACTTCTCAGCTAAAATGGTAAATACGATGGCAAACCACATACAGCCAATGATTTGTTTGATGCTTCGAGAACGAATTCCATCGTAACCTTGCCATGCCATAGACAAAATAAGAAAAATATAAATAAACGATTGTCTGGCAGGAAGTGAGTTTGGAAAATGGAGTCCATGCCAAATGAAGTTTAAAACGTTGTTGCTAAAACTTAAATAGAAGAAGAGCAATAAGAAGCAGTAAAGAAACTTCTCATAAAAATTAACTCTTCGATTTAGAATATAGAGTGGTATTAAAAATAAAATCGCAACGCCGCAATAAATATTTGGCCAATGATCTAAACCAATATGCACGTCTACATCAACAAGATGTCTGGCTATCATATCAAAAATAGAAAAATAGCTTACGATCGTCTGAGGAAAGCTGATGCTGCTGGATGCAGTTGTCTGTAATGCATAGATTTCTGGAAGCAGCACGATGGCAGCGAGTCCTCCTGCAAGCAGAGAATAAAGTGCAAATTCCCCGATTTTTTTCAAATATTGAACTCCATGGCAAGAAGCCAAAAGCAGCTGTACTAAGAAATAAATGACAAGGAAAATGCAGATCATAATGGAAATATAATAATTAGATAAGATGCAAAGTCCGAGTGTAATGCAGTACAAAAAGCATTTATCCTGATGTATAAGCCGCTCCAAACCAAGTATAACAAGCGGAAATAGGAGGATACAGTCTAACCACATAATATTCCAGCTATAGGCAGCCATATAGCCGCTAAGCCCATAAAAAATGCCAAAAAAAGCAGCTCCAAAATCACGCTTTCCATTGTGCTGAATTAAGTAATAGGTCATAGAAAGACTGGAAAGTCCAATTTTAATTACGATAAAGTATGTGATAAATTCAATAATATAATCTCTAGGACATAAATAAAGCAGCCAATTAAGTGGACTTGCTAAATAGTAGGCAAACAGAGCCATAAAATTTGTTCCCATACCGATGTCCCAGCTATAGAAAAAACTTCCTCCCTCGGTTAATTTCTTTTTCATTTCTTGAAAAAATGGAGCGTATTGATGATACAAATCTGTCCGAAGAAAACTCATTTCACCAAATGGAAAAATTCCTCTCTGGATAAAAACGGCAATCATTACAATGATCGGGATGAAAAAAGCACAGAGATAAGGGGTCGAATTTTTCCAAAAATCTTTTTTTCTAATCATTTAAAATCTCCTCATTGATCCTGCTCAGAGGATTTCTTTATTTCTTTTAAATTTGAAGTTTTAATAATATAAATTGGCCGATCTTTTGTTTCCATATAGATTCGAGAAATATATTCTCCTAGAATACCGATGGAAAATTCAATAATTCCGCCTAAAAATAAAACAGCACATAGGGTTGTTACATATCCAGGAACGTCAATTCCAAAAAACAATGTTTGGACCAATGTAATGATAATATAAATAAAAGCAATGATGGAGATAATGAATCCCATTCCAGAAACCATATGAAGTGGGGTTACGGAAAAAGAAGTAATTCCATCTACCGCATATTTAAATAGACTCCAAAAACTCCATTTTGTAGTTCCAAGTGTTCGTTCTACATTTTCGTATGGAATCCATTTTGTATTATAGCCAACCCACATAAAAATACCTTTGGAGAAACGTTGTACTTCGGATAGCTCTAAAATGGAGTCTACCATTTGACGAGTCATCATACGAAAATCTACAGCTCCATAAGCCATTTTTACATCGCTCATACGGTTGCTGAGTTTATAAAACTGGCGAGAAAAGAAACTTCGAATTGGCGATTCTCCATTGCGATTGCTGCGTCGGGCAGCAACACAGTCGTAACCCTCCTCGATACCCTGGATCATATCAGGAATCATAGCGGGTGGATGTTGTAAATCCGCATCCATAACGACTACATAGTCACCACTGGAGTGCTTTAATCCTGCGTACATAGCGGATTCTTTACCGAAGTTACGAGAAAAAGATAAATAAGTAATCTCAGAATGCTGAGAAGCCAGGTTTTGCATAATAGTAAGTGTTTTGTCTTGGCTTCCATCGTCAACAAGAATATAATGAAATTGATAATTACGAATCTGATTCACTATTTTACTCGTTTCCTCATAAAAAACGGAAAGGACCTCTTCCTCGTTGTAACAAGGAACGACTAGGTCAATTGTTTTCATAAAAAATTCCTTTCTAAAAAAATAATTATTTGCCAAGAAGGCATTTTCAATGATATACTGATTCAGTATACAAAATGAAATTGACCATTTTGTGAACGAGCATAATTCCATTTTCCATAGTATTTGAATTGGTAAAACTGATATCTCATTCTGATAGTATATCATAAAATTTAAGAAATCAATTCAAAAAAAATATGAAATCTAGTTGACAATAGTTTTAAAATTCATTATCATTCTATATTGTAGTATACCATTGGATAAAAGTAAATGAGAATTTCGGAAGAATGAAGAAATTTGTGGTTGAGGAGATTTAGTATGGATCAAAAAACAAGAGCGGAACGCTTTCGCAACCAGATACAGAATAATAATGAACAACAAGAAGAGCAGTATGAAAGAGAATTAAAACGAGCAAGAGAAGAGAGAATTAAACGAAGAATAGAGCGAATGAGACGAGAACGCCAAAGAATGCTGCGCAGACGTTTATTTGTTGGAGGCGTGGGGATTGCCGTTATTGTACTTTTGATATTTGTGGGAAAGAAAGTTTTCTTTTCTAATCCGAATGATTCTAATTTAGGAGGACATACGTCAGGGGATCAGACAGAGACGACAGCGCCAGTTGAGACAACGGAAGAACATGTGAAGAAAAATATTCCAATTCCAACTTGGGTTGACCAGCAGCTGCTTGAGATAAACGAATTTTCCAGACCAGGAATTCCGTTGAAGGCAGTCAATAATGTAGTCATTCATTGGGTTGCCAATGCAGGTACAAGTGCACAGAATAATCGCAGTTATTTTTCTAACTTAGCAGATCCGGCTGCCAATCCTGATGGGGTAAAGGCAAGCTCCCATTTTGTAGTAGGATTAGAAGGAGAGATTATTCAGTGTGTGCCAATTGATGAAAAGTCTTATTGTACAAACTGGCGTAATGATGATACAATCTCAATTGAAGTTTGTCATCCAGACTGGGACGGAAAGTTTAACGACATTACATACCAATCGGTAATTAAGTTGACAGCCTGGTTATTAGAGCAGTTTGATTTGACATCGGATGATATTATCCGACATTTTGATGTTACAGGAAAAGATTGTCCAAAATATTATGTAGTTCACGAGGATGCATGGGAACAGTTAAAACAAGATGTCAAAGTATATATGGAAGCAAATCCAAATATTCAATAATAATTATATTTTAATAGCACACAAATGTTTGGCTTGGTAGTTTTATTAAGACTGTCAAGCCAATTGTTGTATAAAATACTTTGTAGAATCACTTTACATTGTGAGAATTTAGGGGTAAAATAAAGAAGTAGTAAAAAACAAGAAATAGGAGGGAAACATGAAGGTTTTAGTAATTAATTGTGGGAGTTCGTCCTTGAAATATCAATTGATTGATTCTGAAACAGAAGGGGTTTTGGCAAAAGGACTCTGCGAAAGAATTGGAATTGATGGACGCTTAACACATAAACCAACAGGAAAAGAGAAGGTTAGTTTAGAAGTAGCAATGCCAACGCATACCGCAGCGGTTAGTCTTGTATTAGAACAGTTGACGGACAAAGCAAATGGAGTCATTGCATCTTTGGACGAGATTGGAGCAGTTGGGCATCGTATTGTGCATGGTGGTGAGAAGTTTGCAGAAGCTACTTTATTAAATGATGAAGTAATTAAAGAGATTGAAGCATGTAATGATTTAGCTCCACTTCATAACCCAGCGAATTTAATTGGTATTAATGCGTGTAAAGAACTTATGCCGAACGTACCAATGGTAGGTGTATTTGATACGGCATTTCATCAAACAATGCCAGAAAAAGCGTATTTATATGGACTTCCGTATGAATATTATGAAAAGTATGGTGTGAGACGTTATGGTTTCCATGGTACAAGTCATAGTTTTGTATCCAAGCGGGCAGCAGAAATTCTTCAAAAGAAGCCAGAAGACTTAAAGATTATTGTGTGTCATCTAGGAAATGGTTCTTCTATTACTGCTGTAAAGTATGGAAAATCTGTGGATACTTCCATGGGATTGACACCATTAGAAGGTGTTCCAATGGGAACCCGAAGTGGATGCATTGATCCAGCGATCTTAGAGTTTATTGCAAATAAGGAAAATCTTACATTGGCAGAAGTCACATCTGTTTTAAATAAGAAATCAGGTGTACAAGGTTTATCTGGCGTATCGAGTGATTTCCGTGATTTGGGGGCTGCAATGGATGCTGGTAATCCACGTGCGAAAGCGGCAATTGAAGTATTTTGTTACAGCGTTGCAAAATATATCGGTGCTTACACGGCTGCTATGAATGGTGTCGATGCAATTGCCTTTACTGCAGGAGTTGGAGAGAACGACGGCGTGGTTCGTGCATTAGTAGGAGAATATTTGGGCTATTTGGGTGTGACAATTGATCCAGAAAAAAATAAAGTTCGTGGAGAAGAATGCATTATTAGTACCGAAGATTCTAAGACAACGGTATTAGTTGTTCCTACCAATGAAGAATTAGCAATTGCTCGTGAAACGGTTGCATTAGTAAAATAAAAATCAAAAGAAATTTCTATAAGATCTCTTTTGCATATCTGAATAAGAATTTAAGAGGGGCTGTTATAACAGCCCCTCTTAGTCTTGAAGCTTTCTTATATTTATGCTATACTTACAAAACGAATGGACTTATCATATAAGTTATAAGTGAAATAACAGGAGGTAACGATGGCTCATATTGATCAAAGCAAAATTCGCAATTTTTGTATTATTGCCCATATTGATCATGGAAAGTCTACATTGGCAGATCGTATTATTGAAAAAACAGGTTTGCTGACAAGCCGTGAAATGCAGGCTCAGGTACTTGATAATATGGAATTAGAGCGAGAACGTGGAATTACGATTAAATCCCAGGCGGTCCGCATTGTATATAAAGCAAAAAATGGAGAAGAATATATTTTTAATTTAATTGATACTCCAGGACATGTAGATTTTAATTATGAAGTTTCTAGAAGTTTGGCAGCTTGTGACGGTGCAATTTTAGTTGTGGACGCTGCACAGGGAATTGAAGCACAGACATTGGCAAATGTGTATTTGGCGTTGGATCATGATTTGGATGTTTTTCCAGTAATCAATAAGATTGATCTTCCAAGTGCCGATCCAGATCGAGTTGTGAATGAGATTGAAGATGTAATTGGAATTGAAGCACAAGATGCACCTCGTATTTCTGCGAAAACAGGGCTGAATATTGATGAAGTATTGGAACAAATCGTGGAAAAGATACCTGCACCAAAGGGAGATCCAGATGCTCCATTGAAGGCATTGATCTTTGATTCTGTATATGATCCATACAAAGGTGTCATTGTATTTTGCAGAATAAAAGAAGGCTGTGTAAGTAAGGGGACTCCAATTAAAATGATGGCGACTGGAGCAACTGCGGAAGTAGTGGAAGTAGGATATTTTGGAGCCGGTCAATTTATTCCATGCGAAGAATTGAGCGCTGGTATGGTTGGATATCTCACAGCCAGTATCAAAAATGTAAGAGATACGATGGTGGGGGATACAATTACAAGAACCGATCATATGGCGTCGGAGCCTTTGCCTGGTTACAAAAAAGTAAATCCAATGGTATATTGTGGTGTTTATCCAGCAGATGGAGCAAAGTATGGAGATTTGAGAGATGCGTTGGAAAAGCTTCAGTTAAATGATGCTTCTCTCCAATTTGAGCCAGAGACATCCATTGCACTTGGGTTTGGTTTTCGCTGCGGATTTTTAGGATTGCTGCATTTGGAAATTATTCAAGAACGTTTAGAAAGAGAGTATAATTTAGATCTTGTAACGACGGCTCCAGGCGTTGTATATCGGATTCATAAAACGGATGGTACAATGATCGAGTTAACCAATCCATCCAATATGCCAGATCCTTCTGAAATTGATTATATGGAAGAACCAATGGTTGCAGCAGAAATTATGGTGACATCGGAATTTATCGGTGCAATTATGGATTTATGCCAGGAGCGCAGAGGAATTTATCTTGGCATGGAATATATGGAAGAAACAAGAGCGTTGCTGCGCTATGATCTTCCGTTAAATGAGATCATTTATGATTTCTTTGATGCGTTAAAGTCTCGCTCTAGAGGCTATGCATCATTTGATTATGAAATGAAAGGTTATGCACGTTCTGAACTTGTAAAACTGGATATTTTAGTAAATAAAGAGGAAGTTGATGCATTATCCTTTATTGTATTTGCAGGAAGTGCCTATGAAAGAGGCAGAAAGATGTGCGAAAAATTAAAAGAAGAAATTCCACGTCAATTATTTGAAATCCCAATTCAAGCAGCGATTGGAAGTAAGATCATTGCAAGAGAAACTGTAAAAGCAATGCGTAAAGATGTACTTGCGAAATGTTATGGAGGAGATATTAGTCGTAAGAGAAAGCTTCTGGAAAAACAGAAAGAAGGAAAGAAACGAATGCGTATGGTTGGAAATGTAGAGATTCCTCAAAAAGCGTTTATGAGTGTGTTGAAGTTAGATGAAAAGTAAAGCACTTGCCATTTATATTCATATACCATTCTGTGTAAAAAAATGCCTTTACTGTGATTTTCTCTCAGCTCCAGCTACAGAGGAGACACAGAAGGCTTATGGAAGAGCAGTTTGCCAGGAAATCCAAAACTATAAAAAGTCGCTTCTGATGAAAAACTTGGGTGTTTCAGAAGAACAAGAAGAATTCATTGTGACAAGTGTATTTTTTGGAGGAGGGACTCCTTCTCTGATTTGTGGAGAAGAAATTGCCGCAATTTTAAATGAACTGCGTCATAAGTTTCATTTTTCAGAAGACGTGGAAATTACGATTGAGTGTAATCCAGGTACAGTGAACGAAGAGAAGTTAAATTGTTATCGAAAAGCAGGAGTGAATCGACTTAGTTTTGGTCTCCAGTCTGCTAACAATGAAGAATTAAAAAAACTTGGACGAATTCATACTTGGGAAGATTTTCTAGAAAGTTTTTCTCTTGCTAGAAAGTTGGGATTTTCCAATATCAATATTGATTTAATGTCAGCATTGCCAGAACAGACCGAAGAATCTTACGAACAAACATTGCAAAAGGTGTTATTATCGGAGCCGGAGCATATTTCTGCCTATAGTTTGATCATTGAAGAGGGGACTCCGTTTTATGAAAAATACTCTTCTGGTTTGGGACTTCCAGATGAAGATGCCGAACGAATGATGTATCAGAGAACGAAAGAATTGTTAGAACGAAAAGGATACTACCGCTATGAGATCTCTAATTATGCAAAGCTAGGGTATGAATGTAGGCATAATCTTTGTTATTGGGATGGAACCGATTATATTGGCTTTGGTTTGGGAGCTTCTTCAATGGTAAATCATATTCGGTATCATAATTGCCGTGATCTTTCCAGTTATATGATGCAGGCATCCAATCCAGAACAATTATGGGAAGAGATTACGGTTCTTTCGTTAAAAGAGCAGATGGAAGAATTTATGTTTTTAGGACTTCGCTGTATGAGGGGAATTTCTATCAATGGATTTGAGGAAAAATTTGGAGTAACCTATCATTCCATTTATGGGGATGTAACAAAAAAAATGGAAAAGCTTCATCTCATTGCTTGTAAAAAAAATCGAATTTATTTGACGGAAAAGGGAATTGACGTTAGTAACTATGTATTATCAGAATTTTTAATCGAATAATTGATTGATTTTTAATCGAATGCGGAAGGCTTTGCAGAAAACGTATTTTGCTGTATAATAAAAGTATTAAACACTTTAGTGAGGAAATGCATATGTACAATAGAGATCCAAAACCATTTTTAAAATGGGCAGGAGGAAAAACACTGATGCTGCCAATTCTTCGAGAATATTATCCAGAAGGACTGGAGGATGGAACAATCAACCGTTATATGGAACCTTGCGTAGGAGCTGGAGCGGTATTATTTGATTTATTGTCTCATTATGATCTGGTGGAAGTGACAATTAATGATATAAATAAAGTGCTAATTACTTGTTATCGTGTTATGCAAAGAAATGTCAGCCGTTTGATTAGTATTTTAGAAGAATGGCAGCGAGTTTATAATTTAATGGCACCAGAACAGCAGGAACAAATGTATTATGAAAAGCGTGATCGAATGAATCATAGAAAGAGAAAAGAAATATGGGGAAAAGAAGATGAGTTAATTATTGCAGCCCATATGCTTTTTTTAAATCGTACATGCTTTAATGGATTATATCGGGAAAATCGAAAAGGAGATTTTAACGTTCCATTTAATCGTATCCGAACGATCAATTTTGATTTTGAAAATATGTATCTTGCAGGGGAAGTCTTAAAAAATGTTAGAATTTTGCAGCAAGACTTTAATACATTAACGCCATATGTCACAAGTCGTACATTTATTTATGTAGATCCTCCCTATCGTCCAGTAAATAAGGCAGTCGCATTTACTGATTTTACAAAGGATGCATTCAATGATGAAGACCAAATTCGCTTGGGAAACTGGGCAAAAGAAACGGATAAATTAGGGGCAGCGATTTTGCTTAGTAATTCAAATCCTCAATCGGGAAATGAAGAAGATACTTTTTTTACCGATTTATATAAAGGATTTGATATTTTTCCTGTATCGGGAAAACGCAGTATTAGCAGTAAATTGTCAGGCAGGGGGAAAACAGGAGATTTATTGATTAAAAATCAATATGCTCGACTAAAAAATGCAAAAGAGACTTTTTCTGATAACTAGACTCTTACAATGAAAAATAAGGCATTAGGAGGTTGAAGATGAAATTCTTATTTGATGCACATACGCATACAATTGCAAGTGGACATGCCTATAATACACTATATGAAATGATTCAGCGAGGAGCAGATATTGGGTTAGAACTAATTGGAATTACAGAACATGCTCCTGCCATGCCAGGTACATGTGGAGAATTCTATTTTAGAAATTTGCGTGCGATTGACCGTGACTATTTACAGGAAAAATTTGGAATTGAAGTGTTAATAGGAGCAGAGGTAAATATTATAGACCGTAATGGAGGAATTGATCTAAGTGAACTGGGAATGGAATATTTGGATGTGGTAATTGCCAGTATGCATTTACCTTGTTTAAAGGCAGGAACAAAACAGGAAAATACGCAGGCAGCAATTGCGGCCATTCAAAATCCAAATGTAGATATTTTGGGGCATCCAGATGATGGTCGTTATCCGATGGATTATGAGCCAATTGTGCGTGCTGCGAAGCAGTATGGGAAATTATTAGAAGTGAACAATAGTTCATTGCAGCCAAATGGATATCGAATGAATGCCAGAGAAAATTACAGAACAATATTAGAATATTGTAAAAAATACGAACAACCGATTGTAGTAAATAGCGATGCCCATTTTGTGACAGCTGTTGGAAATCATCAGTATGCAGAGCAGATTTTAAAGGAAGTACAATTTCCACAAGAGCTAGTTTTAAATACTTCCGTGGAACAATTTTTATCTTACACAAGAAAATATAAGAAAAAGAAGTAGATTTTCAGACTCTACTGTGCTAAAATGTGAATAGCAAACACAAGGCTTAAAAACAATTGTTTGAGAGAAACAGTTCAAGGAGGATGTTATGAATAAAAAAATAAAAACTCCCGCAGTGGACTTGCTGTTTCATGCAATATTAACTTTAAAAAATGTGGAGGAATGTTATACATTTTTTGAAGATGTATGTACAGTAAATGAATTACTGTCACTCTCGCAGCGTTATGAAGTTGCAATGATGCTGAGAGAAGGGAACACATATTTGGAAATTGCAGAAAAGACAGGGGCGTCTACCGCTACCATTAGTCGTGTAAATCGCAGTCTGAATTTCGGCAATGATGGATATGATATGACATTTGAGCGTATGAAAAAAGAAGAGGAGTAGTTACTCCTCTTCTTTTACATCCAATATTGTTTCAATCATCTGTTTCTTTAAGTAAATATCAAAGCCCAATAAACAAATAAGCATAAACTTTTGCAAATTTGCCCGCTCTTCCTCTGGATAATTAGAAAAAGCTGTTTTAGAAAGTTCCAATTTCCGTTTCAAATCTTCTTTTAATGAATTCATCTCAGATTTTTCAAATGAGAAAATATGGGAATAAATGGATTCTAACTTAGAAAAATCTCCAGCTTTTGCCTGTTCCAATAAAGGTTCTAGGACTTTTTGGATATCGTTAATTGGCAAAAAACTCTTAAAGTAATAAATAAAGATCAGTAAAACCATATGATCGGTTGAATATTTCTTCTTATTTGGAGGAGGCAGCAATTTATTTTTGGTATAGTTGTTAATCATTGTTTTTGTAAGAATTTTATCCTCAGGATAACGCTTCATCTGGCTTAAATTATCCTCCATAAATGTGGTTAACTGATCCATATATAAATCAATATGAGGAATATCTTTTGCATGAATGTAGCTCATATTAGAAAGTTTATTTATAAAAATGTCAAAAAGTTCGTCGTTTTTCATTCTATCCTCCTAATTCCGTATTTTTCCATACTATAACTGTAATATACTGAATGATTTTTCCTTTATATTGAGAAAAAATAAAGTTTCTTACTGGTTGGATTTTTCTTATATGTCACATTATATAGTTTTTAAAACTATATGACAAGAGGGAATGGTCAAAAAAAGAAAAAAATTTAATGACAAAGCTGGATAAATGTATTATAATAAAACATAACTGAAAGATAATATCATAAAATTTAAGAGCGAGAGAAGTTTTTACCTGAATTACAAATATAGTTAATATGCCAAATAGGAATGTTTAGGAGGATAAAAAATGGGAGTTATTCAGAGATTTAAAGACATTATGTCAGCAAATGTGAATGCTGTGTTGGATAAGGCGGAAGATCCAGAAAAAATGATTGATCAATACATGAGAAATCTACAGGACGATTTAGGAAAAGTAAAAGCAGAAACGGCTGCCGTTATGGCAGAAGAGACACGTGCAAAACGGGAATTGGATGAATGTAATCAAGAAGTAGAAAAGCTGCAAAAATATGCGGAAAAAGCAGTTGCGGCAGGAAATGATAGCGATGCACGTCTATTCCTTCAAAAAAAGCAAACCGTTGCTGTACAGCAGATTGCATTGCGGCAAGCATATGACTCTGCTTCAGCAAATGCTGCAAAAATGCGTCAGATGCATGATAAAATTGTAAAAGATATGGAAAATCTAAATCAAAGAAAAGCAGCAATCAAAGCAAAGGTAGCAGCAGCAAAAGCACAGGAGCGAGTGAATCAAATTGGAGGTTCCTTGAAAGGAGTATCCAATCATATGTCCGCATTTGATCGGATGGAAGAAAAAGCAAATAAGATGCTGGATCAGGCAAATGCGATGGCGGAATTGAACCAAGCGGCTCAAGAAGATTCCATTGAAGATTTGATGTCAAAATATGATGATGGAAATAGTTCCAACGTGGAGGATGAGTTAGCTGCTTTGAAGGCAAAGATGAGTGGTAAGACAGAAGCTTCAGAGCAGACTTCTGGGGTGGAGGATGAATTAGAAGCATTAAAAGCGAAATTGAATACACAGTAATTTCATTATCTGCTTAGTTATAGGCGATGAAGCGGATTGTAAACATCCGTTTGATAATTTAAAAAGAAAAGCAGCGATTCCAAACGAGTGGAAAAGCCGCTTTTCTTTCATTATTGTTTAATATTTTATATGGATTTGTCTGATTTTTAGAGTAGATGAGGAGGAGTTAAAATGGGACTTTTTGGAAATCAATTTTCCGACGTGATTGAATGGAATGAAAGCCAGGATGATGTTATATTTTGGAAATGGGATAATGATGAAATTAAAAAAGGCAGTCGCTTGATTATTCGCCAAGGACAGGATGCGATCTTTATGTATAATGGAAGAGTGGAGGGAGTTTTTAAAGATCCGGGAAGCTTTGATATTGCGTCCGATATTGTACCATTCCTTTCTACATTGAAGGGATTTAAGTTTGGATTTAATAGTGGAATTCGGGCAGAAGTTTTATTTATTAACACGAAGGAATTTACCGTGCGCTGGGGAACGAAAAATGCAATCAATCTTCCAGCTCCAGGTCTCCCAGGAGGAATGCCAATTCGAGCATTTGGAACGTTTAATTTTAAAGTATCCGATTATGATTGTTTTATTGAAAAAATTGCAGGAATTAAGAAACAATACGTAGTAGATGATGTAAAAGAGCGTGTAATGTCTCTCTCCGATCAACTTTTAATGAAGTGGATTGTAAAAGAGGGAAAAGACATGTTCAATATCCAAGCAAATGCCTACGATATTGGTAAAGGAATTGCAGAAGATTTGGATATGGAATTAATGAAGATAGGTATTACGGTTACTGGATTTGTAATTCAGAGTGTATCTTATCCAGAGCAAATAGCGAGAATGCAGGAAAAAGTAGCATCTCAATCAATGGCAGCCAATATGAGTCATTATACACAAATGGCAATGGCAGATTCTATGACGCAAAATACAGCAGGAAGCAATATGGCAGCCGATATGGCAGGAATGCAAATGGGAATGATGATGGGACAGCAGATGGCAAATCAAATGGCAAATACAATGAATTCCAATTCATCTGCCAATCCTGCTCCGAAATTTTGTCCGAACTGCGGAACACCAACAAATGGAGCGAAGTTTTGCAGTAACTGTGGTCAGAAACTAATTTAAGAAAATATTGAATTATCAAAGATGCCGTCCAGAAAACTGGGGGTTGTTCTTCTATATTAGCTGGACGGCAGACAATTTTTCTAATAAAGAAAAGGAGATAAAAATTCCTTTTATTACGAGTAATCCTGTTTTTATTCGGGATTGCTGTATTTTTGTGTAAGGAATGATGGAGGTAGATATGAGTAATCATGAAGAGTTAAATGATAGACAGCAAGAAGCGGTATTTCATACCGAAGGTCCATTGCTTGTGCTGGCTGGGGCTGGTTCAGGAAAGACACGAGTATTGACACATCGCATCGCTTATTTAATAGAAGAAAAAGGGATAAATCCATGGAATATTATGGCGATTACATTTACGAATAAAGCAGCAGAAGAAATGAGAAATCGTGTCGATCGACTGATTGGATTTGGCTCTGAAAGTATATGGGTGGCGACTTTTCATTCAACTTGCGCACGAATTTTAAGACGCTATATTGACCAAATTGGATTTGGGACAAACTTTTCCATTTATGATACCGATGACCAAAAAGCGGTGATACGGCAAGTAATGAAAAAAATGGATTTGGACTCTAAAATATATAGAGAGAAAGTGTTATTATCTGCTATTTCAAGTGCCAAAAATGAGTTTATTTCTCCACAGGAAATGGAAGAAAGTGCAATGGATTTACAGCAGAAAAAAATTGCACAAGCTTATAACGAATATCAAAATAAATTAAAAGAAAATAATGCATTAGATTTTGACGACTTACTTGTGAAAACGGTGGAATTATTTCAGACTTGTCCGCAGGTGTTAGAAAGTTATCAAGAGCGATTCCGATATATTATGGTAGATGAATATCAGGATACCAATTCGGTTCAATTTCAGTTGATTCATTTACTTGCGAAAAAACATAAAAATCTCTGCGTTGTAGGGGACGATGATCAGTCCATTTACAAGTTCCGTGGAGCCGACATTACAAATATCTTAGGATTTGAAGATGCATTTCCTGGAGCTTATGTTGTAAAACTGGAGCAAAACTATCGTTCTACAACAAGTATTTTGGATGTTGCAAATGAAGTAATTCGACATAATCATGGAAGAAAGGAAAAGCATCTTTGGAGTGATCGAGGACAGGGAGAACAGGTAAAAGCCTGTCTGTTTGAGAATGGCTATGAAGAAGCGGAAGCAGTTGTGCGTGCAATAAAAAAAGCAGCAGAAGAAGAAGGAGCACAATATAGTGACTGTGCTGTTTTGTATCGTACGAATGCACAGTCTCGTGTATTTGAAGAAAAATGTATTGCCTATAATGTTCCATACCGTTTGATTGGAGGAATTAATTTCTATCAGCGTCAGGAAATTAAAGATATACTTGCCTATTTGAAAACAATTGATAATGCGCAAGATAATGTAGCAGTACGCCGTATTATTAATGTTCCAAAACGAGGAATCGGTCAAACGAGTATTGACCGTGTGCAGCAATTTGCAGATCGTACTGGAATCAGTTTTTTTCAAGCTTTGGAAGTAGTGGATCAAGTTCCGTCCATTGGAAAAGCAGCAGGAAAAATTCGTGCATTTGTGGATCAAATTAAAGCATTTCGTATTCAGATGCAAATGGTAGAATTGTCAGAGCTAATTGAGTTGATTTTAGAAACAACAGGGTATCTGGAAGAACTGGAAAATTTAGAGGATGAAAAAGCAGAACAAAAGAAAGAAAATTTGGATGAATTTATTAATAAAGCAGTAGACTTTGAACAGACAAGAGAAACTGGTTCTCTCGGACAATTTTTGGAAGAGGTTGCACTGGTAGCAGATATTGATAACCTGGATTCTTCGTCGAATCGTGTTGTACTTATGACGCTGCATGCAGCAAAAGGTTTGGAATTTCCTCGAGTATTTCTTTGCGGTATGGAAGAAGGATTGTTCCCAAGCTATATTTCTATGAGTTCAGGCGATCCTGATGATATAGAAGAAGAGCGGAGACTTTGTTATGTAGGAATTACAAGAGCAATGGATCATTTAACCTTGACTTCTGCAAAAATGCGTACTATGCATGGACATGCACAGTACAATCGAATTTCTCGATTTATAGAAGAAATACCTTCTTATTTGTTGGATCAAGAAGATAATGCTCCAAAGCGTACTATGGCTCGGAAAATAGAAAACGTGCGTCCAGAATTTTCTGCTTTTCGAAGTGGGTTTGGAGGAAAAAAAGACACAGTATTTGATTTGCCAAAAACAACTTCCGTATATCAGGAAAAGCAGCAAGCGGTAGGAAAGGCATTTACCGTTACTCATTCGGACGGTTTGGATTATACCGTAGGAGATCAAGTTAAGCATATTAAATTTGGAGTAGGAACGGTTACGGAAATTGTAGAGGGAAAGAGAGATTATGAAGTTACGGTTCACTTTGAAAAAGTTGGTGTAAAACGAATGTTTGCTAGTTTTGCAAAATTGAAAAAAGTAACTGGATAAATGTTAATTTTAGAGATTAAGATGCAATTGGAAAAATACGGACTTTTTGACAAAATTTTATAAAAAATATATGGTAATATAAAAGAAAAGATGGTATAATAACCATAGATACCCTGAAAAAGGGAAAGAAAAAAGAAAGGACGTGCTCATATTATGACTAAAGTAGAAGAACTTATCCATGCAAACAAAATTGCAGAACTTCTGAGTAAAAAAGAAGATGAAGATAAGAGAAACAAAATCTTATGTATTGCAGCGATTATAGGTCTTATCGTTGCAGTTGTAGGTATTGCATATGCAATTCATCGTTTCTTAAAACCAGATTATTTGGAAGATTTTGAAGATGATTTAGATGAAGATGACTTTGATGATGACTTCTTTGATGATGAAGATGACTTCGATGATGACGATAATGAAGAGGAAGAAGACGAAGAAGAAGCTACAGAAGAGGCAACAGAAACAGAAGCTGATAAGACGGAAGAACCAAAAAAAGAAGAAAAATAAAAACTACGTAAGAGGCGCTTTCCATGGCGCTTCTTTTTATGCAAAAATCAGCCGACTTGATTTGGAAAAAATATAGACGAGAATTCAACTCTGTGATACCATATTAGAAACGTGGCTAAGAATAAATGGGAATTTAGCCTCTGTAATAAAAAAGAATGGAGAACCTTATGAAAAAAGGACAAGTTTATGAAGGAATAGTGGGAAAAATTCAATTTCCGAATAAGGCACGGGTAATCGTAGAAGGAGAAGAGAAACAAGCGATTGTAAAAAACGCAATTACCGGGCAAAAAATTCGGTTTTCAATTAATAAAGTAAAAAAAGGGAATTATGAAGGACGTTTATTAGAAGTGTTGGAAAAGTCTCCGTTGGAGAGCAAGGAAATGATCTGTCCACATTATGGAATTTGTGGAGGATGTCTTTATCAGAGTATTCCATATGAAACACAATTAAAAATAAAAGAACAACAAGTACAGGATCTGTTAAGTAGTGTAGTGCCATCATTTGAATTTGAAGGTATTCAAGGAAGTCCTATGGAAGAAGGATACCGTAATAAAATGGAATTTTCTTTTGGTGATGAAATCAAAGATGGTCCACTTGCACTTGGGATGCATAAAAGAGGAAGTTTTTATGATATTGTGACAGTGAAGGAATGCCGTATTGCAGACTCGGATTTTCGCATGATTTTAACAGCAACATTGCAATACTTTCAGCAAGAACAGATTCCTTTTTACCATAAAATGAGACAAGAAGGAGTGCTGCGCCATCTTCTGATAAGAAAAGCTGCAAAAACAAAAGAAATTATGGTAGCACTTGTTACAACAACACAACAGTGTCTCGACTTAACAAATTGGAAAGAAAAATTATTAAAATTGCCATTACAGGGGACGATAACAGGAATTCTGCATATTTGGAATGATCGTTTAGCCGATGTAGTGCAAAGTGATCGTACCGAAATTCTATATGGAAGGGATTATATAGAAGAAGAGTTATTAGGACTACGGTTCCAAATTACACCATTTTCCTTTTTCCAGACCAATTCACTTGGTGCAGAGGTACTTTATCAAACGGTTCGTAACTATATTGGAGAAACAAACGAGCGAATTGTGTTCGATCTCTATAGCGGAACAGGTACCATTGCACAGATTCTAGCTCCAGTTGCCAAAAAAGTAGTCGGTGTGGAAATCGTAGAAGAGGCAGTAAAAGCAGCTCAAATCAATGCAGAAAAAAATGGGTTGGATAATTGTTATTTTCTTGCAGGTGATGTACTAAAAGTAATCGATGAGATAGAAGAAAAACCAGATCTTATTGTACTCGATCCACCAAGAGATGGAATCCATCCAAAAGCATTGAAAAAAATCATTCAGTATGGAGTAGAAAAAATCGTATACGTTAGCTGTAAACCGACCAGCCTAGTAAGAGACCTCCAAGTACTGCAAGAAAGCGGATATCAAGTGATAAAAGCAAAAGCAGTAGACATGTTTCCTGGAACGGCGAATGTGGAGACTGTGTGTCTCTTGAGTCGCATAAAATAAGGATTTTCTAATTTTTAAAGGTGGACTTTTAGTGTTTTTGTCCACCTTTTGTCTACGTTATTTTTAGATGTTGACAGCGGATTCAAATATGTCTACCGCCTCCTGTTGCATCTTGTCGGTTATGTGAGTATATGTTTGTAATGTTGTTCCAATATCACTGTGGCCTAACCTATGTTGCACATCCTTAATATTCGCTCCATTTTCTATTAATATAGTGGCATGAGTATGCCGCAAAGAATGATAATCAAAAGCCATTCCAAGCTCATGATGAATAACACGAGAGCAATATTTAAACGAATCTGTACTAATCAATTGACCGTTTTCTCTTACGCAAATCAAGTCGCAACTCTCTAATTGCACTGGTACACTTTTTTCTATCTGTACAATGCGGTAGATTGTATTATTCTTTTCATCTTTCTCAGGCTTTATATAAGTTTTTGTATAATATTCTCCATATTGCATTTCATTTCTCTTTTGAGTAATTCTAACGTTTTTCAATACTTTATACAAAGTTTCCCCAAATTTGATTTCCCTAATAGATCCTCTGGTTTTTGGAGTTTGGAAGTACCATGCAGATTTCTCTTCTTTCTTTCCTTTTTGTTCAAGTACTTTTCTAACATCAACTCCATAGTTTCGTTTTACGGTTTGCTTGTTGACAGATAAGGTACGGTTTTCTAAATCAATATCATTCCAAGTCAACGCAAATGTCTCAGAAATTCTTAATCCAGTATAATATCCAATCATAAGCGGTAGGTAGAAAGGATTGCCCTCTGGGAAGCGTTTGATAATCTTTTCGAAATCATCACCTGAGATAATGATTCTTTCTCGCATTTTTTTCTCAAAGACAGGATATTTAACCCGATCGCACGGATTGACCTGCAAGTATCCAAGGGGTTCAATTGCATAGTTTAAAGCACAAGAGAAAACAGAAATAATTCCTTTTACACTGTTCTTAGAAAAACCCTCTAATTTTAATTGATTTATGTATTCTTGTAACATTCCAGAAGTAACAGATACTAATTTGTAACTTCCAAAATTCTTTTTTAAATGATTCTCGATTATGTTCAGATAGCCAAGTTGGGTATTATATTTTAAATTGATTTTACAATAATTGTCCATCCAGTAATCGAGATAATCAGATACACTAATCCCTACTTGTTGATAAAATTGACCTGTTTTGTTGTAGGTGTTATAGGCTTCATTTCCTGCTTGCAGTGCTTCTTTTTTAGTGCGAAAACCACCTTTTGTGATGCGTTTTCTTTTTCCATCTACTCGTGCAGCTTCAAATCCATACTCCCAAGTATTTCCTCTTTTTCTGGTTGTAACTTGTCCCATAATATCATCTCCTTAAAAAATGGAATTTTTTGGTAAATAGAACACCTGTTTCTTGTTTTTTAGTCATCGAGATGATATAATATGCCTTGTCGAGGGAATATATCATCTCTGGCATATTCAAGCCGTCTCTGTGTTGCCGCACAGGGGCGGTTTTTATATTTTTCTTTTTTCTATTCTAGCGATATCTTCAAAATACAGTATTACTTGTTCCTCTCTTTCTGTACTGTGATCTTCAAGATTCTTCAGTTTCCCTTCTGTATCAATAATAAATTTTCTGTAATTACAAAGGCATATGAATCTCCGATTTCCCTCTTCCATTTCTGTGTGAAGAATAAAACCCTCATACATCAAATTGCAGTTTTTTAAATATACACAAATCCATATGCCTGTTTTTGAGTTAGTTTCTATTGCATCAATCTCATTAAGACTTAAAGACGTATTAATACCTAACCTTCTTAAAAAGTGAAATTCTTTTTCTTTTTCGACCAAAAGAGAGGATATGTAAGCAACCAATACTGCCAGGATAAATAATACTATATTTTGCTCTAGTTCATTAAATTGTGCAAATAAGGTATTTACGAACACTACATACAAATAGCTTATAACAATGCTCTTTACAATTAATGCTCTGGTATCTTTTAAAGTAATGCCTATGCAAAAATAGTATACCCATATAGTAATATATCCTGGGAATATGTACTGTATGTATCGTGGTAATACCGCAATGATTTCTAAAATGTCATTCACACCCATCTTGATTGTCCTTACCTGTTTGCTCTAAATCTTTTGGGATTGGAGGTTTGGCGGTGGGTTTTAGATCTATAATTCGTAAATCAAAAGGGCAATCGCAAAGTTCAAGTTGTTGATACACATTTTCATAACTGTCTTCTAAATACTTCAATTCCAATAAAAGTCTATTTACAGATCTTATTGTGTTATTAAGAATTTCAATCTCCAACTCAAAATCCATATGATAAGATAATAATTTATCCAAATTACATTGCACTGACTTCAATTTATCCAAACTATCATCTAAAAGTTCCTTTCTTTTTAAAGCATCATCTGCTTTATCCATCCCCGTATACCTCCTCTTAGGTTATTTACGAACAAACTTCTGTAATTGAAATTATTAAAATATAATTCCTTCTGCTACATAAAAAAGAGCCTTAGAATAAAAAATCCCAAGGCTCTTTACGACTAGACACCAGCCATTAATATTTAACATTACAGCATATGTATGAGCCTTGTCAAATATTATGCTGTTAATTTCTTTAGCACAAGTCTAAAAAGATTATATACTATTCAAGTCCGTATTGGGATTTTGATGATACTACACCATCTTGGATAGATATAGATGCATTTGATAATGCTTTTTCTCCATTCCAATCATAGTTTTCCGTGACTGTTCCTAAAAGATATATAACCGAAGATAGATCTCCTGCGCCACCGACTATTTCCTTTACTTGGTCGTATGTCATTCCTGTTTGAATAGCATCAAATTTTTCTTTTGTGATTTTCGCCTCACTGTCTCCGAGTCCTGTCTGAGTTTTTGAAGATATTACGTTATCTGTGAACGTTGCAGTAATCGTATTTAAGAATCCTTCTCCATTCCAGACATATATTTTTGAAATAGAACCAGCAATTTCACTTTCGCTTTGTTGTTCTCCCTCTCCAAGGATTTCAACAACCTGTTCATAGGTCATATTGGCTGAAATTTTTAAGAAATTCTCCATAGTTACTTTGGAATCTTCATTTTCTTCTGTAGTTTCCTTTTGCGTTTCTTCTTCGGTTTTTTCAGTAGCAGTCTCTTTTTGAGTTTCCTCTTTGGTCTGCTTTTCGGTTTCTTTTTTACTTTCGGTTTGCTGTGCTATGTCGCTTGGTTCAGAATTATCCTTGTTACCTCCACTAACTGCGGCAACGATTATAACAATAACCACAATAGCAATAATCCATTTTCCTTTCCCTTTCTTTTTCGTTTTTCCTTTTGCCATTTGTTGCTTCCTCCTTAAATTATAAATTTTATAGAAAATAGGATTCTATTTACAATGAAATTATAACGAACTTTACGAGAAAAGTCTATATACTAGAGAAAAAATACAATAAAGATGTGCTAATTGGTAATTTTACAGTGCTAAAAAACCGCCCACCTTTTTTCGCTTACTTGTGGTAACATATGGATAAGTAATTACTTATTAGTTGCACACACTATTACAAAAAGAGGTGCAACTATGAAGACCAACTATATTTCCGAAGGTAGTGTCAAATGAGTTATGAAAAAATGGAGCCTAAGAAATAGGCTCAGATTGAACCTTGAAAATCGCAGATATGATGTTTGATGCAGCTTACGCCACCCTTGACAGCACACAAAAGCAATGCTCTGAACACCTTATCGACGGCGAAGAACTCAGGAACAGGCTGGTTTCTCCGTCTGGGTCACAGCATTGTAGCATTGCTTTTGTGTGCCATCAAGGGTAAATCCCTCCGGGATGGCTGAGTTGTTATCTCCGGCTCTGAATCTAGGAACAGACTTCTCCTCCTGCTTGAGTCTTCTGCATCTGCAGGATCGTCTGTTGGCCCAGGAAGATGAGCAGTTGCCACTTGCCCGGCATGTTGTCGGCATTTTCCAGATGCTCTACTTTATTGAGGACACGGTAGTTGTTGTGCTGATGCGGTCTGAGGAAGTTATAATAGGCGACCCAGAGGGCGACATTGTAGTTGGCACCCTCATAGTTGTCATAGCCGCAGGTTATGCGGTAGGAGGCTTTGAACGTACGGTTGAGACGCTCGATCATCTGTTTAAAAGGGCGGAACTCTTTGGAGACTTCGTCCTCGTTTGTAAGTCCGATGACCTGGGTGATATCAAAGCGGAACTTCTCACCGAAGTGGTGGAAGAACTGCTGGGCCGCAAGCGGATAGGCGCTGTAGCCATCGGCGATAAAGCGGAAGTTTTCCGGAAGTTGCTTCAACTTACGGAAAGCCATGCGCATGGCAAGGATGCAGGGGCCGACGCTACGGTTGTCAGAGACCTGATAGCCAAGGATGGAACGGGACACCGCATCCATGATGAACCAGATGTATCCTTTGATCCCGCGGACTTTGATATAGGTTTCATCGGCAACAAAGGTGGCTCCGGTTTTGTAATCATAGTTGTCAACGAAAGGCTTGATGACAAGGGCGGCAGTCCTGGCGTAGTTGGCGACCTGTTGGTGGGAGATCCGGATGTTGTAAAGGTCTTTAAGAGCCTCGGAGGTCTTGCGCAGGGAGAGACCAAGGTTGACATGGAAAGTCAGGCAGAGCCCCATGACATGGGCGTTATGCCGGCTGAACTTCAGGGAAGAGGCGTTTTTCGGAAGGAAGTTTAAATCCATGCGGAAGAAATCCACGGTGAATTCACGGTAGATGTAATGGAGCTTGTATTTATTCTTTCCATAAGCCTCATTGAGATGTTCTGGCTCCACTTTTTTAAGGTTGTGGAGATAGTAAGGGCATTTCGGGTTCACACACTTATGCAGGACAAAAAACTTGCGGTCCTTTTTGGGAACGAGGGTATTCCCGCAGTGAGGGCAGCGCAGTTTTATCGTAGAGAAGCGGTTATCCTGTTGGGAGAACTTTGCGTCACAGATCTTGCAGGAGAGCTGACCTTTGGAACCGTTATTCTTGTAAAGATATGACTTTGGGGCCTGACAACGGGGGCAGGAACAGTCATCGGGGATGTCACATTCGGACTGACGTTTGATGGGTCGGATCTTCTTTTTGTAACGTTTTTCAAAGTGAGAGATTAGTTCCTTATAAGTCCAGTCCTGACGGAAATCAGTGATTAAAGGAAGTTCATCAATCTTGTATTTCTGGTATTTTGGGGAATGGGAGTCATCAAACGCCCACTGTTTGAGTGGGATGTATCTGCAGATAAAATTTAATAACCAGCAATTCATCTGATAAAGGTATTGAATGATGGTGAGAAGATAAAGTATAATGTCCATGAGCATTGGCTCCTTTCGTATAAGGTTGTTTTGGTCGATGACATTATACACGAAAAGGGAGGTCAATGCTCTTTTAATTTGCAAACCTCCGAAAAATCAAGGTAAAACGTAACTTTTACAATAAAAAATGAAGGTAGTTTTGACACTACCAATATTAGAATAGGGGAAAATTATATGATGAATTTAGATGATAAAAGTTTGCCAGAAAAATTGTCCGATGATATTATCTCCTTTATTTTAAAAGAAAATTTAGAACCTGGAGACCGTCTGCCGAATGAGTCGATTCTTTCTGAGAAGATGGGAGCTGGTCGCAGTTCTATACGAGAAGCTATGAAGCTTCTTGCTTCCCGTAATATTGTAACAATTCGTCAGGGCTCAGGAACTTATATTTCTTCTTCTCCAGGAATTGTAGAAGACCCGTTGGGATTTACTTTTGTTGGAGATAAGCAAAAACTTGGGGCAGATTTATTGGAAATTCGATTTCTTTTGGAACCACCAATTGCAGCGAGAGCAGCTTCCAATGCAGATAAAGAGGATATTAAACGAATTCGGACATTGTGTGATGAAGTAGAACAGCTTTTAATGGAAGGAAAAGAACATGCAGAGAAGGATATTGAATTTCATACTGCAATTGGTATGAGCAGTAAAAATATCGTTGTTCCTCGTCTGCTTCCAATTATCAATTCTTCCATTCCTCTTTTTATTCACTTGACTGGAAATGTACTTCGTCAGGAGACGATTGAGACACATCGAGAAATCACCAATGCAATTGCAGATCATAACCCGAACTGGGCTTATGATGCGATGTACTTACACTTAGTCTATAATCGGCGCTTAATCAATTTGGCAAAAGAAAAACAAGTTCAAGAAAGGAAATTGTAGCAAATAAACATATTTGCTTGTCATTTGGAAAAATTTATGGTATAAATATTAATTATCAAAGCAAAGGGGTGAAAGACAGCTTTCTCCCCTTTCTGAGTTTATGACGCATTTTTGCAGTGAATGCGGCATTAGGAGGTAAGGTTGAAAGAGAAAGTGAATATTTATAAGTCAGGTATCGTTTATACCCAAAACGGCATCCAACAAGCATTTGTTACAGATGGCGGACGTTTTATATATGTCGGTGATGAGAAAGGTGCAATGGCGTACAAGGGAAACGTAATTGATTTGCAAGGTCGATTTGTCTGTGCAGGTTTTAACGATTCTCATATGCACCTTTTAAATTTTGGCTATACGCTGTGCTGCGCTGACTTGTCGAAGTGTACCAAGAGTATTTCTCAGTTAATTGAAACATTTCGATTATGGAAAGAGCAGCAGCCAGATGAGAAGCAATGGCTATGGGGAAGAGGGTTTAATCAAGACTATTTTCAAGATGAACATAGAATGTTAAATCGATATGATCTGGACAAAGTAGATAATACAAAGCCAGTCGTAGCAGTTCGTGCCTGTGGTCATGTTTGTGTTGTGAATACAAAAGCATTGGAGCAATTGGGAATAGAGACTCAACCACAGATGGAAGGTGGATTTGTAGATGTGGATTCTGAAGGACGGCCACTTGGTATTTTTCGAGATAATGCAATGAGTCTTGTTTATAATAAAATGCCTCCACTTTCTGTAGAAGAAGTAAAAGGTATGCTCAAACAAGCTTCTCAAACGGTTAGTAGTTATGGAGTCACTTCGGTACAGACGGATGATTTGGCTACTTTTCCATCTACAAGTTGGCAGACGGTGGTGAAAGCGTATGAAGAATTAGTAAAAGAAAATCAGCTGACCGTAAGAGTAAGTGAGCAATGCTGTTTGAATAAGTTAGAAAGGATTCCAGAATTTATCGAACAGTGTTGGATACCATATCAAGAGAAGGGGAATCCAACATTAAACGAGAAAAATGAAAAAGCGGATTGCAGCTGGTTTAAACCGGGGTCTTTGAAAATTGTGGGAGATGGATCGCTCGGAGCTAGAACCGCATATATGTTGAAACGTTATAATGATGATGAGACGACAAAAGGCATTAAAATGTATGAGACAGAAGAACTTGCGGCAATGATTCGATTGGCTCGCAATAATAAGATGCCAGTATGCATTCATGCAATTGGAGACGGCATGATGGAAATGGTTTTAGATGCATATGAAGCAGTGTTGTTAAAAAAATTGCAGTCTAACAATGAAAAAGAAGGATGTAGAAGAGGTAGCCTTGATCATCGTTGTGGAGTGGTACATTGTCAGATCATGAGACCAGAACATTATAGGCGATTCCAGCAGCTTGGACTTCATGCCTATATCCAGTCCATCTTTTTGGATTATGATATACGCATTGTAGAGCAGAGGGTAGGTAAAACAATTGCAAAATCTAGTTATAATTTTAAACGGTTTTTGGATATGGGAATTTCGTTATCGAATGGTTCCGACTGCCCAGTGGAATTGCCAGATGTTATGAAGGGAATTCAGTGTGCAGTAACGAGAAAATCTCTGGATGGTGTTTGGGGACCATATTTACCAGATCAGGCTTTGACGGTAAAGGAAGCACTGGATTCTTATACGATTGGCGGTGCCTATGCTTCGTTTGAAGAGAATCAAAAGGGGGATATAAAAGAAGGAATGCTGGCAGATTTTGTTATTTTAGGAGAGAATCCTTTTGAAGTAGAAAGTAATGCAATTTCAGACATTCCAGTGTTAGAAACTTGGGTAAATGGTATTTGTGTATACCGAAATCCTCTTAAGTAGAAGATATCAAAGGGGGATTTTTTGAAGTTTTGGTATAAGGAGGATAGGATGAAGGAAATACGAAAAAAAGCGGAGGCGTTAAAAGAGCAAATGATTAAAGATCGCAGATATTTGCATCAAATTCCTGAATTGGGAATGGATTTGCCGCAGACATCTGCGTATATAAAAAAACGTCTCGATGAAATGGGAATTATGTGGCAGGATTGCGGCTGTGATATGCCTGAAAAATTAACAAAAGATTTTATGGAGGCAGGGTTTCCGGAAATGAAAAAAGTAACGGGCATTACTGCTGTGATTGGAACTGGGAAACCATGTATTTTGCTTCGGGCGGATATGGATGCATTGCCGATTCAAGAAGAAAACGATCTGCCGTTTGCTTCCAAAAACGGGTGCGGGCATATGTGTGGACATGATAGTCATGCTGCGATGCTGCTAGGGGCAGCGGCAATTTTAAAATCCATGGAATCTGAGTTATGCGGCACGGTTAAGTTAATGTTTCAGCCAGGAGAAGAAACAGGAGCGGGAGCTCGTTTGATGGTTCAAAGTGGGGTATTAAAAAATCCAGATGTGGATGCAGCACTTGGGATTCATATTTATTCCAATCGAACTGTGGGAGAAGTTACTTATAGTAAAGGGATTAATTCGGCTTCTTTAGATACTTATATTGTAAAAATAAAAGGACAGGGCGGACATAGTTCTCAGCCGCATTTATGTATTGATCCATTAATGATTATGAATCAAGTGTATCAGGCTGTTAATTTGCTTGTGACGAGAGAAACCGATCCGCAAGCTATGGTAGCGTTGACTTGTGGTGTGGCAAAAGGTGGAACCGCAGTAAATATTATACCAGAAAAAGCAGAAGTACATATCGGAGTGCGTACATTAAACCGAGAAGCAAGGAATCATTTAAAGCAAAGAATTCCTGAGTTAGTTGATTACTATGTGAAAGCATGGAGAGGTGAGTATGAGTTAACTCGTTTTGAAACACCGAGTACTTATAGTGATGAAGCATTTTGTGAACAATTACTTCCGTTTGTGGAAGAAGTTGTTGGAAAACAAAACGTTCGTATTCAGCCTCCAATGCAGGGGACAGAAGACTTTGGCTATGTAACCGAACAAGTGCCAGGCATGTATCTTTGTTTGGGAGATGGAGAAGTGGGAGCGCCACCGCTGCATAATGCTAAGATGATGCTTCGAGAAGAGGCATTTACAAAAGGGGCTGCACTCTATGCCAATTGTGCGGTGGAATGGTTAAAAAAACACCATTGCAAGGAATAAAAAGATTAAGGGAGTTAAACAAGAAAGATGAAAAAAACAAAAAAAGGATTTCAAATGCCTCATGTGTATATTATTTTACTGCTTATGATGTTATTAGTCGTTGTAATTTCATGGGTCATTCCAAGTGGAGAGTATGAAAGAGTATTGGATGAGGCGACGGGAAGGCAAATCATTAATCCAGATAATTTTGCTTATGTAGAGCGAGAAAATCCAATTACAGTTATGAATTATTTTGAAGCAGTTTACAATGGATTTGTCAGTGGCGCAAGTATTATGGGCACATTGTTTATCTGTTCTGGGGTAATTTATATTTTGGAAGTAAGTGGAGCATTTGGGGCAGGAATCCAGAAAATTTTATCCTATACGAAAAATAGAGAATTTTCTGTTGTTGTTATTTTCTATACTATATTCGTAATTTTTGGAGTGCTTGGTTATGGAGAAGCAGCGTATCCATTTTATCCACTGGCAGTCACGATTGGATTTGCGTTAGGTTATGACAGAGTGGTTGGAGCTGGTCTTGCAATTGTAGGAAGTACGGTAGGATTTACCTGTGGTATGATGAATATGTTTACAACGGGAGTGGCGCAGCAGTTGGTAGGTTTGCCTATGTTTTCCGGTATGGGTATGAGAGCAGTAGGACTTGTTGTATTTTATGTAATTGGTCTCTTAGGATTATTTTTCTATTGTAAGAAGATTAAGAAAAATCCAGAGTTAAGTATTGTAAAAGATGAATATATGGTGCAGCATAAAAAGGTGGAAAATGAAAAACTACTGGCAATGACTCCATCCAGAATATTAGGATTAATTGGTTTTGTTGCGGTTATTATTATTCAGGGAATTGGAGCGGTCTGTTACCAGTGGTCGTTTCCTCAGATTGCGGCATTGTACATTATGTTTGGAATAGTATTAGGGATTATTTTCCGAATGAATCCAAATGAAGTATGTACGGTATTTACGCAAGGGGCTACCCGAGTGTTTGGGGCAGCATTTGCAATCGGTCTGGCGAATTCCGTAGTAACTTTGATGAATCAAGCTCAGATTTTAGATACGATTGTTTATAAAATGGCTGGATTGCTTTATGGAAAAAATGCAATTCTCACACTTTTGATTATTTATGTATTTGTAACCTTATTTAATTTTCTTGTCGTGTCAGGAAGTGGAAAGGCAGTTATTATTATGCCAATTCTTCAGCCGCTTGGAAAGATTTTGAATATTAATCAACAAGTATTAGTATTAACTTATCAATATGGGGATGGTATTACAAACAGTTTTTGGCCAGGCAGTTCGATGGTTCCGCTGTCGTTATGTGAGTTGGGATATGGCGCATGGATGCGATTCTGTTGGAAAATCTATGGCGGTATGATGGTGGCAGCTTTTATCCTTGTTATTATAGCAAATGCAATTGGATATGGACCATTTTAACAAATGAAAGAAGTAGAGGTGAAATGAAGTGAAGGCATTGGAGCTATTGTATGAGCTAGTAGCAGTCAGAAGTGACACTGGAAGTTCTTATGAAGTAGCATTAGGAAATAAAATTTATGAAATCATTTCTCAGGATGAATTTTTTAAGGAAAATCCACAATATTGTGGCAAAGAAGTATTCGGAGATTTCTTAGGAAGACCATTAGTATGGGCATTTAAGCCAGGAAAAACAAAACAAACGGTTTTCTTGTCGGGACATTATGATGCAGTAGAGATTGAAAGCTATGGCACCCTAAAAGAATTTGCTACCAAGCCAGATGAATTGAGAGAGCAAATGAAGGCAATGGATTTGTCTGGCAAGGTAAGGGAAGAAATTATTACGGATTTAAATAATGAAGATTGGATGTTTGGACGTGGATGTGCAGATATGAAAGGTGGCTTGGCGGTTGCAATGGAAATTCTTTTATCTGCGAAAGATTTGGATGCAAGTATTCTATTTGTAGCAGTTCATGATGAAGAAAATATTTCCGCAGGGATGAGACGGGCAATGCCACTTGTAAAACGACTCCAAGAACAGTATCAGATGGATTTTAAGTTTTGTTTAATTGGAGAACCACAAATCAATGATCCAGAAAAAAGCAAGCAGGTTGCAATGTATGCAGGTGGAGCTGGAAAAGTACTTCCTATGATTTTGGCAAAAGGATTTTTATCGCATAGTGCACAGGCATTGGAAGGCTTGAATGCCTCGTATATGATCTCAGAAGTAGTTCGAGAAATTGAATTGAATACTGATTTTATATCATCCGATTATGGTATTTCCGTACATCCACCAACCGTGCTGATGCAAAAGGATTTAAAACCTGCCTATGATGTATCTTTGGTGGAGTATGCAATGGCAGGAATTAATGTATTGTTTATGGAAAGTATTTCTCCATTAGAATTGATGGATAAAGTAGAAGCTTCCTGCATGATTGCAATGGAACATGTGGCAGAAAAATATAAAAAAGCATTTGAACAATCAGAAAAAATAGGGGTAGTAAAGAAAGAACAGTTGAAAAACTTTCATCCAAATGTAATGAGGCTGGAGCAATTGATTGCATTGGTCAAGGAAAAGGAAGCGAATTTTGATCAAATACAGACAGAAAAAAATGAAGTTTTAAATACGAAAATATTAAATGGAGAGCTAACACTTATGCAGGCAAGTGTGGAATATATGCAAGATCTGGCAAAACGTTCTGAAATAAAAGATCCGTTTTTAGTAATAGGAATTGCTCCGCCTTATTACCCAGCGGTAACGAGCTGTCGTTTGGAAGGAGGCATTTCCAGACTGGAAACACTTTATAAAGAAGCTGCCAAAGAACAGGGATTAGAAGGTAAGGTGTGTCCATATTTTGCTGGTATGGGAGATATTAGTTATATGATGTGTCGGGATTCTGTAGGACAACGAGCTTTAATGGACAATCTGACATTGCCTGCTAACGTTTATGATATTCCATTTGAAGAAATTGAAGCGCTTAGTATGCCGTCATTCTGGATGGGTCCTCGCTCCAAAGATATTCATCAATGGACGGAGAGAGTTTATAAACCAGATATCCAAGTAACGCTTCCAGCCATGATGCGATATTTGATTGAGCATATCGTATGCGAAGAAATATGATTTGTTCAAAAGAGGAAGATGGAGAATACGGCTGAAAATAAAAATAAAGGAGAAATTGATATGAGTTTTCAATTACCAGAGTATAGGGAACCTGATTTGAGTCAGGAATTTTTGGCAAAAGCGCCAGATGTTAAGCTAGTAGCTGTGGAAAAAGATTTTGTAGCACCAGATAATTATCATGCTACAACAATTTTTCCAGAGTATTTTAAAGTAAATGGTCAGTGGATCATGGCGAAAGAAAGTCGTATGGATTGTGTGGCTGTCTATGACGGTGAAAAAATAAATATTGTAGAATTCCGAAACTTGAAAAAAGGAGATTTAGTAGCGGTAGGACGTACGGAAGATGCAAGTGAAGGAATTTATGTTTATACGGAAGGGTTCAGCACTGGTTCCAATCAGGAAAAGGAAGTTTTTTCATTCCGTACACAGCGTTCTCGTGAAACTGCCTATTCCAAAGATTATGATGAATTATATGAGTTGCTGAGATATGAAAAAGAAAACGGAGGAAACATTTTATGGGTTATGGGGCCGGCATGTGCATTTGATTCGGATTCCAGAAATGCATTTGCTTCTTTGATTAAGGCTGGATATGTACAAGGACTTATGGCAGGAAATGCACTTGCAACTCATGATTTGGAAGCTGCCTATTTGAGAACGGCTCTTGGACAGGATGTATATACGCAAACGAGTGTGCCAAATGGACATTATAATCATATTGATACAATTAATAAAGTTCGCAGCTGCGGTTCGATTCAAGCATTTGTAGAACAGGGATTTGCACAGAATGGTATTATGTGTGAGTGTGTAAAAAACGAAGTTCCATTTGTATTGGTTGGTTCCATTCGAGATGATGGACCGCTGCCAGAAGTGTTTGGCAATGTTTATGAAGGACAGAATGCAATGAGAAATTTAGTTCGGAAAGCAACGACAGTCATCTGTATGGCTTCTGCATTACATACGATTGCAACTGGAAATATGACTCCGTCGTTCCGTGTTGTAAATGGAAAGGTACGTCCACTGTATTTTTACTCTGTAGATATTTCTGAGTTTGCAGTAAATAAGTTAAGAGATCGAGGAAGTCTATCCGTAAAGACATTTGTAACAAATGTACAGGATTTTATTGTTCATGTAAGAAGAGGATTAGGATTGGAAGAATAACTAGTTAGATAGGTTAGCTGTGTTTGGAAAATAACAGGTAGGTAAAAAGATAAAAGATTTTATAGAAGCCGGGAGTCTGTATTTTCGGCTTCTATTTTATCATGATCTACAAAAGAGATTCAATGAGGGTAATATATGTTGAAAGCATAGGGAAGAGATGATATAATGAAAAAAATTCAAAAAAAGGATATTCGAGCAGACAGCGTTAAATGATAGAATAGAAGGGAGTGACAATATGCATCTAATAAAAAATGCTTCTGTATATGCTCCAGAGGAGATTGGAGTAAAAGACGTTTTGATTGGTGGGGGAAAGATTTTAAAAATAGGAGATGAATTACCTGTAGAACATGCCTATGATATTACTGTGATAGATGGAACAGGAAAAGTATTAATGCCAGGTCTTATTGATGCACATGTGCATATTTTAGGAGGAGGGGGAGAAGGGGGAGCTAAAACTAGAACGCCAGAAATTATGCTTTCTGACATTATTACAGGTGGAGTTACAACTGTAGTAGGATGCCTTGGAACCGATGGATGTACAAGAACGATTTCCAATTTATTGGCAAAAGCGAAGGGATTGGAAGAAGAGGGAATTACTACGTATATTTATACAGGGTCCTATCAAGTGCCTGTGCGGACATTAACAGGAAGTGTTATGGATGATATTATCTTGTTGGAAAAAGTGGTAGGAACAGGAGAAATTGCAATTTCCGATCACCGTTCTTCTCAGCCAACAAAAGAAGAGTTTGCGAAAATTGTAGCTGATACAAGAGTGGGAGGAATTCTCTCTGGAAAAGCAGGGCTTGTCAATATCCATATGGGGGATGGAGAAGAAAAATTAGAATTTTTGCGGTATATTTTAGAAAAAACGCAGATTTCTGCTGCGAATATGCTGCCAACTCATATTAATCGAAGTACTACACTTATGAATGATGGAATTGATTATGCAAGAAATTTGGGTGGATATATTGATTTAACAACGAGTTCTGATCCAGACTTTTTAGAGCCAGATGAAGTAAAGGCAAGTACAGGATTAAAAATGGCATTGGATGCAGGAGTTTTGATTGATCATATAACGTTTTCTTCCGATGGTCAGGGAAGTTTACCAATCTTTCATGCAGATGGAAGTTTTGCAGGTTTGGGAGTGGGAAAGGTCACTTCCCTATATAGGGAAATGAAAGACGCTGTGTTAAAAGATGGAGTTGCTCTCAGCGATGCATTAAAGCCAGTGACATCCAATCCAGCCAATTTATTAAAGCTGGGACAGAAGGGGAAGATTAGAGAAAATGCTGATGCCGATTTGGTACTTGCCGAGGCGGATACATTGGAAATCGATACTGTCATTGCAAGGGGAAGGATAATGATTTACAAAAGAGAGGTTCTTGTGAAAGGAACATTTGAAAACTAAAAAAGAATCAAAAGAGGGAATGATTATGAACACGAAAGTGAAGAAAAAAAAGGGATTTGAAATGCCGCATACGTATATTATTATTTTTGGAGTCGTTTTATTTGCGGCGTTGCTTACAGTATTTATTCCATTAGGAAAGTATGACACGAAAGAAATTACTTATATACAAAATGGAGAAGAGAAAACAAGGACGGTTTTAGATCCAGACAGCTTCCAATATGTACTGGATGAAAATGGAAATAAAGTAACAAAAATTACGCCATTGTTTGGAACCGAAGATTTTGGCAGTCAGGGAATTTTAAATTATGTATTTGAAGGTATGACAACGGGAGACAAGTCTGGAACGGCAGTTGGCATTATTGCCTTCATTTTAGTAGTGGGAGGAGCTTTTGGAATTGTACTGCGAACAGGAGCAGTGGAAAGTGGAATTATGCGAGTCATTGATCTGACAAACGGAAAGGAAATTTTTATTATTCCAGTTTTGATTACGTTATTTTCGCTTGGTGGCGCTGTTTTTGGTATGGGAGAGGAAGCAATTCCATTTGTAATGATTTTAGTTCCAATGTTTGTGGCAATGGGATATGATGCAGTTGTTGGTATTATGTGTTCCTATGTGGCAACTCAGATTGGATTTGGATCGTCCTGGCAAAATCCATTTGGTTTAGCAGTGGCACAGGGAATTGCAGGAATACCAGTTATGTCAGGTGCATGGTTTCGAATTCCAATGTGGATTTTCTTTACTGGGCTTGCCATTGTATTTACGATGCGTTATGCAGTGAAAATTAAGAGAAGCCCTCGGCTTTCCGTTGCATATGAATCGGATGAACAGTATCGAATTGAATTTACAAAAACAAAAAAAGAAATGCCTCCGTTTACATTAGGACATAAATTAGTTTTATTAACCGTTGCTGCCTGTATGGTATGGACGATTTGGGGCGTTGTAACACAGGGATATTATATTCCAGAGATTGCCTCTCAATTCTTTGTTATGGGATTAGTAGCAGGTATTATCGGAGTTATCTTCCATTTAAATGATATGAAGGTAAATGATCTTGCAAAATCATTTAATCAGGGAGCATCTGATTTGTTAGGCGCAGCACTTTGCGTTGGTATGGCACAGGGAATCATCATTGTTTTAGGTGGTACGAGTGCAACAGATGGTACGGTATTGAATACAATTTTACATGGAATTAGCGAAGGAATGAAACACTTTCCATCGGTTATTTCTGCATGGGTTATGTATGTATTCCAGTCCGTATTTAATTTCTTTGTTGTATCAGGCTCAGGCCAGGCTGCGTTAACAATGCCAATTATGGCACCATTGGCAGACTTAGTAGGAGTAGAAAGACAAGTTGCAGTTTTGGCATATCAGCTTGGAGATGCATTTACAAATTTTATCGTTCCAACTTCAGGATGTTTGTTGGGAGCATTAGCAGCAGCGAGATTAGATTGGGGAAAATGGGCGAAATTCCAAATTAAATTCCAGGCAGTCCTGTTTGTCTTTGCATCTATGACAGTAATTCTGGCAGTTCTAATTGGATTATCTTAAAAACGTAAATAAAATAATTGTTAATAAAAAATCTCTACCTTAAACCAGTCGGTATACAGGCAGGGATTTTTTATTATGTAAAAATGGTAAGTTATAAAACTTTTTTAAAGAACTTAAGCAGGAGGATTTCTCTGTTATTGATAAAAACCAATCAAGAAGGCACTTGACTGTTATATTTGGTTAGTATATACTAACTAAATAAGACCTATAGTTGAAAAAAAATATCAGTTTTCATCAGAAAAAAGAAAGAAGATGAGTAATATGCCGTTAACAATGGTAAAGGTTGGAGATAAAAATATAATTCGAAGGATTGGTGGAAGGGATGAAACTAGAAAGTTTTTGGAAAACCTTGGATTTGTTGTAGGAGCGGAAGTTATTGTATTATCAGTAATGGGAGGGAACGTAATTGTAAGTATTAAGGATTCCAGAATTGCAATTAATTCCGATATGGCAAAACATATTATGGTTTCCATAAATAACTAGTGAAAAGACGGAACTGAGCTAGAAAATAATAGGAGGAAACCAATGTGGACAGACAAAAGGAATTAATTATACAAAAGTTAAAATCAAATGGATGCAGAATAACAAAACAACGAATGGAACTTTTGGATATTATTCTGGAAAATAACTGTGCTAGTTGTAAAGAAATTTTTTATCGAGCTTCTAAATTAGATGATACAATTGGAATTGCCACCGTTTATCGTATGGTAAATGTATTAGAAGAAATTGGGGTAATTAGCAGAAAAATCGTATATGAAGCAGATAAGCTGCAAGATGAGAAGATTTATCATTAACAATTATTAGGATTGACTAATTACAAAAATTAGATTTATGATTATCCATAAATAATTTATAAACAATCAGTTAAGTAGAAGAAATAATCTACAGTTATAAGGAGTGGTGAAAATGAAATCCCATAAATTTTGGGCATGGGCGATGGCATTTTGTTGTGTAATGTTATTTTATACTGGCTACAAGCATAAATAGGAGGTACAAGAAATGGATATTTTTAGTATGAAAAAATTAGGAATTTTCGCTGGCGGCGTACTATTTGGAACTGCGGGAATTAAAATTCTTTCCAGTAAAGATGCAAAGAAAGTGTATACGAATTGTACTGCTGCTGTACTTCGTGCCAAAGATTGCGTAATGAAGACAGCGACAACAGTTCAGGAGAACGCAGAAGATATTTTGGCGGAAGCAAAGCAGATTAACGAAGAGAGAGCAGCACAGGAAGCTGCGTGTGTACAAGAAGAGGAAGAAGCAGTAGAAGCTTAATAAGTACATAACAGGCGGGGCTGGTTGACAGCTCCGTTTTTCCATATGGAAAGGATTGGAGATAGAAGTGAAATTTATTATCAAACATGAATTAAAAGGACGTATTCGTCTGCATATAGTACAAAGCAGAATGTCCTATAAGCAAGCAGATACATTATTATACTATTTACAAAGTCTTACTGGAGTAATTAATGCAAAAGTGTACGAAAGAACAGCAGATGCAACGATTGTCTATTCAGGAAATAGAGAGCAGATTCTCATTGCACTGAAACAATTCCACTATGAGGATGTAGAAATACCAGAAGGGCTTTTGGAAAACTCGGGTAGAGAATTAAATGCAACTTATCAAAGAAAACTAGTTCAGAAAGTATTGTTCCGTATAGGAAGCAAACTTTTTGTTCCATATCCAGTAAGAGCCGTTTATGCAGGATTTTGTTCTTTGCGATATTTTTGGAAGGGAATAAAAAGTCTTGCCAACGGCAAATTAGAAGTAGAAGTTCTGGATGCAACGGCAATTGGGGTTTCCATTTTACGCAGAGATTTTAATACTGCAAGTTCGGTTATGTTCTTGCTTGGAATTGGAGAAATATTAGAGCAATGGACACATAAAAAATCAGTAGGCGATCTGGCAAGAAGTATGTCTTTAAATATTAAAAAAGTCTGGTTAAAAAAAGGCGATCAGGAAGTACTGGTGTCTGCTTCTGAAATTTGCCCTGGCGATCAGGTGGTTGTTCATATGGGAACAGTTATTCCATTTGATGGAATTGTAACGGAAGGAGAAGCCATGGTCAATCAGGCATCTTTGACAGGGGAATCCTTACCAGTTCGTAAAGAAGTGGATAAATATGTATATGCTGGTACGGTATTGGAAGAAGGAGAATTAACGATTCAGGTAAAGGCAACTTCAGGCGCTACTCGATTTGAGAAAATTGTTACAATGATTGAAGAGTCCGAAAAGCTTAAATCTGGTGTAGAAAGTAAAGCAGAAAATCTAGCAGATAAACTCGTACCATACACATTGGCAGGTACGGCACTCACATGGGCTGTTACAAGAAATACGACCAAAGCTTTGGCAGTTCTTATGGTAGATTTCTCCTGTGCTTTAAAATTAGCAATTCCGATTGCCGTTTTATCTGCGATTCGAGAAGCAAATGCTCGGCATATTACGATAAAGGGCGGAAAATATATGGAGGCAATGGCAGAAGCCACTACGATTGTATTTGATAAAACTGGAACCTTAACAAAAGCAAGGCCAACCGTAAAAGATGTTATTACTTTTAACGGAGGCACAAAAGAAGAAATGCTTCGGATTGCGGCTTGTTTGGAAGAACATTTTCCACATTCGATGGCAAAGGCAGTCGTTGTGGCAGCAAAGCAGCAAGGATTGGCACATGAAGAAATGCATTCCAAAGTTAATTATATTGTGGCACATGGGATTTCCTCTTATATTGAAGAACGGAAAGTGATAATCGGAAGTTATCACTTTGTATTTGAAGATGAGGGATGCATCGTTCGTCCAGAATATCAGGAGCGTTTTGACAATCTTCCTGCCGAATATTCACATCTCTATATGGCAATTGATAATAAATTGGAAGCAGTTATCTGTATTGAAGATCCGCTTCGAGAAGAAGCAGCAGGTGTAGTGAAAGCTCTAAAAAAAGTGGGAATAAAGAAAGTAGTCATGATGACAGGAGACAGTGAACGAACCGCATCCGCAATCGCAAAACGAGTTGGAGTTGACGAATATTACTCCGAAGTGCTTCCAGAAGATAAAGCAAGTTATATTGAAAAACAGAAAGAAAACGGCAATACCGTAATCATGGTTGGAGATGGAATCAACGACTCCCCAGCTCTTTCCGCCGCAAATGTCGGAATCGCAATTAGCGATGGGGCAGAAATTGCTAGGGAAATCGCCGATATTACAATCGCAGCCGATGACTTAAACGAGATCGTAACATTAAAAAAATTAAGCAACGAACTAATGAAACGAATTCAGAAAAACTACCGTACAATTGTAGGAATCAATGCAGGCTTGATTGCGCTAGGCGTTGGAGGAATCATACAGCCAACCACATCCGCATTACTGCATAACACATCCACATTGGCAATCAGCCTAAGAAATATGGAAAACTTATTGGAACAATAAAAACATGGGTGGATGTTAAAAAATATTATGATAATAAAAACAAGAAAAAGCCTATTCAGATTAAATAATCTGGGTAGGCTTTTTTGAAGCTAACAAAAACACTCATAAGAGTGTCATTTTCTAAGATTGTATTTTAATGGAAGAATTCAGAACTTGGATATGGAAGGAAATACCAATTATCACAGGTTAATGACAGATCATTTTGTATTTCTTGTAGGGTTTTCTAAAATATGATACATTTGATGAAAAATAATAAGAAAGAGGTGCGTGAAAAATGAAAAAGAGAGTCAGTTTTGCTTTGATTTTATGTTTTATGCTCTGCTCGTTATCTGCGAATGCCTATCAATTGAATGGACATCGAGTGGTAGATCCTCAATATGTTACATATTGGGCACCAACAAGTGATGAGATAGCAACGCCATCGGAAATTAATGCAGTTGTTTCGGCGGCAACTAGTTGGCAAGTTCATTGTCCAGAAATAAAGATGTTTCGGTCGAATACGATAAATGCATCGATGATAATCGATTTTTTCTTAGATGTAGATATGGACGCCTATGCTATCACGTATTTAGGATCCAAAGAGATTGCATTTTATAAACCATGGAGAAATCTAAGTATGGTGAGAAAACAGGAGACAGCAGTGCATGAGGTGGGACATATATTAGGACTGGAACATTGTCAACCTCAATATAATTCAGAATCAGTTATGAGAGAATTTGGATTTAATGACGTAGCATGTCCATTGGCAGATGACAAGAGAGGGATAGCAGCCTTGTATTAAATGGACAGTATGGAAAAAAGTGTTCTAATGGAAGATAGGAATGGGATATGAGATGAAGAAAAAAATATGGGTTCTTTTAGCATCATTGGTAGTGGTGATTAGTGGGATTTTCTTATGGAATTGTCTTAATTTGGAAAGGGACGTGAAGAGAGACGAATATGTTCTTGCGAAAACGGATAATTTTGATACATTAGAAGAGTTGGAAAATGCTTCGGAATGTATTGTACGAGTAAAGAAATTGGCAGAGGATGATTCTATTGTAGAGAGACGGGATGGCCGTATAGCATATGGATATACGATGTCAGATGTGAAAATTCAAGAAGTATTTTATAATACATTGGGAAATGAAATTCAGAAAGATCAGATTATAAAAATATGGGAAAATGAATTTCAGGATGGAGATATCGTTTATCACATTGCTGGATATGAAAAAATGGAAATTGGAAAAGAATATATTTTATTCCTGAGAAAATCCACTTCTCATGATTGTTTTTTAACTCGAGGAATAAGATTTGGAAAAGTATCAGTTCACGAAGAATCAATATCAACATTTGCAAGAAATAATCAAAGTTACAGAGATTCAGTGGATAGTATTGCGGCACAGGCAAGACAAAAATATGTAAAATGAATAGAGTAAAGAAGCTATAATAGAATACCTTCTGAGTAGGGAAAATGACAAAAATCTACTTAGAAGGTATTCTAGCATTTCAACTTTTTATTTTGCTGTTGCTTGCCAAATAAAAAATGTTATAATAGACGAAAAAGGGATAAATGGAAGCATCAAGTTACAAAATACAGTGAGAGGAGTGGAGGTATGATTTCAGATTCGTTGATTCCTGCTTTAAAAAAGGGTTTTCCTTTTTGGGGTCAATTATCGGATGGGGAGAGGGAATTACTTATAAAAAATAGTATTGTTGTAACATTTCGTAAAGAAATGCCAATTCATCGTACGGATCAGAAATGTGCTGGTGTGTTATTGATTCTTTCTGGTCAAATCAGAGCTTATATTCTTTCGGAAGATGGACGGGAAGTAACGTTATATCGTTTGTTTTCGGGAGATAACTGTGTACTTTCCGCTTCATGTGTATTGGATGCAGTCGCATTTGATATATTGATCGAGGCAGTAGAAGATACGGAGGTAATTTTAATTCCGCTTTCCTATTTTAAACAGCTTATGGAACAAAATGTTTATGTAGAATTGTTTACTTATCGCTCTTCTACAGAGCGGTTTTCCGATGTGATGTGGACAATGCAGCAGATTTTGTTTATGAAAGCGGATCAAAGGTTGGCAATCTTTTTATGGGATGAGATATTGAAACGTAAGGATAACACAATTTATTACACACATGATCAGATTGCACGATATATGGGAAGTGCGAGAGAGGTTGTTTCCAGGGCACTGAAATATTTTAGTGAGGAGGGAATCGTAACTGTTTCACGTGGAAAAATAACTGTGTTAGACAAGGAAAAGTTGAAGCGTTATTTGTGACTCAGTTACAGAAAAATAGATGGAAGTGGAATATACTAAGCGTATCAATAGAAAAGGAGTTGACGAATATGTCAGTAAAAACAATTACAAAACAAAATTTTAATATAGAAGTTTTAGAAAGTGAGAAGCCTGTTTTATTAGATTTCTGGGCAACTTGGTGTGGACCATGCAGAATGATTGCTCCAGTTGTAGAAGAAATTGCAGCAGAACGCTCCGATATTGTTGTTGGAAAAGTGAATGTAGATGAACAGCCAGAATTGGCACAGAAATTCCAGATTATGAGTATCCCTACATTGGTAGTAATTAAGAATGGAAAGATTACTGCACAGAAAGTTGGCGTTCAGCCAAAGGCAGTAATACAAGCAATGATTGGGAATTAAGGATTTATAAAGTAGAGGAAAGATTTTCCAAGGGAAGGAGAAGAAAAATTGAAGGTAGTAATTGTGGGAGGTGTTGCAGGAGGTGCAACCGCAGCAGCAAGATTGAGACGTTTGGATGAGCAGGCGGAAATTATTATTTTGGAACGAAGTGGATATATTTCTTATGCAAATTGTGGTTTGCCATATTATATTGGAGGAGAAATTACAGAACGGAAAAATCTGACTTTGCAAACACCTGAAAGTTTCTATCATCGATTCCGCATTGATGTAAGAGTACGTCAGGAGGTAATTGAGATTGATCCAAAAAATAAAGTAGTAACAATTTGCAAATTGGAGGATGGAACACAATATCAGGAATATTATGATAAATTAATTTTATCTCCAGGTGCAAAGCCAGTTATTCCAGATACTCCAGGAGTGGAGAGCAATCGAATATTTACCCTTCGTACTGTGGAAGATACGTTTGAAATTGATTCTTATATAAAGCAACATCAGCCCAAAACAGCCACAATTATTGGCGGAGGTTTTATTGGTCTGGAAATGGCAGAGAATTTAAAAAATAAGGGAATGGATGTTACCTTATTACAGCGTTCTGGTCAGGTTATGCCTCCGTTGGATTTGGATATGGCTGCAATTGTGCATAATTATATGAGAGCGAATGGGATTCATTTAAAATTAAATGCCCCAGTAGAGTCATATAAAGAAACTTCCAATGGAATTCAAGTGAATTTAAAAAATCAAATGTCATTTGAAACGGATCTAGTTATTTTAGCAGTAGGAGTTGTACCAGAAAACGGTTTAGCGAAGAAGGCTGGACTGGAATTAGGGGTGAAAGGTGCCATTTGTACAAATACAAATATGCAAACTTCAGAATCTGATATTTATGCAGTGGGGGATGCGGTAGAAGTCACACATTTTGTTTCTGGAAAGAAAGCAGTGATTTCTTTAGCAGGTCCAGCAAACAAGCAAGGAAGAATTGCAGCAGATCATATTTGTGGAATTCCAAGTGAATTCAAAGGTTCCCAAGGCTCATCGGTTTTAAAGCTATTTGATATGACAATTGCATCAACTGGATTGAATGCAAAAGAAGCAGGAAGATTAGGAATGGATTTTGATTATGCGATCATAAACGCTGCGTCCCATGCCACTTACTATCCAGGAGCAGCGAGCATTACGTTAAAAGTATTGTTTGAAACAAAGACTGGACGGATTCTAGGAGGTCAGATCGTTGGTTTTGGAGGAGTGGATAAGAGAATTGATGTGTTAGCAACTGCAATTAGAGCTAAAATGACTGCCTATGATCTGACAGAATTGGATTTAGCGTATGCACCTCCATATTCTTCTGCTAAAGATCCGTTAAATATGATTGGCTATGTAATGGAAAACCTGCTAATGGATAAAGTAAAACAGATTCATTGGCAAGAGATAGATTCTATTCCGAAAGATGCAGTAGTTTTAGATGCACGTACGGATATGGAGTATCGAAGAGGACATTTGGATTCTGTAATGCATATTCCAGTAGATGAAATAAGAGATCGAATGGAAGAACTGCCAAAAGATAAGAAGATTTATGTTTATTGCCAGAGTGGTTTACGTAGTTATATTGCATGTCGAATATTGAAGCAAAATGGATTTGAATGCTATAATATTTCTGGTGGATATGGATTTTATGAAAACTTGCGTTATGGCAGTATCCCAGATCCAGAAGGAACAGGACCTTGTGGTCTGAAAAGATAGAAAAAAGAACATGGGAGATTGGGATGAGAGTTCAATATAAAGATCTATTAGCAAAATTTGAAAGAATTTTAGAAAGCAGGGGATTAAAAAAGGAATATGCCCATGCAGCAGCTGGTGTATTTGCTCAAAATAGTTTGGATGGTATTTATTCCCATGGAGTGAATCGTTTTCCAAGAGTTGTTCGCTATTTGGAAAAAGGAGAAATTGATCCGTATGCGATTCCAGAATGTGAAATTCAAATGGGAGCGATGGAGAGATGGAATGGTCATCGTGGTTTTGGTCCACTAAATGCAAAATTGGCTATGGATCGGGCTTGTGAGCTTGCAAAACAGTATGGAATTGGCATTGTTGCATTGGGAAATAATAATCATTGGATGCGTGGGGGAAGTTATGGATGGCAGGCAGCTAATCAAGGATGCATTGGGATTTGCTGGTCGAATACAATGCCGAATATGCCGGCGTGGGGTGGAAAGGATAGAAGGATTGGCAATAACCCAATTGTAATGGCAATTCCAAGAAGCAATGGAAAACATGTTGTGATAGATTGTGCAGTCTCCCAATTTTCTTATGGAAAAATCCAAGAGGCAAGATTAAAAGGACAACAACTCAGTGTACCAGGCGGTTATGATTCCAATGGAAATCTTACGACTGATCCAGCTGAAATTGAAAAAACTTGGAGAGTTCTTCCGATGGGGTATTGGAAAGGTTCTGGCATTTCAATTGCGTTGGATTTGATTGCTACTGTTCTAACCAATGGAAATTCAGTTCATAAAATCGGAACATTTGGAGAAGAAGTAGGTTTATCTCAAGTTATGATTGCGATTGACCCATCTAAGATGAATTCTGTAGATTTGACAGATGAGATTGTAGATCAGATTTTGACAAATATAAAGGAATCCGAACCAGTTCAAGAAAATGGAAGCATTTACTATCCAGGAGAACGAGAATTAATAACAAGAGAAGAGAATCTAAAAAATGGAATTCCAGTCATGGATGAAGTCTGGGAAACATTAGAGCTTTTAGAAAAGCAAATAGAAGAAAAATAAGCATATAGGAAGAAAATTGGAAGCAGCTCAAATATCAATGGGCTGCTTCTTGCTAATATTATTGTGAAATGCAAAAGGAAAAAGAAAGACATTCTGGGGGATTAAGTAAAGTAAAAAAATACACTGCATTTTATGTGGATATATGGTATACTGGGAAAACAGGAAAAGAAGAAAGAAGGAGGATGCAGAGATAAGATTTCGTGATTCCTTTTATCACAGAAAAGCGAAAAACATCTTTGCTGGACAAAATGAAAAAAATACGAAGTATTCTAAAGGCGCTAACCATGGAGTTAAGGGAGCATAAAAGTTCTTTTTTTGTCTATGCTGCGTTACGAGCGTTAGTAATTTTATGTATGATTTTACAAATATTCAATCGAAATTATGAAAATGTATTTTTATGCTTTTTGACTCTAATTTTATTAGTGATGCCAAGTTTTATTCAAGTGAACTTTAAAATCGAACTGCCTACTACATTGGAAATTATTATTTTATTATTTATATTTGCAGCAGAGATTTTAGGGGAAATACAAGAGTATTATATTAAAATTAGTGCTTGGGATACGATTTTGCATACGCTGAATGGATTTTTGATGGCTGCAATTGGGTTCTCATTGGTAGATATTTTAAATCGAGAAGAGCGAATGAAATTTCAATTGTCACCAGTATTTATGTCCATTGTAGCATTTTGTTTTTCTATGACAGTTGGAGTAATTTGGGAGTTTTTTGAATATGGGATGGACTGTATCCTACAATTTGATATGCAAAAAGATACCGTAATACAAACAATTAGCTCGGTTATGTTGGACCCAGAAGGACGGAATGTCCCAATGGTTATTTCTAATATTCAAGATGTAGTTGTAAATGGACAAAGTTTAGGACTAGGAGGATACTTGGATATTGGACTTCATGATACAATGAAAGATTTGATTGTAAACTTTATTGGGGCGATTGTGTTTTCTTTTATCGGGTATTTTTATATCAGAAGTAAAGGAAAAGGAAAGATGGCACGGCGTTTTATTCCACGTTTAAAGAAAAAAGAAGCAGATTTTCTACAAATAGTGGAAAATGAAACAAAAGAAAAAACGGTAGCTGACAGTATAAAGCGAAAAAAATAGAATATAGAAAATAAAAAATACAGCGTATTTCCCTTTCTGGTGATCGCTGTATTTTTGTTATCGTGATATAGAAAAATTCCATGAAAGTTTTCTCTTATTAGGAATGTTTAGGTGAATTTTGGATTCTCCTCTTTTTTAAATGATGGAGTCGTCCCTTTTTTAACAGTTTCGTTCTTATATAATGGAAAGTTTTTTCTTCTCCCTTTTCTGCGAGCATAATTAATAAATGGTGTAAAAGAGCGGCGGTTCTTTCATTCATAATGCCTTTGGCTGGACCTTGTTCATAATATTCTAGCGGAGAACGATCGGTATAAGCATCTTTACTATAAATTTTACTGGCAGCCACTCTATCGCAAAACATTTCTACTGCATAACGAATTGGCATTTCAATTCCGATGAGTTTATGGATCTCACGGCTATTGAGCGGATAGTCCATCCAATATTCAAAATGGTGTTTGTTTCTGCCTTTATGGTGCAGCCATGCTTCGGAACACCCTTCTACAAGACGCTGTTGATTGTTTGGGCTTTTATTACCCTGAAAATATTTTACGCCTGGAATAAATTCAGTGGGACTATATTTAGAAAGATCGTGGAGTAAGCCTTGTTTGTATAAGCCTACTTTAAAACAATGTTTCATTACAACAATTTTATGTCGAGTGATCGTAGAAAAATGTCCACAGAAATTTCTAATTAATTTCTTAAACTTCATAGCTTCCTCCAAATGGTTCTGAATGGATTCATTTTGTATAATTATAAAAATGAACATAACTCATAAATGATTGGTCATTTACTTTTATCTTAATACTATGTTATGCAGTATGTCAAGCAAGAATGATTTACTATAAAAGCGTTGTCAATGATCAGACAGAGAATTGATACCCTATCCTGCATTTGAATTTTATATATGAAAGTTTATTATAATAGGAGATCAGAGGCTTTGTAAAATTTTAATAAAAAAAATTTTAAAAGTGAAACTTTTTTACTGTTCTAAGGGTCTAATAAGTGTAAATAAAAAATGATGACTTGTTATAGCTATAAAAAGGCAGGAAAGAATAGGTGGTGATAACGGTGAAGCAATTAGTAAAGCGCGCGATGCAGCAGGATACCGATGCATTTTTAGAATTGATGGAGTGTAATACGCAAGATATGTATAAAGTCGCAAAAGCTATCTTAAAAAATGAAGAAGATGTTGCAGATGCGATACAGGAAACAATATTGGTTTGCTTTGAAAAATTAGACACGCTTCAATATCCAAAATATTTTAAAACTTGGCTTATACGTATTTTAATTAATATCTGTAATGATATCATACGTCAAAATCAGAGACAGTATTTAATGAGTGATGTCTATCCAGAGATGGCAGACCCAAATCCCGTTACCTCAAATTTAGAGTTTATAGAATTATTAAATACATTGGATGAGAAATATCGGCTCATTGTTGTGTTGTATTATGTGGAAGGATTTAAAATTTCCGAAATTAGTCAACTATTGGGAATGAGCAAAAATACAGTAAAAACTCGGTTGTCTCGTGCCAGAAAGAGTTTAAAAAAAGAATACGAAGAGATAAATTTAGTAAAAAATAATTCAATACAAAAGGTTTCAGAACGAATATAAGGAAAACGAGTACTTAAAAAGAAAGGAGACCTTACTATGAAAAAAAATTATTCGCAAAAAGAAATGAAACGTATATTAAAAAAAGAGATTGGATTATCCAATATCGTGAATCAGAAGATCGATGATGCGTTTGAACAAATAAAACCAAATTATCAAAGAAGCAGAGAAAACGATGGGATAATTCCATATAGGAAAAAAATACATTGGAAAACATCAGTTGTGGCGATTGGAGTATTAATCCTTGTCTGTGCAGGAGTTACTGGTGTGGCATATTCGATTGGAAATTGGCATCCGATTATGACTTGGTTATTTGGAGCAGATGAACAGATACAAGAAAAGATGGATCAGATTGGACTTTCCGATAAGCCAGAAGCCAATATTGCATCGCTTGATAATATTAACGTAGAAATGGTACAATCAATTGCAGACAACAGATTCTTATATTTATTATTAAAGGTTACAGCAACAGATGGAACGGTATTTCCGTTTAAAGAAGCGGATATTCCAGAAGAAGCAAAAGAAACAATGGGAATCGTATATGAAATTTCTCCAAGCATTGGAGATGCAACTATGGTTGTGGATGAAGGGGAAGAAGAAATTTTTATTACTGTGCCAAAAATTTATCCAGCAGAAGATGAACATAGTTTTTATTGCGAACTTTTGAGTCAAGGTCAAGCAATGAATATAAATGGACAAATGGTCACACTTACATTAAAAGATATTTTTCCAGAAGGAGATAAAGTAAGAAAATGGGAAAACCAGATATCAAAACAAGCTTGTCTAGAAGCTGGAGGTTCTATTAATAAAGATGATATTGATTGGGAAGAATGGAGTAAGAAAATCCCAAAACCAGAGGAAATAAAACGAGAGGGCGAATGGAAATTGACTTGGGAGATGAAGGCTACAAATAAGCAGATTTATATTAAAGATAAGGAATTGCCACAATATGGAACAGTAATAAGAAATATTGCTATTTCACCAATCTCACTAATGATGGAATATGATTGGTCTATATTTGAAAGATATGGGGTAACCGAATACCAGTATTTTGGAGAACCATTTTTGCCTACCCATTTTAGAATGAAAGATGGTACTATTGTAGAGAGTGGCTTTGGTTTAGGGGGATCAGTTAGTGGATACAAAGATGAAGCGATGACAGAATATGAAATTATTGGGAGAATGGATGAGATTATAGATGTTGATAATATACAATCGGTAATCCTTACGTATACACGGGATCAGTCACAGGTGGAAATACCAGTAGAATGACCTCTTACATTTAAAATGGTAGTAGGGAGTTTCTCCTTATTATATAATTTTCTCAAAATAGACCTAAAAAAGATGAGCAGTTAGATTTTTTCTAACTGCTCATCTTTTTGAAAATTTTGTAAATAAGCTAAGAAAAATTTGATTTTTGAAACATAGAAATTATTTTAAGAATTTACAGATTTTAATTGGTTAAATTTATAATAAAAAAAGAATTGATTCTATAT
>OERR01000018.1_pt1 | contig 66393 bp, 68 predicted proteins | sample 1540051 | NCBI WGS metagenome assembly OERR01 (sample SAMEA3891884, study PRJEB23780) | metagenome | biome: terrestrial biome; feature: animal house; material: Caecal content | place: Italy | collected 2015-05-05 | reverse complement strand
CTTCAATTTTGCGGTTCTTGCGAACCGGAAAATCAAAGTTCAGCAGTTTGTTGTGAAACGGAAGTCTGGGGCAATTGCCCCCCGCTTTATTGCAGCGAGAGCGCGGCGCTGGCCTGGCCGGAGATCACCTGAGCCGGATCCGTGCCCGAGGCCGAAGCGTAATAGACCAGCAGCAGCCGCGTTCCGGCGGGCTCGGAAACGGAAATGGGGCCGGAGACAGCCGAGAATGTCTGCCCGGCGGGCACCTCGCCCGTGGCGGCGGGGGAGAGTGTCACAGCGGTTTCCGGGATCGGCGTAAAGGAGGACGCTCCCGGCTGCTGGGCAAATAGGAGCGCCGACACATTCAGCACCGTGCCGGACAGGCTCAGGGGGAAGCTGCTGCGGAAGCTTGCGGCGATCCCTGTGATCGTTGCGGCAGAGGGCAGGGGGAACGAGAAGGCGCTGGCCTCCTGTCCCGGAGCAAGCTCAGCCGTAAGCGGCGAAGGAATCTGCACAAAGCTGCCGAAGCCGAGGAAGCAGGGCTGGCCCGCTTCGCCGGAAGAGCCTGTCGTCAGGCTGACGGTGCCGCCCGAGGCAAACGGAATCACGGAGACGGACGCGGGCAGAACAAAATTCAGCACATGGTTCGGGGATCCCGTTGTGTCGATGACGGCGGCTGTCTGTCCCACGGTTGTCGTGCCGATGGTGATCGTGTCGGCGGCTCCCGCGGCCCCTGTGGATCCTGTGGATCCGGTCGGTCCCTGCGGGCCGGTCGGGCCTGTGGCTCCTGTGGGACCGGCAGGACCCTGCACGCCTTGAATTCCCTGTACGCCCTCCGGCCCCGTGGGGCCAATCGGGCCGGGAACACCCTGGATCCCCTGTACGCCCTGCGGGCCTCTCGGGCCCATCGGACCTTGCGGACCGGCGGGGCCTTGCGGGCCTGTTGCGCCTGTCATCGTGGCGCTTCCGGCGGGACCCTGCGGGCCCATGGGACCGGTCGGGCCTGTCGGGCCCATCGGTCCGGGGCAGGGACACGGGACACAGCACGGAGCGGGCGGGGGAGGCGGCGGGCAGCAGCTGTGCGAGCAGCCCGGCTCACAGCAGCTCTGGGAACCGCAGGAGTGCCCGCAGCCGCCCTGAGAGCAGGAGTCGTGTCCGCAGGAGGTCTGGCCGCGGCGTTCCTCGCAATGGAAAATATTCATGGAATCGCTACCCTTCTGTTTCAGTTTTGCGGCGGGCAGAGGAGCTCCCCCGCCCAATCCATTCTATGCAGAAGCGGCCCCGCGCGGCACTTGACAAAGCCTGTCCCGTCATAGATAATAAGGGCGGATTCACGCGAAAAAATGCTGTGAAAACGGAGGAACGACCATGAAAAGGAAAGCGAACCATTATCGCAAACGGCGCGGAAGCGGTTGGGCGGTGCTGGCGTGCAGCCTGCTGTGCGCTGTGGCTGTCTGCGCGGGCGTTTATTTCTGGCTGGGCGGCTCACTCGAAACCGTGCCTGCGGCTGCGCCGCCCGCGTCCGCACCGCCTGCCTCCTCTCAGACCGGACAGGCGGTTTCTTCTCTGCCGCCGGAGTCCGCACCGGATGCCGCGTCCCTTCCCTCGTCCGAACCGGAACCGGAGCCGGAGCCGGAAATAACCACCGTGCGTGTTTCGGCCTCGGGGGATAACCTGATTCACGACGGACTCTATTTGCAGGCGAAAAAACGCGCTGCCGCCGCCGGGAAGGAGGGCTATGATTTTGCCGCCCTGTATGAGCACGCGGCTTCCCTGTATCAGAATTTCGATCTCAACCTGATCAACGTGGAAACGCTCATGAGCGATGAACTGACTCCCTCCGCGTATCCGCGCTTCTGCACGCCGGGGGACTGTGCCCGGGAGCTGTACCGCATTGGCTTTCGCGGCTTTTTCCTGTCCAACAACCATATTTATGACAAGGACGGCGAAGGGCTGGCGTCGACGCTCCGCTTCTGGGATTCCATGCCCGAGGACGCTTTCACCTCCGGCCTTTATGCCGATGAACAGGATTTTCCCGTGTGCGAGTATAACGGGATCTCCTTTGCCTTCCTTGCCTACACCGAAATGACCAACGGCCTCCCCACACCGGCGGGGGCTGAAAAGAGTGTGATATACACCTCGGAGGAGGACGTGATCCACCGCCAGATCGAGCAGGCCCGGGAGCAGGCCGACGTGGTGGTGGTCAGTGCTCACTGGGGCGTGGAAAATACCCATGAGGTGACGGACGGACAGCGTGCGTTCGCGCAGAAGCTGGCCGATTGGGGCGCGGATATCGTGATCGGGACCCATCCGCATGTGGTGCAGCCGATCGAGACGGTGACGTCCTCCGACGGCAGGGAGGTGCCGGTAGCGTATTCCCTGGGGAATTTTGTCTCAGCGCAGGATCGGGTGGACAATATGGTCGGAATCGTGTTGGGGTTTGAGGTGACGAAAACCACACAGCCCGGCGGGGAAAGCGAGATTGCGATCGACAACATTTCCGCCACGCCCGTCGTCATGTTCTATGAGCGCTACTACGCCAACATGCGCCTGTATCTCCTGCGCGATTATACGGACGAGCTGGCCGCTTCCCACGGTTTGGGCGGCGTAACACCCGCTTATGTCCGCTCCATGCTGGAGGAAATCGTCGCGCCGGAATATCTCCGGTTGGATTAAGGGCTTGAAAAAAGGCGGCACATGGAATTTCCATGTGCCGCCTTTGCTGTATGATTTTATTTTCCTGTTTTCAGGTGCGTCATCAGTACGCTGGCAATGTTTTCGCAGGAAGCCTGGATCGTCACCGCTCCGATATCGTGGGCGACCATGGGCATTCCATACACCACGCTGGATTCGCGATCCTGGCCGATGGTGTACGCGCCCGCCTTGCGCATAGCAAGCAGGCCGCTTGCGCCGTCGCGTCCCATGCCGGTCATGATGATGCCCACCATGTGGCACTTGACCGTCGTGGCCATGGAGGAGAAGAGCGCGTCCACGGAAGGACGGTGGCCGCTGACTTTTTCTCCGGGGAAGCAGGAGAGCGTGTAGCGTTCGCCCATCCGTACCACCTTCACCTGCAAGTCGGCGGGAGCAATCAGCACAAGGCCGGGGCGAATCTCGTCGCCGTTCACGGCCTCACGGACCTCCATCTTACAGATCTTGTCGAGCCGTTCCGCGTACATTTTCGTGAAGCCCACAGGCATGTGCTGCACCACAACCATGCCCGGAATATCGGCCGGAAGGCGCTTGAGCACCTCCAGCGTGGCTTCGGTGCCGCCGGTGGAGGCTCCCAGGCCGATAATGGTCTGGTTTGCCGGATGATGCAGCACCCCTCCCGTCAAGGGAGTGATCGGCGCTGCGGCCATCGGGGCGACGGCAGTGGGACGGTGGCGGACATGAGCGCAGGACGCGGCGCGAATGCGCTGACGAAGCGAACGGAAAAAGACTTCCTTGCTCTCCTCCGCGTCCGGCTTGCGGACGAAATCCACCGCACCGGCTTCCAGCGCGTCGAAGACGCGCAGGTTCAGAGAGGAGACGAGGATGACGGGGATCGGATGCTTCGGCAGATACTGTTTGAGGAAATCAATTCCGCTCATGCCGGGCATTTCCACATCCAACGTGACCACGTCGGGCTTGATCAGTTCTATTTTGGATTTGGCGTCGGAAGCGTTGAAGGCGTATCCCACGACTTCTATATTGGGATCCTGAGACAGGCCTCCCACAATCATCTGACGTGCCAGAGCGGAATCATCCACTACCAGCACACGAATTTTTTTATCGGGAAACATCGCAACTCACCCTTCTTGCTTGTTCGGGCGCCGGAGGGCGCGCGTTTTATCGTTTCACATAGACAGCCGGAGCCGCCATGCGGAACAAGGGGTTCTGCCCCAGGGATTCCGAATGGCTGATAAACAGATAGGAGTTGGGGAGCATCGCGCCGTGGAAACGGCTGACCAAAGCGTCCCGCGTCTCCGCGTTGAAGTAGATCATGACGTTGCGGCAAAAGATAATATCGAATTTCAGCCGGAACTGAATGGGATCCATCAGATTGAAGCTGCGGAAAATAACATTGTTTTTGATGGCGGGGACGACGGTATACTGGCCTGTGGCCTTGTCCTCCGTAAAATAACGGTGCAGCCACTCGGCCGGCATATCCGCCGGTTTTTTGTAGATGCCCGCCCGGGCTTTGGCAAGGGCCTGCGGGGAAATATCCGTGGCAAGCACACGGGTATCCCACGAGGAGGCTTCGTTTCCGAAAAATTCCTTGAGACACATGGAGATGGTGTAAGGCTCCTCACCGCTGGAACATCCGGCGCTCCAGATGGAGAGGACGCGATCGTTTTTGTGCCGCCGTACCAGCTCGGGCAGGATGATGTTTTGCAGATAGGAGAAATGATCCTTCTCGCGCAGGAAGAACGTGTAATTCGTGGTCAGCTTGTTGATGATCAGCTCGACCTCGGAGTCATCCTTGTTGGAAAGCAGATGGTCGGCGAAGGAATGGAAATCCCGGTATCCGCGCTCGCGCAGCGAATGCGACAGACGGCTGGAAATGAGCTGCCGTTTTTTGCTCAGATCCATCCCGTATTCCTTCTGCATAAATTTTACCATCCGGTTAAAATCGGCGTCTGATATCTCCAGATCGTGGAAAAACGTATCCTGCAAAGCAAAATCCCCCGTCCCATATGGAATCAAAAGTAAGAAGCGGCGCGGCCCCGCGCTCAGACCTGATTGAGAATCTGCGCGCAGTCAAACACCAGCATGGTCTGTCCGTCCGGAAGCGAGCACATGCCGGACACAAGGTTCTGCGCCTTCTGAGCCAGATCCTGACGCAGGGACTCTTTGTCCACGTCCACCATTTTCATCACGGAGTCAATCAGGATTCCGACCAGCGTGCCTTCAATGTTCAGGATGATGATGCACTGGTTATCCTCTCCGTCGCAGCGCAGCAGAATACGGGTGTCGACAATGGGGATAATCTGGCCGCGCAGGTTGATGATTCCGCGCACATAGGTCGGGACCAGGGGCAGCTTGGTGATCGGGTGGTTGGTGATGATTTCCACCACATATTCGGACGGAACGCCGAAAAGAAGATCGGCGGAGGTGAAGAGCAGGTATTTTTCCGTTTGGCTTTCCTGCAAATCCTCCTCCAGAAGGGTATCGTCCGTATCCTCAACGGCAAACAAAACGTCTTGTGCCACAGAAATTCCTCCAGTATTCAGTCATTCTTCCCGGCTTTCCCCCCGGGCGAGGGGATTATTCAGGATCAGGAATGGTAAAGATTCGCGACGTCCAGAATGATGCTGATGTTTCCGTCGCCCAGGATGGTGCATCCCGCGATACCGCTGCGCTTGATGCTGAAGGAGTTCAGATAGGACGGCAGGGGCTTGACAACGACCTGCTGCTCGCCCAGAAGCTGGTCGACAAACAGGCAGTAGGACTGTTCGCCGGACTCCAGCCACATGAGGATGCCGTCCTCAATGTTTGTGAAGCCCTCGTCCATCTGATACAGATCACGCATGCGCACGACGGGATAGAACTCACCCATGCACTTGAACATCTCGCCGCCGGACGCGTCGCGGATCAAAGCGTCCTTTTCGATGCGGAAGGACTGGCGGATGTTGTGAATCGGGATCGTGAAGATGTAATCGCCCACGGAAACCTCCATGCCGTCCATGATGGCCATGGTGAGCGGGATTTTCAGCGTGGTGGTCATGCCCTTGCCCTGCTCGGAGGAGATGGACACGGTGCCGCCCACATCCTCCACGTTCCGCTTGACCACATCCATGCCCACGCCGCGGCCGGAATACTCCGTAACCTCGGTGTTGGTGGAGAAGCCGGGAGCGAGAAGGAAGCTGAGGATTTCGCGGTGGGAATATTCGACGTCCGGGGACGCGATGCCGTTGTTGATGGCTTTTCTCAATACGGCCTCATCGTCCACGCCGCGGCCGTCGTCCTTGATCTCGATGATGACCTCGCTGCCGGTGTGGCGGGCGGAGAGGATGATCTCGCCCACAGGATCCTTGCCGGCGGCGATGCGCTCGTCCTCGGTATCCTCAATGCCGTGGTCCATGGAATTGCGCACGATGTGCATGATCGGGTCGGAAATGCTGTCCACGATGGTCTTGTCGACCTCGGTGTCCTCACCCACAAGCGTCAGGCGCGCTTCCTTGCCCAGCTTCTTGCACATGTCGCGCACGATGCGGTGCATCTTCTGGAATGTGCTGGAAACAGGCACCATGCGCAGGGACATGGACACGTCCTGCAGCTCGTCGGTCAGCTTGCGCAGCTGGCGGGCGGACTTGAGGAAGGTGTCAAGCTTCATGCCTCTGAGCTCGGGGGAGGAGGTGACCATCGACTCGGTGATGACAATCTCGCCCACGACGGCGGCCAGCTCGTCGAGCTTGCTCAGGTTGACGCTGATCAGGCTCTCCTTGTGGTGGCGCGTGTTGCTGTCCTGCTGCTGCGGAGCCGGGGCGGCAGCCTTCGCGGGCTGGGCCGGCTGAGCGGCGGGAGCGGATGCGGCGGGCGCGGCGGGAGCCGCCTGCTGTACGGGTGCGGCGGGCTTTTCCGGTTCCTTCGCGGGAGCGGGCTCCTCGGCATGGTCAATGACCTGATAGGTGCGCACAAAGCCGGAGCCTGTCACGCTGTGAATGGCGGAATCGCGGTCCGCCTGCTTGCGGAAGCAGAGAAGGAAGCCGTTTTCCGCGAGCTCTGCGGAGGTTGCCGGGTTGCTCTGCACGTCCTCGGGCAAGAATTTGAAATCATCCTCCTGACAGAAGGCGCGGATCTCGTTGACCAGCATGAAGGCGCGCAGGTTTTCCATGCCGCAGCCCTCATCGAAAAAGACCTGAAGCAAATGCGGATAACCGGGAACACCGGCCGGACCGGCCGGGACTTCCGCGTTCGCCGCCGGAGCTTTTTCGCCGGCGGCGGGCTGATCCTTGCCGCCTCCCTGAATTTGCTCGATAAAGCTATTAATTTTCTGAAGTAAACTGTCGATATTATCAGTAAGCGGTTCGCCGTTTTCAAGATGCTCCGTCTCCTGGCGGAAGAAATCAATGCTTTGGAACAGAAGATCAAACAGCTCGGGACGGTGACTTTCCGGCACAATGTCAATGGAGGTATCGCGGATGATGGCGAACAAATCCTCCACGCGATGTGCAATCGTCATCAGAGAGTTGTATTCCATCATGGCGCTGGAGCCTTTAATGGTGTGCATGATTCGGAAAATCGTGTTGATATCGTCCTCGGAAAAGTTGTCCTTGTCCTCTGCGGCAAGAACAAGATTGTCAAGCTGCTCCAGAAGGGAACCGGTTTCAAAGAGGTAAGCCTCAAGAAGGCTGTCGTTGTTAGCGCTCATGATCCATCCATCCTTTTGCATAATCAGCATTCTTATTACTATATGTCGACCAAACCGGCGAAAAAATTAAGGGCGGCGCAGAACAATTCTGCATTTCCCACCGCTTAAATGGGCGATTTGATACAGCCTTCATAAATTATACCATATTCATTTCCAAATTGCCACCATTGCGCACAAATTTGGAAGAGAGAGGAAAGGATGACCGCATATGCCAAACCTTTTGGGGGTGACCAATCCCGTCCCCAATTACGATAATACCATCAACAACCGGCCCCTGCCCGGCGCGCAGAGGCCGGATAACTCGCTTGTGCAGAACGTGGCGGATCCGAACCGGGTGGTCCGCCCCGACAACAGGGCGGAGCAGCAGGACGCGGGCAACGCCCTGAATTCGGGCAGTCTGCGGTATGATTCCAACCTCCAGGTCTTTCTCCAGCAGCTCCGGGAGATGCCGGAGCTCACCGCCGAGCTTTCCAAGGCCGTGACGCTGTTCCAGACGATGGTGTCCGCGCCGGGGCTTGACGCGGGCGTGGCGCAGGAGCTGGCCTCTCTGCTTCAGATGTTCCGCATGGACGCGGAGGAATTCCGCAGCTTTTTTCTGGCGCAGGTGCGCTCAGGAAACCGCTTCGGCGGCCCGCTGTTCGCACTTTTGCGCCAGGCCTACCAGCGATCCGGCAGCGAGGGCGTGCGCGACGCGATCCTCTCGTTTGTGAAGCGGTACAGCGATTTCTCCTCCACGGAGCACATCAGCCGCCATATGCTCGACATGCTCCGGCAGATCTCCGACCGGCTCCCGGAAAGCTGGAAGGGCCAGCTTTCGGAGATGATCGGCCAGCTGAAAAACGGCCTGGCGGCGGGGGACCGCGCCGGAAACCTCCAGCTTTTGCAGGGAGGGATCCTGCCGTATCTCGGATCGTACATCAGCCGCTTCCACGATTTGGGGAGTGTGCGCACCTTCCTGAGCATGCTCATGCTGGATGTGACGCGCTATGAAAACGGCTCCGAGGAGGGCCTGATGATGTCCTTCCGGCAGCTTGGAGCGTGCGGCGACACGCTCGCGGGCCTTTCCCAGCTCGACGACGAGGCGGCGATCCGGCTTTTGGAGGACAACAGCTTCATCAAGGCCGCGGAGTCGAACCGGTTCGCCCAGCAGCTGGCGCAGACGGCGTCGCGGGCGCTGCGGGGAGAGCTGGGAACGGATATGCGCGAGGCGTTCCAGGAGATTGTGCGGGCGATGCTGGTCAACGAGAGCGTGTTCATGCCGCTCAACCATCTTATGATGCCCCTGGAATACGAGGGGAAAAAGATGTACTCCGAATTCTGGGTGGACCCGGACGCGGAGGAGAAGAACGAAAACGGGCAGCAGGGAGAGAGAAAGATCCAGTTCCTCTTCAAGCTGGACGTGGAATCGCTCGGTTTTGTGGAGATGACGCTGGCGGCGGCCAAGGGGCGCGTCGATCTCGATGTGTACGGCCCGTCGGGCGTTACGGATCATTCCTCCGTCATCGCGGAGGATTTGCTGGAAATTTTGAAATCACACGGCTTGCCGGGGAGGAATGTCCGCGTACTGGAGGAAAAACGTCCTCTGACGCTGACAGAGGTATTCCCGGATCTGTTTGAAGGGAAGCGGAGCATCAATGTCAAAATCTAACGGCCAGCAGGCACAGGAAAACCAGGGCGCGGGACAGCCCGCGGATCGCGCGGTTGCCCTGCGCTACGATCCCACGAACGGAGCCCCGGTTATCGTGGCGTCCGGCATGGGATATCTTGCGGAACGCATTGTGGAGACGGCGTCGGAAGCAGGCGTGCCCGTGTATGAGGATAATTCCCTCGCGACGGTCCTCTCCCAGATGGAGCTGGGAAAGGAGATTCCCGAGGAGCTGTACCAGGCGATTGTCGAAATTTACCTGTATTTTTTGAAGTTTGACCCCTCGGATCCCGAAAAATACAGACGAGAACGCAGGCAGAACGCCATGCAGGCACAGCAGGAGAACGCGCAGGCGGAAGGAGGTACACCCAATGCATAAATACTTGATACTGGATGAATCCGGAAAGCCGTTGTTCCGGGCTGTGATGCGCCAGGCGATGCATGGAGGCATCTGCCGGGCGGAGCTGGAAAACGAGGAGGACGTCGAAAAGCTGGTGCCCGGAGGGCTGGTCCAGCTGATGGGGATCCGCGACGGCAATTTTGCCGAGGTTCGTTTCCTGCGCGGACGCGGGGAGACGGCGGAATTTGAGATGGTGCGTATGCTCGACTCGGGGACCCGGCAGAATCTGCGGATTCCGGTGCGCTTCGAAAGCTTTCTGTATCCCGTTTCCGGCGCCTGGAAGGGAAGAGCGGCGATTGTGAGCCGCGACCTGAGCTGCGGCGGCATCGCCTTTGTCTCCGAAAAAGCGCTTCAGGTGGGGGAGATCTGCGAGATCGTGATTCCCGTCACCGCGGAGCCGCTGGTGCTGAAAATGAAGGTTTTGCGCTCGGGGGACGCCGTAGAGGATGGTATTCTCTACGGCGCTCAGTTCCTGGGAATGGTGCACGAGGAGGAAATCATGGTGCGCGAGGCGGTATTCGGTTTGCAGTTGGAACTGGATCGCGATCCCGCGGATACGCTCCCCTCTGTTTGAATTTGTGCGGGTTGTAAGAATCCAGACAGGCTTTTTTGAAAGCTTGTCTGGATTTTTGTGTATATTGTCATTTTGGGCCTTTGCGCATGTCCATACATATTTTCCTGAAATTCCCTTTTTGAAAAAATGTGCTTTTCAAGAGGAAAGCCCGGTATTACATATCCAAAGCGGCGCATATAAATAGGTATGGTTTTCCGAAAAAGAACAGGACGGCTGATTCGTGACGTGCGGGAAGTGGAAAAGTTTGCGGGAAAATATGTGATTCTTTCCAATCTGCTATTTTTCAGGATAAAGCACTTGCGGATTTGCAGCAACTGGGTTATAATTTATGTAATGGTTTTGTCAGATTCTGTCGCTATGTGGTTTTGTCCCCAAGTGGAAAGGCCGGCTCCCTCGGATCTTTTATCTGCCAATCCATATCACCAACGAGAAGGGGAGAGTACATATGGATATGTTGACCAGCAACTCCATGCTGATGATGGAGCGCTCTCTGCAATTCCTTTGGACGAAACAAAGCTGTATCCTGGACAACCTGTCAAACGTGGAAACACCGGGCTACAAAACAAAATATGCTACTTTTGAAGAATCACTGGAGAATGCCATCCGTTCCTCGGTTCAGAAAAACGGATCGACCGCACAGGTGCGGAACGCGATTCTGGACGCTCGGATTGAAACCCATGAGGCGGACAACGAGAGCACTCGGATGGATGACAATGGCGTGAATGTCACGGAGCAGATGGTGGAGCTTGTGCGCAACGGCTACCAACAGCAATATGTGATGCGGGCCATTTCCAGTGATTTTTCTGTGCTGATGACGGCGATCCGCGGATAAAGGAGGGGATTTTTAGATGGCATTTCTCAGTTCTGTCAATGTGATTGGTTCCGGCCTGACGGCGCAGCAGCAGCGGCTGGATGTGATTTCTGAAAATGTGACGAACATCAATACGACCCGTACCGAGGGCGGCGGACCCTACCGGCGCAAGATGGTGGTGCTGGAGGAGGAAAATTCCGATTCTCCCTTCCGTCAGGCGCTGGACCGGGCGATGGGCCGCCGCAATTCCGCGCAGGGCGGCGTGCGCGTGGCGGAGATCGTTGAGGATGAATCGGATTTCAAGCTCAGCTACGATCCGGAGAATCCAGACGCGAACGAGGACGGTTATGTGGAGCTGCCGAATGTGGATCTCGTCAAGGAGATTTCCGATGCAATGGCGGCCAATCAGGCTTACTCCGCGAACGTCACGGCGTTCAACGTGCTTAAGCAGGTAATTGCCAAGGGCCTTGAAATCGGTCAGTGAGCCGGGGCCCTTTTTGTGTTGTTTTTGTGAATGAGGAAAGGGAAGGAATAAAACATGAACTTTCAGCCGATCCAGTCGATTCAGATGCTGTGGCCGTCCCAGCTCACCTCCGGTGTGAGCGGGGAAAAAAGCTCCTCGGAGCAGCCCACCATGTTTTCGGATATCTTTAATTCCCTGATCAACAATGTGCAGGAAACGGATGCCGTGAAGAACGAGAAGCAGTATCTCCTGGCAACGGGCCAGCTGGACAACCCCACGGAGTGGTCGATTGCCGCCTACAAATACCAGGTGGCGACCAGCCTTCTGGTGCAGGTGCGCGACAGGGCTCTGGACGCTTACAGCGAGCTGAGCAGGATGAGCATCTGATTTCCATGAAACAGGCAGATCATAGAAACGAAAACTAGGGGTGACAGTGGTGCAGGAAAAGCTAAAGGGGATTCCCGGAAAGGTAAAGGACTGGTGGAAAGCCGCCACGAAAAAAATGAAAATCCTCCTGGGATCCGTGCTGCTGGCGGTCCTGATTGTGATCGGCGTTATCACCGCTGTCACTCTTAACCAGCCATATTCCGTTCTGTTTACCGGACTGAACCAAACAGAGATGTCGGAAATCGTCTCCTATCTCTCGGATAACGGCATAACGGATTACCGCATCAGCGGCAGCGACACCATTCTGGTGCCGTCCAGTCAGGAATATCAGCTCAAGGCGGATCTCGTCTTGCAGGGCTACCCGACGTCGGGATACGCCCATTCCACCTATTTTGAAAATGTAAACAGCCTCACGACGGAGTCGGAGCGGACGAGTCTCATGCTCTACGATCTCGAGGACAGCATCGAGGCCACGCTGCGCTGCTTCGACGGAGTCAGCGACGCGACCGTGCAGCTCACGCCGCAGGAGGACAATACTTACGTTCTGGACAAGAGCAGCGTGCTGGAAGCCAAAGCCTCCGTGATGATTATCATGGAGGACGGCAAGAAGCTCTCCGGCACACAGGTTACGGCAATCCGCAACCTGGTCAGCCATGCGGTCAAGGGCCTTGAGATCGACAATGTGAGCATCGTCGATTCCTACGGCAACAGCTATTCCGGCGGGGACGGGCTTGGAAACACGCAGGACGCTTCCGCTCTCAAGCTTCAGCTTGAGGAGCAGGTGAACAACCTCATCCGCACGAATATCTTCCAGATTCTCTCGCCTCTTTACGGCGATAACAATTTCCGGGTGAGCGTGAACAGTGTGGTCGACGTTGACCGCCGCGTGACCGAGTCCACAAACTACAGCACCGAGGACTGGGCGCAGGACGGCAGCACCAACGGCGAGGGCATCGTCGGCTCGCAGACCACGGATAAGGAAGTGGTCCGCGGACAGGATGACACCGCGGGCGGTGTGGCCGGGACGGAGACCAACTCCGACCTGAACACCTACGTCGACGAGCAGCTTCAGGCCAACGGCGACGAGACGCTGATCAGCTCCTCCGAGGACAAGAACTATCTGGTGGATCAGGAGATCCAGCAGGTGGAGCAGCAGGGCGGAACCATCGAGGATGTCATGGTTTCCGTCACCATCAACCGCACGACGGCGGGCAACGTCGACGTGCAGAGCCTGACCCAGCATATCGCGCGCGCGGCGGGCATTTCGCCGGACGTGCAGGACGATAAGATTTCCATTGTGGTGGAGCCCTTCTACGAGGAACCCGGCATTTCTCCGATTCCGCTGCCGGACGGCGCTTCGCGGCAGTGGATCCTCATTGCGGCTGCGGGCGGCCTGGTGCTGTTCCTGCTGGTGCTGACGCTGATTCTCGTGATCAGCCACAAGCGCCGCAAGCGCCGCGAAGCCGCGGCGGCACAGGAATTCCTCGCGCCGAACGTGCCTCTGCCGGAGGTACAGAACGGACCGGATATTTCCGAGCTGCGCACGGAAAAGAGCATGCAGCTGCGCAAGGATGTCCGCAAGTTTGCTGAGAACAATCCCGAGATTGCAGCCCAGATGGTGAAGAACTGGCTCAAGGAAGGGGATGAATGAGTGTGGCTGAGATAGCATCTGACGTAAAGGTAAAAAGCGCCTCCAGAAAGCTGACCAAGCAGCAGAAGGCTGCCGCCGTTATCGTTTCTCTGGGAATGGATAAGGCTTCGCAGCTGTATAAATACATGACGCCCCAGGACGTCGAGCGTCTCACCATGGAGATCGCAAAGCTTGGCTACGTCGACCCCGACCAGACCGAAGGCATTCTGGACGAATATTACCAGATGTGCCTGACGAACAAGGCGGTCACGGAGGGCGGCATGGAGTACGCGCGCGCCGTTCTGGAGCGTGCGTTCGGCCAGCAGACCGCTGACAGCCTGCTGGAAAAGGTGACGAAGTCCCTCAAAAACAGAAAGTTTTCCTTCCTGGACAACGTGGACGCGAAATCCCTCCTGGCGGCTTTGCAGTACGAGCGGCCGCAGACCATCGCCCTGGTGCTCTCCTATGTGGAGCCGGACAAGGCGGCGGCCGTCATTCAGGACCTCGATCCGGAGGTTCGCGTGAAGGTGGTTGAGGACATCGCCACGATGGACAGCGCCGCTCCGTCCGCCATCAAGATCATTGAGGCGGAGATGGAGAAGAAGTTCACCACCATGATGTCGGCCACCAACGTCAAGGTCGGCGGTATCGACTATGTGGCGGACGTCATGAACAACCTGGACCGTTCGAGCGAGCGCGCGATTTTCGATCGCCTGGAGCGCAAGGACGCCGAGCTGGCCGAGGAGATTCGCAAGCGTATGTTCGTCTTCGAGGATATCGTCACCATGGACGATCGCTCCGTGCAGCGCTTCCTGCGCGAGTGCGAGCAGAAAGACCTGGTGCTGGCCCTCAAGGGAACGACCGAGGAGGTCGCACAGAAGATCTTCTCCAATATGTCCAGCCGTATGGCGCAGAGCATCCGCGACGACCTCGAAATTACCACCAACGTGCGTGTGCGTGACGTGGAAGAGGCGCAGCAGCGCATTGAGAATGTGATCCGCATGCTCGAGGAGAAGAACCAGCTGATTATTATCAAGGGAAAGAAGGACGATATCATTGCCTAACATCTTCAAGCAGCTCCGCAAATCGGCGGTCACATCCTATATCTTCCCGAAGGCGGAGGAGCTTGAGGACGATCTCCCGGCAGCGCAGGAGTCCGGAGAACCGGAGCGGGAGGAGGACAGCCCCGCCGAGGCGGAAAACGCCGGGGCAGGGAAAGAGTCCGGGGCGAGGAAGGAGTCCGAAGCGGAGCAGGCCATCGGGTTTGCCGCCGTACAGGCCCAGAAGATCGTGGAGGACGCCGAGCAGCGCGCCCAGGAGTTAGTCCAGGAGCGGCTGCGGGAGGCGGAGGCTGAGATCGAGAACGCCCGCGAGGAGGCAAAGGCGGAGGGATACCGCCAGGGCTACGCGGAGGGCCTTTCCAAAGCGTCCGTGGAGGCGAAGGCCAACCTGGACGCCCAATTGCAGGCGCAGGCGGAGGAGATCGCTGATTTCCTCAAAAAAGCCACGCTGGCAAGGGAAGAAATGATCCGTGAGACACGCAGCGAGCTGTGCGAGCTGAGCGTCGCCATCGCGGAAAAGGTGATTCACATCAGTCTCAAGAGCAGCAGCGAGGTGATTGCCCGGATGATCCAGGTGGTCACCGAGAAGATGAAGCGCCGCGAATGGGTCCACATCTATGTGGGCGGCTGCGACGCCCCCGCTCTCGCGGAGATTACGCCGGAGCTGACGGTGGCGCTGGCCAGCCTGTCGGACCATATCCGCATTATTCCCATGGCGGATGACGAATCCGGGACCTGCATCATTGAGATGCCGGACGAGATCATCGACGCCAGCGTTTCCACTCAGCTGCAAAATATCCGCGATATCATCCACGAGAGCTGAGAATCCCCAAAACCACGCGAAAGGAGGCCAATCCCATGTTTGAGACGATGATCCGCCAGATCAAAAACGCGGAGACAATCAGCTACACCGGCAAGATTGAAAACATCGTCGGCATGTCGATCGAAGCCTCCGGAGGCCGCGCGGCGATCGGGGATATCTGCCGGATTTACAGCGGGGAATCCGGCGGGCAGGTCATGGCGGAGGTGGTCGGCTTTAAAAACGACCATATCCTGCTCATGCCGTACTCCAATATGGACGGCATTTCCGCCGGAAACTTTGTGCGCAACACCGGCCACCGGCTGAGCCTGATGATGGGCCCCTTCCTCAAAGGGCGCGTGATCAACGCTCTGGGCCAGCCGATTGACGGCAAGGGCCCCTTTCACGGCGGAACGCCGTTCTGTGTGGACGGAAGCGAATATATCAACCCCATGGCGCGCCCGCCGATCCGCGAGCGCATGGAATTCGGCGTGAAAGCCATCGACGGGATGCTGACGATTGGCAAGGGCCAGCGTATCGGTATCTTCGCCGGTTCGGGCGTCGGCAAAAGTACGCTCATGGGCATGATTGCGAAGAACGTCAAGGCCGATATCAACGTGATTGCCCTGGTGGGCGAGCGTGGCCGTGAGGTGCTCGAATTCATGGAAAAGGATCTCGGCCCGGAGGGCATGCGCCGCTCGATTCTGGTGGTCGCCACCTCGGACCAGCCTGCCATGCTGCGCAAGCGCTGTCCGTCTGTCGCCACCGGCATCGCGGAGTATTTCCGGGATCAGGGCTACGACGTGCTGCTCATGATGGACTCGCTCACGCGTTTCGCCATGGCGCAGCGTGAGATTGGTCTGGCGGTGGGCGAGCCCCCTGTGGCGCGCGGTTATACACCCTCCATTTACGCGGAGCTTCCGAAGCTGCTTGAACGAAGCGGCAACTTTCAGAAGGGCTCTATCACCGGCGTTTATACCGTGCTGGTGGAAGGCGACGACACAAACGAGCCAATCGCGGACACGGTGCGCGGTATTCTTGACGGTCATATCGTCCTTTCGCGCCGCCTGGCGAACAGCAACCACTTCCCGGCCATCGACGTCAGCGCGAGCATCTCGCGTTTGATGGTGGACATTGTGCCGGAGGAGCACCGGCAGCTTTCCGCCCGAATCCGCGATGTCATGGGCGTTTATGAGAAAAATGCCGATCTGGTGTCCATCGGCGCGTACAAGGCGGGGACAAACCCGAAGCTTGATTATGCGCTGGGCAAGATCGACGGAATCAACCGTTTCCTGATGCAGGGGGTTAACGAGTCGTTCTCCTACGAGGAGGATCTGAATCTGATGCGCGCGCTTATGTAGAGGTGATTGCAGTCATGAAGAAATTCCAGTTCAGCCTTGATTCCGTTCTCAGCTACAAGCAGCAGGTGCTCGAAGGCATCCAGAACGAGTACGCGGCGCTGACGGCAAAGGTACGGCAGCAGGAGGAGCGGGTGCGGGCCGCGTGGCAGCGCTACGCCGATCTGAATCAGGAGTTTCGGGAGAAGGAAGCCTTCGGTATGACGATTGTGGAGGCCCGCCGGTATGAAAGCGGCCTGCGCTTTCTGGAAATGGAGATCCAGCGCGAGGAAACGCTGCTCAAGGAGCTCCGGGAGCAGGCGGAAGCGAAGCGCAGGGAGCTTGTGGCCGCCCGGCAGGATACGGCAACCATTGAGAAGCTGAAGGAAAAGAAGCTGGAGGATTATCGCAAGAGCGTGCAGAAAAGCGAGGAGCAGTTCATTGATGAGCTGGTTTCCGCTCAGCGCGCCACCGCGAACGCCTCCTGATTCTAAACGGACAGCATATAAGAGGCAGCGAAAGGAGGTGAAAGAATATGAACGCAATGGATTTGGTCATGCAGATGAGCCTGGCAGCCGCGCAGATCGCCCAGAACACGATCCCGCAGACCTCCTCCCAGCAGACGTCGGAATCCGGACAGGATTTCAAAACTCTGATGGAGGACAAAAAAGCGCAGGACTCGCAGAAAACGCAGAACTCGAAGGATTCCGAAAAGCCGCAGGAAGCGGAGAAGGACGATTCCGCCGGAAAGACGGAGGAGCCCGCGAAGGATACCGAGGCGGCGCAGCAGCCGGCAGCGATGCAGGCAGCGGCGGGAAATCTCACCTATGTGCAGGTGCTTGACATCGCATTGGTGAAGGAATCCCCGAACGGTTTGCAGCTGGTTTCCGTGCAGGACGTGACACAGCAGACGGCTAATCCCGTGAACGCGGCCAATGTCGCGGCGGAACAGCCTGTCGCGGCTAACGGTATGGCACAGCAGGCGGCGGCGCAGCAGCAGGTCCCCGAGCAGCAGGCGGCCGTGCAGCAGTCTCCCGTACAGCAGCAGGCGGAAACGCAGGCTGAGCCCGTGGAGGTGCAGACCGTGCAGGCGAAGCCCGAAAGCCAGCAGGCGCAGGCCGAGACCTTCGCGCAGACGGCAAAGGACGATTCCGGCGAGCCTGACGCGCAGGCGGCGGTCACAACCGCAGAGCAGCCGTTCTTCCAGGAAACGGAGAGCATGCCGGTGAAGGTGGGCGACGGCGACACCATCGACACGCAGCAGCCCGATTTTGACGCGAAGCTGACGCAGAACGTCGAAAAGGCGCTTTCGCAGGGCGAGCAGCGGGTGGAAATCCGTCTGAACCCGGAAAATCTCGGCAGCGTGGTCGTGGAAATGACCCGCAGTCAGGACGGCTCCCTCCATGTGGTGCTCCATACGGAGACAGAAAGCGCGGCGCGCCTTCTGAGCGAGCATTCCAGCACGCTGGGACTGATGCTCCAGAACAACAACCAGGGTGAGGTCCGCGTCGAGGTACGGCAGCCGCAGCAGGAGAACCAGCAGTGGCAGCATCCGGATCAGGACGGCGGACAGAATCATGGAGGCCAGCAGCGCGAGCAGCAGGAGCACCGGCAGAGCACGGAGGACTTTTTGCAGCAGCTTCGCCTGGGACTTTTCTCCCTGGATCCGCAGGATGACTGAATGTGGGGGTGAACGCATTGGCAACTGATTTTATGCCGATCGGGCTGGAAACGCTGGCCGCTTCGGCAAACACGAAAACAAAGACAAATTCCAACGCCAAGGTAGACGATGACTTTCAGGAATGGCTGGACAGGGAAGGCATTGAAGTCAACCAGCCCGGCGAGGATTTGGGCCTGGATTTCACAGACTATTTGCAGCTGATGGTGGCCCAGCTCCAGAACCAGACCATGGACAACGCTATGGACAGTACCGCAATGCTGGAGCAGCTGGTGCAGATGTCCACCGTGCAGATGATGGCCTCCCTTCAGACGAGCATGCAGACGGTCGCGGATGCGACGGCGCTCAACTATGCCGCTTCTCTGGTCGGCAAGACCGTAACGGTCGGCAAGCTGAACGACGATAACGAGATTGAGGAAGTTGTCGGCACAGTCACCGGCACCGGTACATACCAGGGCGCGCAGGTGATTTTTGTGGACGGCGAGATGTATCCGCTGAGCAATCTGATGGCGGTCGGCACGCTGCCGGAGATTCCCGAGGAGCCCGGTGAGGGCGGCGAAGGAGGAGACGGCGACGGTACTGGAACGGGTGACGGCGACGGCACCGGGACAGGCGGCGGCGATACCACAACAGAAGGCGTCTGACAGAAGGAAACGAGAGGAGGCGGGAGGATGCTGATCCCTGAAATTCAGGCGTTGACCGGGCGGATGCCCGTCACCGGGCAGGAAACCAGTCCTGCGAAGGGATCCGGCTTTGAGGCTCTGCTGCGGCAGACCATGCAGGATGCCGGGAACCGGCAGGTAAACCTGTCCCGCCATGCGATGGAACGCGCACAGGAGCGCGGGATCGAAATGACCCCCACTCTGATGGATAAGCTGAACGACTCCGTGGAAAAGGCGGAAGCGAAGGGCGCGACGAATATTCTCGCGCTGGACCGGAGCCTTGCCTTTATTATCAATGTCCCGAACCACAAGGTGATTACCCTGATGCGGCAGGACGAAATGAAGGAGAACGTTTTTACAAACATTGACGGCGCCGTGATCCTGTAAAAACAGAGAGCGGGACCACAGCAGGACGCTCTGGGGGCTGCCCGATTGGCAGTCTCCCGGCGGCGCAGGCATAGAAAAGGAGAATCAGACCTATGGCTTTAACAGCAGCAATGGGTTCCGGTATTGCCGGACTGAGGGCTTTCATGGACGCCCTGAACGTGGTGGGCAACAACGTCGCGAACGTGAATACATACGGCTACAAGGCCGGACGTGTCACCTTCAGCGAGAGCATTTACAGCACGCAGAGCGCAGGCTCGGCCAGTACGGATGTCACTGGTGGTACCAACCCGAGCCAGATCGGCTACGGCTCGAGCGTTGGCACGATCGATCTGGATATGGGAACGCAGGCGCTTGAGAGTACCGGTATGACGACCGACGTGGCGATTCAGGGCGACGGTTTCTTCCTGCTCGGCGATAAAAACGGCGTAGGGGTTGACAGCCTGAACAGCCTGATGTTCAGCCGTGTGGGCAACTTCAAAATTGATGACGACGGCTATCTGACAGATGGCGCCGGTAATATTGTGTACGGTTTTGTGACGACGACAGGTGAGCCGAACAAGGATGTAAATGACAATCTTACTGGCGGTGTAAAAGACGGGACTGCAGGAACTAAAGTGGGTGGTACCAGTACGAATCTGGTGCCGATCCGTCTGCCGATGGCGAATGAGAATGGAGAAGCTGTCTATCCTGGTGTCCAAGGCGGAAAGAATGTGGCTCCGACGAAGGCGGAAGGTTCCACCGGCAAATGTATCACATACGAAAATCTCCGCATCGGTGACGATGGTAAGGTGACGTGCACAAACTCCATGACGGATGAGATTGTGACGATTGGCTACATTGCCCTCGGCTCCGTGACAAACCCGGCAGGTATGACCCATACGGACGGTCCTTACTATCAGGCGACGGACAGCGCCGGCGATATCTCCGTCAGCACGCCGAAGAGTTCCGTTTTTGGTCAGATGGATAATGGAGGGACTGCTGATGCCCCTGACCTTCTCGCGAACAGCGGCACGGGCGTCAAGAGCGGCTTCCTGGAGCAGTCCGGCACGGACCTCGCGCAGGAGTTCGCGAACATGATCATCTACCAGCGCGGCTATCAGGCCAACACGCGTATTGTGACCGTGACGGACACCATGCTGGAAGAGCTTATCAACATGAAGCGCTGATTTTTGAGCCTTTGAGGCTTTGCGCAAGCCAAACACTGTAACGGCACACAAGGTCCGCCTGAGCCGGGGAGAGGCTCCCCGGCCCGGGCTTTGTTTGGGAGGGAGAAGCGTTTATGATTTTACTTCGAAAAATGAACAATGAGACGTTCCTTCTGAACCACAATCAGATTGAATACATCGAGTCCATCCCGGAAAGTAAAATTGTGATGATGAATCATGATTACTACATTGTCAAGGACAAGGTAGAGGAAATCATACAGAAAATAGCGGAATATAACGCAAAAGTGATGGATATCAGCCGCAGCCTGAAGGTTGTGGATCACCGCAGGTGATCTCCCTCGGCGTTCCCTGTTTGCGGCTTTAAGAATTACGAGGGGGAATCTGCATGAATATCGTGTACCTGATCGGTATACTCCTGGCTGTTTTCTTCACCTTCTTCGGAATTGCGGTCACCATTTCGCCGGAGACCGGGTTTACCATAAACCCGGAAACGATTGGAAACTTCGGAGATATTTCCAGTCTTCTCATCGTGGTGGGCGGTACATTTGCCGTTGTAATCGCTTGTTACCCCAAGCTGGCGCTTTCGATTCCGAAGCATTTTATGATTATGCTGCACTCCAAGACGTTTGATCCCCGTCAATATGTGGATCAGCTGATGGAACTGGCGCAGATTGCGCGTAAAAACGGATTGCTGGCGCTGGAAGAAAAGGCCAACGAGCAGAAGGATCCCTTTTTTAAGCAGGCAATCATGCTGATTGTCGACGCAAACGATCCGGAACGTGTGCGCGGCATCCTGACCAATGAGATTGAACAGGCGTCGGCACGCCATCATGAGGTTATCGCCATGTACGAGCGGGGCTCGAACGCCGCTCCGGCCTTCGGTATGATCGGAACCCTGATTGGTCTGATCAACATGCTCAAAGAGCTCGACGGCGCGGACATGAACTCCCTTGGCCCGAACATGGCGGTCGCCCTCATTACCACCTTCTACGGATCCCTTTTGGCGCATGTGGTGTTCAACCCGATTGCGGCCAACCTCACCGCCCGTGATGAGGAGGAGATTCTCTGCCGAGAGATTATCCTTGAGGGAATTATGGCAATCCAGTCCGGCGAAAACCCGAAGTTCCTGCGTGAGCGTCTGATGACCTTCCTGAACCAGAAGCTGTCTGAGGAGAGCGAGGAAGGCGAAGGCGGCGGCAAGAAGAAGGGCAAGGCAAAGAAAAGCCGGGAAGAGAAAAAGTAAGCAACACGCTCCGGCAAGGAGGCAGGTCCAATGAAAAGAAGCAATAAGGGCGGCAGCGGCGGCGCAAACTGGATGGATACCTATGGCGATATGGTAACGCTGATGCTTTGCTTTTTTGTGATGCTTTACTCCATGTCTACCGTTGATCAGCAGAAGTGGGAGCAGCTTGTGGAAGCGCTGAATCCCAGCGACCAAAAAATAGAAGAAGTGGTGCAGGATATCCCCGCAGCTTCTTTGACAGAGGATTCATCGGACACGTCCTCGGCGGTAATCGGCCAGCTGACACAGGAGGATGTGGAGCACGATTTGGAAGAGCTGTATCAGGCGATCATGCAATATGTGGAGCAGTCTGGTATCGGCAGCAAGGTGACGGTGGGCAAGGGCAACGGCTATGTGTTTATTTCCTTTGACGACACGGTTTTCTTCAACGGAGACAGCTATCAGCTGCTTGACGCGGGAAAGGAAATTCTCGATCAGGCAGGGGAGTCGATCCGGGAGGTGAGTGCCTCTGTCGACGAGATCCGTGTTCTGGGACATACGGCCCAGGCCAACCCCAATTCACCGAACGATCCCACCTTCGACCGTTTTCTTGCCTCCAACCGTGCTACAGTCGTTACGGTATATTTGCAGGAAAAGGGAATTGTGGCGCCGTCCCGCATTGTCAGTGTGGGATACGGCCAGTGGAGACCGGTGGCGCAGAACGATACCACCGAGGGACGCGCGGTAAACCGGCGCGTCGAGCTGATTGTGACAGGGCTTGACCTCGAAAACGGGGACGGAGACGACATTACCAAATATTACACCATGCGCGGCGACGCGGGAGCCCCCGCTGAGAGCGGGGCGATACCGCCGGAGGCGGCTTCCGCTGCTCCGGCGGAGTCCTCGGCCTCCGTTTCCTCCGCTCCGGCTTCGTCCGGATGAGAGCGGAGCTTCCTTATCACTATGACAGCTTCTATTACCGGCAAGTTTACTCTGCCTGGGAGGGATGAGAATGGCAGAAGTTTTGTCTCAAAGTCAAATTGATGCGCTGTTGAATGCCGCTCGCAACGGCGAGATGAATTTGGCGTCTACGGCAGAGAACAAGGCGGAAAAGAAATTTCGGAAATATGACTTCTACAGCCCCAGAAAGTTTACAAAAGACAGGCTGAAGATGATCAGCGGCATTTTTGAAAGCTACAGCAGAATCATCAATTCCTGGATCAACGGCCTTCTGCACACCTCGTGCGACATTGAGGTCGAATCGGTCGAGGAGCAGCGCTACTATGAATTTTCCAACGCGCTCTCAGAAGGGGACGTCCTGGCCTTATCGGACGTTTCTGTGGAGGGGGAACCGACATCGGACGGCGCGCCCGTTCTGTTCCACTTCAGCACAACCCTGATGCTGAGCATGATGGATCGTCTGATGGGCGGCGACGGTTCCATAGACCGCAGTCTTCCGGACGGCTACAATTTTACAGACCTCGAGCTCAAGCTCTATGAAAATATTGTCCGCGATCTCATCGGGATGCTGGGAAACAGCTGGGTCGATTATATCGACATCGACTTTGGCCTGCGGAGGATTGAGACCAATCCCACGCTGGTGCAGCTGATTGGTCTGGATGAAACGGTGGTGATTGTCGGCGCGAGCATCCGCTTTGCGAATGCCTCCGGCCGAATCAGCATCTGCATCCCAGGGATGAAGCTGCTGAATATCTTCTCCCACATGGCCATCACCAATCAAAACCAGCGCAAGAAATCGGAGGACAACTCCGAGGAGATCATGGACGTCCTCAAAGGCTCCACACTGGAGATTACGGCGGAGCTGGGACGCACGGAGGTCAGACTGCAGGATATCTATTTCCTGAAAGCAGGCGATGTGCTGGATCTGGGCCACCCCACATCCGAACCGATTCATCTGTATATCGGAGGGAAAAGGTGGTTTGACGGGAAAATGGGCGTCCAGAACAACAGCATGGCTGTTAAAATTGTAGATACCTGTCATATTCAGGAAAGAGGGGAAAATGAGCGATATGGAACAGAAGATCTTTAATTCGATGGAGCTGGACGCCATCGGCGAGATGATGAATATCAGCCTCGGTTCTTCCGCTACTGCAGTTTCCAATATGTTGAACCATCGGGTCGATATCACCACGCCGACGGTGTCCGTCGTTTCCATTGAGGATTTTACGCTCGGCGATCTGGAACCGGCGATCGCCGTGGAAATCAAATATGTTTCGGGCCTGGACGGGAGCAACATCATGCTGCTCAAACGCGGCGACGTGAAAACAATCGTCGACATCCTCATGGGCACCGAGACGCCGGACGAGGAATTCCAGCTTGACGAGCTGACGGTAAGCGCCGTCTGCGAGGTCATGAACCAGATGATGGGAGCGGCTTCCACCGCGCTTTCGGATTTCCTCGGTATTCTGGTGAACATTTCGACGCCGGAATCCTACACGCTGGACGACCTCGACGAGTTCAAGCGCAACCATTTCCACAGCGAATGCGGCATGCTGGTGGTGGTTCGCTTCAAGCTGGGGATCGAGGACGTCCTGGAAAGTGAATTTGTCAACGTCATGTCGATTGAGCTGACGAGAGAGCTGCTCAAAGGCTTCGGCCTGACCGGCGGCAGCGACAGCAAGGAGCCCGAGCCGGCACAGCCCGCCGCGCCTGCTCCGCAGCCTGCCGCGCCGGAGGCAGCCGCTCCGACGATGGATCAGGGCATGATTGATCAGCTGATGAACCCGCAGGCCGCCGCCCCGCAGGCAGCTGCCCCGACGATGGATCAGGGTATGATCGACCAGCTCATGAATCCGCAGGCCGCCGCTCCGCAGCCTGCCGCGCCGCAGGCCGCCGCACCGAAGCTGGATCAGAGTATGATCGATCAGCTGATGAACCCGCAGGCCGCTCAGCCCGCACCGCAGCAGGCGCCGGTACAGCAGCCGATGCCGGTTCCGCAGCAGGCGCCGGTGCAGCAGCCCATGCCCATGCAGCAGATGCCGGTTCAGCAGCCGATGCAGCCGATGCCGATGCAGCAGCCCGCCTACTATCCGCAGCAGCAGCCGGTGTATTACCAGCAGCAGCCGAACCTGATTCAGACCAACCCCGTCAACCTGCCGACCTTCGACCTGAGCGAGCGTCTCGGCGAAGAGCAGGCGCAGAACCTGGAAATGATTATGTCCGTTCCGCTTCAGGTCTCTGTTGAGATCGGAAGGACGACGCAGAAGGTGGATGAAATCCTCTCCTACTCCAAGGGAACGCTGGTGGTGCTCGACAAGCTGGCAGGCGACCAGGTTGACGTGTTTGTCAACGGCCTGTGCGTCGCCCACGGCGATGTGGTTGTCATCGACGATAATTTCGGCGTGCGCATCACAGAAGTGGTACATCAGCCTGAGCTGTTCAAACTGCAGAATAAGCAGAAATAAATAAAACATAATACAAACGGAAAAGGATGGATTTGACATGGCTAAGATTTTGATTGTGGACGACGCTGCGTTTATGCGCAAGGTGATTCGAGATACCCTGACCAAGAACGGATACACGGATCTGCACGAAGCCGTCGACGGCAAGGACGCTGTGGAGAAGTATTTTGAGCTGCACCCGAATCTGGTGCTGATGGATATCACCATGCCGAACATGACCGGTCTGGAGGCCCTCAAGGAGATTCGCTCCAAGGACGGCAACGCAAACATTGTCATGTGCTCCGCCATGGGCCAGGAGGCTATGGTTGTCGAGGCCGTGCAGGCGGGCATCAAGGACTTTATCGTAAAGCCCTTCAAGGAAGATCGTCTCATGAAGACCGTCACCAGCATTCTGGGCAATGCCTGAGATCCTTCAGCTTTTGTGGGCGCTTCTCGTCATCATTGCGGTGCTGGCGCTGGCGTATCTTTTTACCCGATACGGCGCCGGCCGGCTGAACGGGATGTTCCGGCCGCGCAGGCGCCGCATGACCGTGGTGGAGCAGGTCCCTCTGGGAAGGGATCAGCGCCTTGTGCTCGTGCGCATGGGCGACACGCTCTACCTGCTTGGGGTGACGCCGGGCGGTGTGAGCCGCCTGGAAAAGCTGCCCGCTTCCGAGCTGGAAGCCCTGGAAGAGCCGCCGCCGGGCGATCCGCCGCAGGACGGCGCACAGGGTATGAGCTTCGGAGAAGCTTTGAAGAAGGTTATCGACCAGAGGAAAAAATCAGGGAGGCCGTAAGGTGGATTCAATAATCAATGTAAATGGAGAGAACGTCCAGACCATAGAAATCCTTCTGCTGACCACTCTGATCACACTCCTTCCGTCCCTCGTGGTCATGATGACCTCCTTCACGCGCTACATCATTTCCTTTTCGTTTCTGCGGTCGGCCATAGGCCTTCAGCAAAACCCGCCGAACATCGTCCTGATTGGCATCGCCCTGTTTTTGACGCTGTTCACCATGTCCCCGGTGATTTCTGAGATTCAGACGACGGCATATGAGCCGTACATCGCGGACGAGATCAGCCAGGAGGAATTCATCTCCCGCGCGGAGGTGCCGCTCAAGGAATTCATGCTCGAACAGACGGAGCAGAGCTCGCTCAAACTGTTCGGGGATCTGGCGGGTCTGGACGAGGCGCAGATCGAGGAGCCGCAGGATTTGCCGCTGCGCATTGTGGTGCCTGCGTTTATGACGAGCGAACTCAAACGCGCGTTTCTGATCGGATTTTACCTGTATCTGCCGTTTGTGCTGATCGACGTGGTGGTCGCTTCGACGCTGATGTCGATGGGCATGATCATGCTCCCGCCGTCGATGATTTCCATGCCGTTCAAGCTGCTTTTGTTCATCGCGCTCAACGGGTGGGAGCTTCTGTTTTCGACGCTGGTACAGGGATTCCGATAAGAAAGGAGGGCGGACGCCGTGGTGGTGGACGTTTTGCGGGAAGGAGTTGGGGTGGCCCTGAAGCTAGGCGCCCCCCTCCTTCTTTTCAGTATGGCGGTAGGCATTCTGGTGGCCATTTTCCAGGCTGTCACCCAGATTCACGAGCAGTCGCTCTCCTTCATCCTCAAGATGATTGTGGTGGTGCTGGTGCTTCTGATCGGCGGCGGCTGGATGCTGCAAACGCTGCTGGATTTTTCCACCTACCTGTTCACACTGATGTAAGGGCGCGCTATGTTCGATTTGACACAGTTTTATCTCTTTGAACTGGTGGTCATGCGCATCACGGGCTTCGTGGCGCTGACCCCGCTTTTGGGCCGGAACAACGTTCCCGGAATCGTGAAGGCCGGCTTTACGCTGGTGCTTTCCTATTTTGTGATGGGGATTGTGGGCGAGGGCCCCGAAGCGCCGCAGAGTACGACAGCGCTCATCCTCACGCTTCTGCTGGAGCTGGGCGTGGGACTGGTGATAGGCTTCCTGATGCGCATCACCTTTTCCGTCGTGCAGACGGGGGGCGAGATCATCGACGCGCAGATGGGCATGACTATGGCGCAGACGTACGATGCGAGCAGCCAGACCAACATGAGCGTGAGCGCTTCGCTGCTCAATCTGCTCATGATGCTCAATTTTTTCGCGGAGAACGGGCATTATACCCTTCTGCGCATCCTTCTTCTGTCGGGAGATGCGGTTCCCTATGGAACGGCCACGCTGGGGGAAGGGATTGCCGATTATGTGGTGCAGATTTTTCTGTCCTGCATTGTGCTCTCGCTCAAGCTTGCGATGCCGATTCTGGTGGCCGAGCTTCTGGGCGAGGTTGGAATGGGAATTCTGATGAAGGCGATTCCTCAGATCAACGCCTTTGTCATCAATATAGAATTGAAGGTTATCATCGGGCTTGTGCTGCTGTTTCTGTTTCTCACCCCGATCAACGAGTTCCTTCTCGGGATTGAGTCGGAGATGCTGGATCAGATAGCGTATGCCCTGCAGGTAATCGGAGCGGGCGGCTGAGCCGTCCCGCCTGCCGTGGAGCGGTATGGGAGTGTGGTGGTGAAGCTTGGCGGACAGCTCCAAAACTGAAAAGGCAACACCGAAAAAACGGCGTGACGAACGAAAAAAGGGCAACATCTTCTTCAGTAATGACGCCGTTTCGGTGGCGGTTCTGCTGTCCGGCTTCTTTGTCCTCAAGCTGACCGTTCCCGGCGCAATCGAAGCAATCTATGATTTTTTGCAGCACTGCATGGAGCTGGCCTCCGAGGAGTCGCCCACAAATTTCGTGGCGGATCTGGGGGATCTGTTCACCAGCCTGCTTCTGGCCTTCCTGAAAGCGGCCGGACCTGTGCTGGCGGCCACGGTGGTGGCCGGTGTGGGAGTCACTTTTTTTCAAACAAAGCTGCTTGTTTCAGGAGAGCTGCTCAAACCGAAATTCAGCCGCATCAACCCGCTTCAGGGCTTCAAGCGGCTGTTTTCCCTGCGCAGCGTGATCGAGGCCCTCAAAGGCCTGCTCAAGATCGGAATCCTGCTTTACATTGTTTTTCAGTTTCTCTCCAGTGTATACCTGATTTTCACCAAGTATCTTTACACCGATTTGGTCACCGCCGCAACGCATATGTTTGACCAGCTGTTCCAGCTGGTGATTCAGATTGCCGTCGCCTATATTGTGCTGGCGGGCGCGGACATCTTCTATCAATGGTGGGATTATGAGCGCCAGATCAAGATGTCCAAGCAGGAGATCAAGGAAGAATACAAGCAGACGGAAGGCGATCCGCAAATCAAGGGAAAAATCAAGGAAATGCAGCGCAAAATGGCGCAGTCGCGCATGATGCAGCAGGTTCCGAACGCGGACGTCGTCATCCGAAACCCGACCCACTTCGCGGTGGCGCTGCGCTACCGTGCGGAGAAGGATAACGCCCCGGTCGTGCTGGCAAAGGGCCAGGACGAGCTGGCGGCGCGCATCGTGCGCACGGCGCAGGAGCATAAGGTGGCCGTGATAGAAAACGTCCCCCTGGCCCGTGCCCTGTATGCCACAACGGAAATCAACCAAGAAATCCCCCCGGAGCTTTATAACGCTGTCGCGGAGGTCCTGGTTTATCTGTACCGCCTGGATTCCACCAAGCCGAAGAAATAGGAGCCTGTAGCTTATGAGAAGGATTTTGAATAACGCCGTATCACTGATGGTGGTCGTCATCGTCCTGTTCCTGGTGATACCGCTTCCCACCTTTATGCTGGACGTCCTGATCGTCGTGAATATCGCTCTGTCCGTCATGATCCTCATGATCACGATGAACATTTCAGAGGCCCTGGAATTCTCCATTTTTCCCTCTCTTTTGCTTGTCACGACGCTGTTCCGGCTGGGGCTGAACGTCTCGTCGACGCGTCTGATCCTTTCCAACGGCGGCAACGCCGGTATCGTCATCCAATCCTTCGGTACCCTGATTACACAAGGAAACATCGTCATCGGCGTGCTGATCTTCCTGATCATCGTGCTGGTGCAGTTCATCGTTATCACGAAGGGCGCGGAACGCGTCTCCGAGGTGGCGGCCCGCTTCACACTGGACGCCATGCCCGGTAAGCAGATGGCCATTGACGCCGACCTGAGCTCGGGCCTGATCACGGAGAAGGAAGCGCGCCTGCGCCGCTATAAGATTCAGAAGGAAGCCGATTTCTACGGCGCCATGGACGGCGCGACCAAGATTGTCAAGGGCGACGCGATCATGTCGCTGATCATTACCGTCATCAACTTTGTGGCCGGCCTGATCATCGGCGTGGTGCAGGGCGGCGGCGATATCAACAGCGTTTTGCAGGTGTACTCGATCGCCACCATCGGCGACGGTCTGGTCTCCCAGCTTCCGGCTCTGATGATCTCCACCGCGACGGGCATGATCGTCACACGTTCCGTCTCCGACGGCAGCCTGAACACGGATGTCGTGGGACAGTTTAAGGCGCAGCCGCGCGCCATTATGTCAACCGGTATCATCCTTGCTCTGCTTGGCCTGATACCGGGCGCGCCGACCATCCCGCTCCTGCTGGTGGGCAGCGGCCTGGGCGTGGGCGGCTTCGTCGGGGACCGCCGCATGCTGGCGGCGCGCGTCGCCGAGGAGCAGGCTCAGATAGCCGAAAACGCCCTCCCCGAACAGGCGGAGACGCAGGCTGTCAGCGAGTCCGACTACTACAAGGATATCAACAACGTCTATTCCCTCCTGAACGTGGAGCCGATCGAAATGGAATTCGGCTACAGCCTGATCCCTCTGGTGGATGAAGCCAGCGGCGGCAAGCTGATCAGCCGCATCGTCATTTTCCGGCGGCAGTACGCGCAGGATATGGGCCTGGTCATCCCGTCGATCCGCCTGCACGACGGCGCTTCCCTTGGGACGAACCAATATATCATCAAGATCCGCGGCGAGGAGGTCGCGCGCGGCGAGATCCTCGTCGACTATTACCTCGCGCTGGAGCCGGAAAACCCGGCGGGAGAGATCGACGGCATCGAGACGATTGAGCCGGCCTACGGTATCCCCTCGCGCTGGATTCTGCCGGAGAACAAGGAGATGGCCGAGATTTACGGCTATACGGTTATCGCGCCGCTCACCGTTATGCTCACCCATCTCTCCGAAACCATCAAGAAGCATGCCAGCGAGCTGCTGAACCGCGCGGAGACGCTCCAGCTGATCGAAAACCTGAAAAAGACGGAGCCCGATCTGGTGAACGATGTGGTGCCGAACGTGCTCTCCTACGCGAGCCTTGAGAAGCTGCTCAAAAACCTGCTGCGGGAGGGTATCCCGATCAAGGATCTGGAGATCATCCTGGAAACGGCGGCCGACGCGGCTTCCACCACGCACGATCTCGATATGATCACCGAGCAGGTGCGCGCGGCGCTGAGCCGCACCATCACCCGCAAGTTCTGCGAGAACGGGCAGCTGCGCGTCATCACGCTCGACGCGGAGCTGGAAAAGAAGGTGCTCAGCGCGCTCACGAAGAACGAGCACGGCGTGTATCTGGCGCTTTCCCCCGAGGTGGTACAGCAGATTATTGCCCAGCTTGGCGACCTTCGCAAGAAGTTCGCGGAGCTTTCCCAGACGCCGATTGTGCTTACCAGCCAGATCATCCGCGTCTATCTGAGCCGCATGATTTCTCAATTCTATCCGGACGTTTACGTTCTTTCCTTCAACGAGGTGACGGGCAGCGTGCAGATCCAGGCGATCGGCAACATCACCCTTCAGCCCGACCCGAAGGCGGGACGATAAAGGACGGTGCGTGCGATGGACGACAAAAGAAGGGAGGCCCCCTCCGTGCCGCAGGCCGGTGCGCCGGCGGACGGCGGAGCGGATACCAGAGAGCTGCTTGAGCGGTACCATGAGACAGGGGATGAACAGCTCAAGTGGCAGATTGTGCTGCAATACACCGATCTGGTAAAAAAAGTTGCGTTTCAGGCGCGCGGATTATTTAACAGTTTTGCACAATTGGACGATATCATACATGAGGGGATTCTTGTCCTGCTCAACGCGGTGGATAAATTTGACGCCTCCAAGGGGATCAAATTTGAAACATACATTGCCAAACGATTGCGCGGCATGATGATTGATCTGGTGCGCAAGCAGGATTGGGTGCCGCGTCTGGTGCGCCAGAAGGCGGTGCGGCTCAACCGGGCCGCGGAGGAGCTGGCCGGGGAGCTCGGCTGCGCCCCCACCGGCAAGGAGATCGCGGATCGCCTCGGGATTACCCCCGAGGAATACGAGAACCTCCGCGCGGAGGCCGCCGTTTCCAATCTGATGTCCTTTGAGGCCCTGCTGGACAGCTACGGTTCGTCCGGCGCGGCCGCGAATGAGCAGTATGCTCTCTCCTCCACAGACAGCCCGCCTGAGGAGGTCTGCCAGGAGAAGGAGCTGCACGAGCTTCTCGAGAAGGGGATCGATTCCCTGCGGGACAACGAGAAGCTGGTGCTTTCCCTCTACTACGAGAAAGAGTTGACGATGAAGGAGATCGCGCAGGTGCTCGGCGTGAGCGCGCCGCGCGTCTCTCAGATCCACAGCGGGGCCATCCAGCACCTGCGGGAGATTATGCAGCAGTACGCAAAGGAATAACCGCGGGAGTTTTCCCTGCATCAAAGGAGTGTGCGGTTTATGACAAAGGGCTTTTACAATCTGACCTCCGGCATGCTTTCTCAGACGAGACGGCTGAATGTGGTGGGCAATAATATGACCAACGTTTCCACCCCCGGCTATAAGACGGAGTATTACACGGATACCACCTTCGACGAGGTCATGATCAATCTGGTGGGCAACAAGGATAAGTCCGGTTCCCAGCCGATCGGCGAGCAGAGCTATATTCTGGCGCCGGACGAGGCCTATGTGGATTATTCCCAGGGCGGATTTGAGCAGACCGGCCTGAATCTGGATTTTGCCATCCAGGGAGAGGGCTTTTTCGCTATCCAGACGGCGGACGGCGTGGAATACACCCGCGGCGGCAGCTTTTCGCTGGATGAGGAGGGCTATCTGTATCTGCCCGACCATGGCCGTGTGCTGAGCATCACGGGCCAGCCGCTCCAGCTTTCCACCGATGACATCACTGCCGACGGCTACGGCAGGATTTCCACCGCCGACGGCCAGTATCTCGGGCAGATCGGCGTGTTTGTGTTTCCGGACAACAACCAGCTGGTCAAAAATGAGAGCGGCCTTTTCGGAGCAAACGGCCAGGCAGCGGCCGCCGCGGGCCAGACGCAGGTGCTCTGGAAATGGACGGAGAATTCCAACGTTGATATGATCCGCGAGATGACCCTGATGATGACATCCCAGCGCGCCCTGCAAAGCGCCGCCCAGGTGCTGAAGCTTTACGACGGGATTCTCACCAAGGCCACGAGCGAAGTCGGCAGAATGTAACGCACAAGGGGGTAACAGCAGCATGATACAGGCATTTTACAGCGCGGCTCTCGGCGCCCAGCAGCAGATGACCCGCATGGGCGTGCAGGGAAATAATATTTCGAACGTCAACACCTACGGCTACAAAGCGGAAAAGCCTTCGTTTGAGGCGGCTCTGTACCGCTATGAGGACGGTGTGGACGGCGCGCAGCTTCCGCGCGGCAGCGGCGCTCTCATGGTGTCCACCGCCACCGACTTTGCTTCCTCGTCCATTGAGCAGACGGGCCGGAGCCTGGATTATACCATTGTCGGAGACGGCTTCTTTGCCCTGCGCGATCCCGCGACCGGAGAAGTTTCCTATACGCGGGACGGTTCCTTTACGCTCTCCCGTTTCCTCGTCAACGGACAGGAAACCTTCTATCTGTCGGACGGTGAGGGCCGCCAGGTGCTCGACGGCAACGGCAACCCCATCGTGGTGACGGATCAGGAGGAGAAGCAGCCGATTGGAGTCTATACGTTCCAGTATCAGGACGGCTTGCAGCATCTGGACGCGGGCCGCTTCGCGGCGCAGCCGAAGAACGGGGCCATCACCTCCGTGGCGGCTCCCGAGCTGCAGCAGGGCTATCTGGAGACCTCGAACACCGATCTGGCCTACGAGATCGGCAAGGTGATTGAGGCGCAGCGTTCCTACAGCTATGCTCTGAGAATGGTGACGACGGCCGACGAGGTGGAGACCACGATCAACGGCCTGACAAACGGATAAGGGGGGAACGCGATGAAAAATTTTCATGAGTTGAACGGTCTGGAGCTGGATACGCTCCGCGAGATCGGCAGCATCGGCACGGGAAACGCGGCCACCGCCCTCTCCGGTATGCTGGGCGGCGAGGTGCGCATCACGATGCCCGAGGTGCGGATCATGGGCTACAACGAAGCGATTGACTGGATCGGCGGTCCGGAAGCCATCACGGCGGGCGTGCTGGTGCGCCTGAGCGGCGAAATCAATGGAATCATGCTCTCGGTGCAGCAGCTGAAATTTGTCAATCTGGTGCTGGAGCATCTCGTCGATCATAAAATTGAGGATTATGCGGATCTCACGGATTTGGAAAAATCAGTCCTTGTGGAAGTGGGAAATATTATGATTTCCACCTTTGTCAACGCCCTCTCGGAGCTGGCGGGAATTACCATCCGCGTCACGGTTCCCTGCTTTGCGGTTGACATGCAGGGGGCGATCCTCTCTGTGCCGATGGTGGAGTTTGGCGGTCAGACGGATTACCTGATGACGATTGGCGCCGACTTTATCATCGATCAGAATGTGGTTCCCTGTCGGCTCCTGCTTTCTCCCGATGTGCTTTCCCTGAATTTCCTTCTGAAAAAGCTGGGGGTTATGGATGCCTGACAACAAACTGACAGTGGGAATCGCGGACATGAAGATGGTGAAGGGCTCAGGGACCCTCATCACCTACGCGCTTGGGTCATGTGTCGGGATTTGCCTTTACGATCCGATGATCAAGCTGGCGGCGCTGATTCATATCATGCTTCCGCTGAACATGGAAGCGGGACGCAAGACGCCGATGAAATATGCCGACACGGGCATCCGCGAGACGCTCAAGGAGATGGAAAAAAACGGCGCGAGCCGTTCACGCATCGTGGCAAAGATTGCCGGGGGAGCGCGCATGTTCGACGTTTCCGGCGGCGGCAGTCTTGGCACGATCGGCCAGCGCAACATAGACAGCGTTCGCCTGGCTCTCAAGAGAGAGGGGATCCGCCTGATGAAAGAGGATGTGGGCGGTACGGTGGCCAGAACGCTTTTATTTGAAGCCGATACGGGCCGCGGAATTATCCGCAGCTATGGAAAACCGGAAGTGATTATCTGACGGTAAATTGAGAGAAGAGGGGCGGTTACGTTATGGAAAACAGCAGAAGCGGGATTCTCCTGGAAACAGGAACCAATGAAGTGGAGATCATGGAGTTCACCATCGATGGCAATTATTACGGAATCAATGTAGCGAAGGTGCGCGAGATTCTGGTTTCCGCGCCGGTGCGTTACATGCCGCATGCTCACCCTGCCGTCGAGGGGATTTTCAAGCCGAGAGATCAGGTGATCACCGTCGTGGACCTGCCCCGGTATCTCAACGATCGGGAAGAGGAAAAGCACGAGAAGGATCTGTTCATCGTCACGAACTTCAATAAAATGTACATTGCCTTCCGTGTCCACACGGTTGTGGGAATCAACTGCATTTCCTGGCGGGACATTCAGAAGCCGGATAACACCATCTCGAACGGGTCGGACGGTGTGGCGACCGGAATCGCGCAGATCGGCGACAAGCTGATCAGCATTCTGGACTTCGAAAAGATTGTCGCGGACATCGCTCCCGAAACCACGATCCAGATCAGCGAGATCGAGGCCATGGGCAAACGCGGCAAGTCGGAGACGCCGATCTGGATTGCGGAGGATTCCATCCTCCTCACCCAGATGATCCGGCAGGCTCTGACCAAAGCGGGTTATGTCAACCTGAAAACCTTCCCGAACGGTGCGGAGCTGTGGGATGCGCTCCAGCCCCTGCGCGGCCGTCCCGATCTGGAATCGCAGGTTTCCATCGTCATCACCGACCTGGAAATGCCCCAGATGGACGGACACCGCCTGACCAAGCTGATCAAGGAGGACAAAGGATTCCGCTCGATTCCGGTCATTATTTTCTCCTCTCTGATCACCGAGGAAATGCGCCGCAAGGGCAAGCTGATCGGTGCGGATGAGCAGCTCAGCAAGCCGGAGATCGGCCATCTGGTGAACGTGATCGATCAGCTTCTGGAGGATCGCCGCGCCAGCCAGGAAGAGTTTTAACAGTCGTTTTGCGGAAATGGGGAAAGGGCGTCGCCCGGCGTTTGCCGGCGGCGTCCTTTTTTGCCTGTTTTTCCGGAGTTTCCTGTGAAATCTCTCCCAGGACGAAAGAAATCTTTGAAAATTTGAGTCTGACGCTTAATTTTTGGGAAAATCGGACGATGACTAATGTAGATTCCTTTTTACACACAACCTGGTGAACACCATGGTTTTCCGTGAAAATGGTAAAGTTTTTTAACGATTTCCAAGCCTGATTTTTCCGTGTGCCGCGTTCCCGCGGATTGCCGGAAAATGGGAAGGGAGGATATGACAGATGTTTACAGGAATCAATTTTGACAGGGCCTTGCCGCTGAGCGGCTCTGCTCCGCAAAAAAGCGTATCCTCCGGAACGCAGCGGATTCAAAAGGAACGGCTTCATTACGATCTGTTTGAGCTTTCGCAGCGTCCTGAGGGCGAAGAGAAAGCAATCCGGGAGCTGGTGGGGCAGATTTCCCGGGAAGTGCGCACACGCCCCTCGCGCGGGGAGCTCGAGGAGCTGCAGGCTCAGATCCGCGAAGGAACGTATCAGCCGGACGCCCGCGAGATTGCGGCCCGGATGCTGTTGATTCGAGAGGAGGAGCTGTAACGCGATGCCATACGAACAGTACCTCTCCTTTTTGGAGGAGCTTCTGCGTGAGATGAACCACCTCACCGAGATCGGCAGGCAAAAGCTGGAGGCGATTCAAAACCATGAGCTTGACGCTCTCAATGAATGCATCAAGCAGGAGCAGGCCATCTCCCTGACGCTCAGAGGGTTGGAGCAGAAGAGAGGAAAGCTTCTGGCCGCCATCGGCTGTGAAAATGTGCCGCTGAGCGAGATGCCGCACCGCTGTCCCGAGCAGTACCGGGGCAGGACGCAGGAGCTGGTCAATCAGCTTTTGACGGCGGACAAGGTTTACAAGAGCGTACAAACCCCATCCCGCACCATTATGGAACGTGATCTGCGCTCCATCCGCAAGGAGCTGGAAGCCCGCGGCGTGGAGCAGGAGATGGAGGATAATTATCAATCCGCACCCCCCGCTCGAGGGAAAGGGCTGCGAACGGATTTCAGAGCATAAGGAGGCCCAGAGCCATGAGCAGTACATTTGGAACGATTACCACTGTCCGTCTCGGCATTTACGCCGCCCAGAAGGGCCTGGACGTGACGGGCAACAACATTACCAATATCAACACAAACGGCTACACGCGCCAGCGCCTCGACCAGATCAGCCTGGTTGTTTCCGCATCGGATAAATACGGTTCGCAGTACAAGGCACGCGTCGGCCAGGGGCCGGTGCTCACCGGTATCAGCCAGCTTCGCGATCCGGGCATGGACATTTCCTACCGCAAGGCGAATTCGGACGTCGGCTCCGCCGATCAGATGCTCGCCGGTCTGGAGGATCTGGCCGGCATTCTCGACGAGGTCGGCAAGGGCGACGGCGAGCAGGATGACGGCGTTATCCTCAACCAGCTCAACGATCTCCGCGACCTGATCAACCAGGCGCTGACCAATGGCATTGAGGATTATGAGGGTTCCATCCGTGCTTCCGCCAACGCACTCTGCACCCAGTTCCACCAGTACGCAAAGGCGTTGGAGGGACTGATGGAAGATTATGAGACGCAGCTGAATGAGGATACTACCAGAGTGAATCAGATCCTGACGGAGCTGCGCGACGTAAACCTCCAGATCCGCAATTCCGATGTGCGCGGCGACGCTGCTCTGGAGCTGCGTGACAAGCGTAATCTTCTGCTGGATGAACTCAGCGGCTACATGAAGATTGACGTGACCTACAGCATGGTGGACGCCGGCGGCGGCTACATGGTTGAGGAAATGAGCGTCAAACTGGCGGATAAAAATAATCCGGAAACCTTTTTGGTGAAGGGCGAATATGCGGCCCGGATTGGCACGACAGGTCAAGCAGATGGGTACAAAGTAAATGTTTACGCTTTGAGAAATAAAGATGGTGAGAAAAAGGATCCCAATGCAACAGATCCCGTGACTCTGGGCGACAACGATCTTTATGGTTCCCTGCAATCCCTGCGCGAGCTGCTCACCGAGGAAGGCGAGTATGCGTCCGCTGCTGATAGTAAGACAGATCCCAATGCTGCTTCGAAACGCGGTATTCCGTATTATATCCATCAGCTGGATAATCTGGCCCAAACGTTTGCCAAGGCAATGAACGATTTGAACTCAGCGCCTGGTATGCAAGGTGAGGGTGCTTTGTTTGAAGCAAACGATGGGACTACTACCATTACCGCTGGAAATATCTCCATTTCTCAGGGATGGGCGGAAGGAACCGTCAAGATGCTGTCTACCAAAGATCCGAATGCTCCGACGGATGATCGCTCCAATCTGGCGCAGTTTTTGAATCTGTTTAACAAGAAAGATATTACTTTTGACTTGTCTGGAATTGTTAATGATGTATCACCTACTGCGGCAGATTATACGGGCAGCTTTGAGAGCATGCTGCTGCGGATTCAGTCCACGCTGGCGCAGGATCAGATGGCTGCAACTACTACGGTGAGTAATTACGCTATTACACTTAACAATGTGTATACCGATCGTGACAGTATAACGGGCGTTGATTTGAACGATGAAGCTACCAGCCTGATGGTGTATCAGAAGGCTTACACGGCCGCGTGCCGCGTCCTGACGACGCTGGAAGAGGCCATTGACACGCTGCTGAACGCGACGGCATAAGGGGGAATTCAACGATGATGAGAGTAACGACAAACGGAACTCTGCGGATGTATAAATCGAATCTGATGCAGACCACGGGGAGCCTGAATTCCGCTATGACCAAGCTGATGACACAGAGGAATTTCAACTCCTACGCGTCCAGCCCGGCGGCGGCTACCCGCGCCTTTAAGATCCATAGTTCCCTGAACGCAACACGCGTGCAGGCGTCCAACAATGAGACGGTCAAGAACAAGTTCGATACCGCCTATCAGGTACTGGACATTGTGGGAAGCGACATTGCCGACAGCATGGCCAAAATTCCGGCTCTGGAGGGTCTCAATGGTCCGAACGAGACCAACGTAAACGAGCTGGGAAAGGTGCTGCGCAGCGGCGCGGAAGCCATTGTGCAGAGCATGAACTCCCAGTATGACAGCAAATTCCTGTTTGGCGGCGCCGATACAGAGAATCCGCCCTTTGCTATTGAGGAAGAAAACGGCAAGAGTTACATTACGTTCCGCGGCATCCGCATTGATGATCCGAAGGAATTGGCAGCAGAATATAAAGATGCGGATGGTAAAACGGTTCCAAATCCGGATAACGGCAATAAGCCTTATACGAACGAAGAGATGCTGAATAAGTGGAACGCAGAAACCCAGTTTGTCGATATCGGCCTGGGCTTTAAGCTGGATAAGAACGGCGATGTGGTGGATTCCACCGCCTTTGATTCCGCGCTCTCCGGTATTGATTTCATCGGTTACGGTATGGATAACGAGAATTATCCCAATAACATGGCTTCCCTCATGCTGCGCATGGCGGAAATTTTTGAGGGTTATGACACCGAAGCCAATGAATGGGAGAATCCTGGCGATTATGAGGAAGCGGAAAAGCTTCTGAATAAAATGAACGATTCCCGAGACCATATTATTCAAAAATGGTCTGCTCTCAGTGCTGAGTCGACGTTCCTGAATACGAACGCCACACAGTTGGAAACCACGTTTGCATCTCTGAATACAGAGCGCAGCACTATCGAGGATATCGACATGGTCGATACCATTACGGAACTTTCCTGGGCGCAGGTGTGCTACAGCGCCGCGCTCCAGGTTGGTACCAGCGTGATCCCCCAATCGCTGATGGATTATCTCAAATAATAACAGGGGGAATTTTTGACCGGGGGCAACCGGCTTTCCGGCAATTATTTTTAGGGGAAGGAGTATGAGGAAGCTTTATGTATCCGCTGATTGAAATTACAACCGTGCCGATTGAAATTCAGATGAAGGTAACACCTGCACATCTGGAGTACAGCCGCGGCACGGCACAGGTGGAAATTCGTCGTGATGAAGGCGGCCTCAATATCCGCAGCAGCCCGATCCGCGTGAACATTGATACCTTTGAAGCGCGCAGCTCCATTGTGCCGACTACGGCACAAAGTGTTCAGCAGCAAGCGCAGCGCGGGGAACAGGCCGTTTATCAGGCCACGGCGGTGATGGCGCGGGAGGGCCGCATGATGATGGAAGCCAAGATTGGGGAAAATGTCATTCCACAGCTTGCCCGGCAGCAGACCATGGGACAAATGTCTCAGGTGAATGTGAAGTTTATTCCGTCCGTACAGCCGGAAATTTCCTGGCAGGGCGGCGAAATGAGCATTCGCTATGAAATGGATAAGCTGAATTTCGACTGGCGCATGAAGGATATGTCCTTCACTTTTGTGCCTGGCGATATTGAGTTTTCCGTGACGCAGCAGCCCGACGTGATTATCAAATATGTGGGTGGTCCGCTGTATGTGCCTCCGTCGTCGGATCCGAATTATGAACCGCTTGACGTGAAGGCTTGACAGGAGGAACTCTGATTGAAGCTTAACACGAAATATTTTGGCGTGATTGAGTATGAAGCAGAGGATGTGCTGCATTTTCCGAATGGTTTATTCGGTTTTGAGAAGGAGCACGATTTTCTGCTTCTGCCCTTCGCGGGGAGTGAGGGAAGCCTGCTCTGCTTTCAGAGCGTAGAGACGGAGCAATTGGCTTTTATCGCCATGAATCCGTTTTCCCTCGATCCTGCTTATGCCCCGCTTCTCTCTGAAGAGGAATTGCACCTGATGGGCGCGGCGCGCAGTGAGGATTTGTGCTATTATGTCCTGTGTGTCGTGCGTGATCCCATTGGGGACAGCACAGTGAACTTCAAATGCCCTGTCGTCGTGAATCCGGATGCGAACTGTGCAGCTCAGCTGATTCTGGATACAGACGAATATCACATGAAACACCGGCTTTCGGAATTCCAAAGCGAGGGGGCCGGCGTATGCTGATTTTAGGCAGACGGGCTGGGGAATCTCTGGTAATCGGCGATCGTATCAGCGTGACCATTCTCTCGGTGGAACCGGGCGGCAGTGTAACGCTGGGGATTGACGCGCCAAAGGATTTGCTGATTCTGCGCAAGGAGCTTCAGCAGGCGGTTTCCACCAACCAGGAGGCCGCGAGCGCCAATGCTTCCACGCAGATGATTACTGCATTGGAGAATGCGTTTCTTCATCCCACAGCCGGGAAGAAGCCCGAAAAAGGAGGTTGATTGCAATGGGTATGATGGATTCGATTGCTGCGACAGCCACATCGCTTTCCGCAGCTCAGTTTCAGCAGAACTATTCGCTTTCCCTGATGAAGAAGGCGATGAATACGCAGGAGCTTGCAGCGCAGGAAATGCTGCAAATGCTTCCGCAGACGCCGCCGCTTGCGGAGGGAACACACATTGATGTGTATGCCTAAGGCTTGTGCTTTTCCCTTCATGAAAAATGCCCGGTCTTATCCAAACCTGAACAGGGGATGGAAAGGCCGGGCTTTTGTTTATCGCAATGAAATAGAATGAAGAAAAGAAAATCCCCGCAAGGGAATTCCTTCTGCGAGAAGGAAGCCTTGCGGGGAAACGTTTTAAATGGATGGAAGATTATTCGATGAACGTATCTGTGACAAAGTCATAATCCTTGCAATCTTCTTCACTGCGCAGACTGAAGCGGCCAACAAGTTCTTTGAGAAGCTGTGCCTGACTGGACAGCTCTTCGCTTGCAGCGGCGCTCTCTTCCGCGGTAGCGGAGTTGGTCTGCACAACGCTGGAAATCTGATCCGTTCCCGTTGTTACCTGTGTGACGGAATCGGCCTCTGCCATAATGTTTCCGGCCATAATATTGATGTGCTCAATCACGCTGTTGGAGAGCTCCGCGGTCTTGTTAAGGGCCTCATCCACTTCGTCCATGAGGTGGCTGCCGTTTGTCACATGCTGTGCCGAGCGCTCAATGATTTCCTTGGTCTGCTTCGAAGCCTGATCGGACTTGGAAGCCAGGTTGCGAACCTCGTCCGCGACCACGGCGAAGCCCTTGCCGGCCGTACCCGCGCGCGCAGCCTCGACGGCGGCGTTCAGTGCGAGAATATTGGTCTGGAAGGCAATGTTTTCGATGGTGCCGATAATCTGGCTGATTTCCTGATGGCCGTCCAGAATATCCTTCATAGCCGACTTCAGATCGGACATACGCTCACGGCTGAAGGTAACCTGGTTGCCGGTCTGATCGGAAAGCTCCTTCATCTGCTTTGCAGACTCCGCGTTTTCCTTCGCGCCGCTGTCGATTTCCGCAATCGTGGCGGAGAGCTCCTGCACGGAGCTGGCCTGCTCTGTCGCACCCTGTGCCAGAGCCTGTGCGCCGGAGGAAACCTGATCGGCTCCCGAGGACACCTGCTCCGCCGCCAGATTGATCTGGGAGAGCGTGTGGCTCAGCTTCCGGTTGATTTTGCGCATGGATTGCAGCAAAGCTTTCAAATCGCCGCGATAAGCCGCATAGTTGCGGGAGCTGATATTGAAGTTGCCGTCCGCCATTTCGCCCAGCAGATAGCCCATATCGCCCAGCACCGTGTTGAGGGTTTCCACCACATCCTGCGTGGCATGCGAGAGAACGCCGATTTCATCCTTACGGTTGAACACCGGGCTGGGGGAGGTCAGATCGCCCTGCTGCAGAAGGGTCAGACGATCGACGCACGCCTCAATCGGCTTGCCGAGGCTGTTGGCCATGGAGATGGAGATAGCCGTACTCACAAGGATGATAATCACAAGGAGGATGACCATGATCACAATGCTGGTGATAGTGGAGCCGAGGAAGTCCGTCGTGGGAGCATACACAGCGATGCTCCAGCCGTCTGTTCCGCTGACCGGCGCGTAAGCAATGGCCTTTTGCACACCGTTGAGCGTGTAGCTGCCGTAGCCCGTTTCGCCGGCTCTCATTTTGGAGTGAATGTTGGCCAGGGATTGATAAGTGGAATCCGTGGAAGCCTGCTGCTCAATGTTTTCCACTGCGACAAGCGAAGCGTCCGGGTCCGCAATGGTGTAGCCATCCTTGGAAAGCATGTACGCGGAACCGTTGTCGCTGACCAGAATCGATTCCACAATCCTGTTCAGGAAGGTTTCATCGGGGACGAAATAAACAACGCCCGAAATGGTACCGCCGTCCACGCCGTCTTCCCAGACAGGCGCGGCAACCATGATGGAAAGCTCTCCCGTCACCTTGCTGATGACGGGGGTGGAAATCCAGCTTTCACCCTGAATGGCACGCTGGAAATATTCACGATCCGCGTAATTGTTTCCGTCAAACAGGCTGTCTCCGTTGACGTCGAGCAGATTCCCGCGCACCATGCCGTAGCGTTCCGCCCAGTGGTTGACAAGAGCTTCTTTATCAGTCACCGATACGGTGTCGTCGCTGAGTTTGGAGATCATGCCCAGATCCTCAGCCGCGGTGCGGTAGGTGGTGAGCTCCTGTGCGGCACGATCCGCCGCGAGTGGGGCCGCGAGTTCCAGCGCCTGCTGCATCATGGTCTGTGCGCTGGTGTAGTTTGAAATAATACCCACACTTCCGCAGAGCAGCACAGAAACGCCGACCAGAGCCAGAAAGCTCACCAGTAGTTTGTACTTGATGCTCTTCATATTCATTTCCTCCTATTATGTGCTATATGTTGAAAGCTTTTGACAAAGCTCCCTTCTCTTAAAAAATAAAATCGACAGATTTTTAAAGAAATTAAGACCAATATGTTAAAAAAATAAGTGGATTCTTATAATCTTGGAATAAATACATGTGAAATGGGAAAAAAAGGAAAATTACAGCTTATGGTGCGGATGCTGTTTGACCACATTGCAGGCCTTTGTCAGTTCAATCATGACGGCGCTGGAATAGGAGTGGCGGTAAAACCCAAGCATGGAGGAAAACTTGCCGCGATCCATGACCACATATTTTGCCGGCAGGTTGGTCAGAGCGAGGGCCTGTACGTCGGCCATGCAGCGGCTGCACCGGCAGACCTGGAACATGTCCACATAGCGGTCCACATTTTCGGAGACCAGGATCTGCATCACATTGACGATCTCCGTTTCTGCCGGTTCGGCTGCTTCCTGACTGGGGGCGGCCTTTTCGGCTATCGTTTCCGGCTGTGTTTCGTGTGTGTCCAAGGGAGCGGGAGCGGCCTGTTCCGTTTGCGGGGAAGAGGCGGCTTCCTTCTCCGTCTGCACTGCCTTTTCCAATTCGTGCTGTTTTTCTTCCTCCCGCAGCTCTTCCTCCAGCGCGTTTTCCAGCGCCTGGTGCACGGTTTCGGAAAGAGCTTCATGGTTTGTGCGGGCGACCTCCAGAATGGGTGCGGCGCGGTAAGGGGCCGGGGCTGCCTGAGACGGCGTCTCGGCGGACTCAGGCTCCACCGCGGGTTCCTTTGCGGGCGGCTCCTTGGAAACGGTTTCTTTTGCCGGGGCAGCTTTTTCCGGGGAAGTCCGGGCGGCGTTTTTTTCCTCAGCGGGGGAAGATTCCTCCTGATTCGTGGATATCCCGGAAATCAGATTCAGGACGTGGTCGGTCTTGCTGCTTTTGCTTGTTTTCTTTCCAGCCATTGTCATTTCTCCTCCCGGTTTTCACGGCGGGGAAAATCGCGCCCTGCAATTTCGTCGCACAGATTTTCAAAATCCATGGCGGGGTTGGAACGGGGGGCATAGTCGATGACGCTCACACCGTGCGCAGGCGCTTCCGCCGCGGAGACGCTGGTGCGAATCTTGGCATGAAAGACCCGTGTGCCCAGCTGGGACGCGATCTGCTCCGCAAGCTCCATTACCTCACGGTTCAGGCGCAGACGGGGATTGAAGCGGTTAAGCAGGATTCCCAGGACGCGCAGAGTGGAATTGTAGTAGTTGCGCACGCTTTCGATAGTCTCCTTGATCTGAGATACGCCGAGCAGGCTGAGAACCTCCGGCGCCATCGGAATGATCAGGCTGTCCGTCGCCACATAGGCGTTGACCGTGAGAACATTGAGAGCCGGAGGCGTGTCGATAATGACATAATCGTAAGCGTCGCGGACTTTGGAAAGCGCTGTTTTGAGCATGAATTCCCGCCCGGCTTTGTTAAATTCAAGCTCGGCGGCGGAAAGCAGAATATTGGAGGGGAGAAGATCGCAGGTCTCCGTGTGGGCGATGGCCTCCCGGGGCTCCGCTTCCCCGCGGAACACATCATAAATGGTTTTGCAGTTTTCGATATCCAGGCCCAGGTTGAACCCGAGACTGCCCTGCGGATCGAGATCCACGCCGAGCACATGCGCTCCCCGGCCGCTCAGCGCGGAAAGGAGAGCCGCCGCCGTCGTGGTCTTTCCGACGCCGCCCTTTTGGTTTGTGATGGTAATGACAGTTGACATGCGCTTTTCCTCCTGCTGTAAATCCGCGGCCGGTTTCGGCGTCCTTTGGCAACCCAGAGATAAAAATACAAAAAAATTGGAGAAATCTCTTAATTTCCGGCGCGGGCGGACGATATATTAGATGTAAGAGACTGTATCGATCTCAAGAAGCCCCTTGCATTTATCTGAAATTCCAAATTCATTGTAACCAAAAGCAGCCTTTTTGTCAACGAAGTGAAAATCCTGGATGCAATCGACATAAAGAAAATGAGGTGGGAATTATGGCGTCCATTTCTAGTTTAATGGGAAGCAGCTCTTCGGGCAGTATCTACGGTTCCCGTAACAGCAACATCATTTCCGGTCTGGCCAGCGGCCTGGACACGGAATCCATGATCGAGGGAATGCTGCAGGGCTATAAGTCGAAGATTACGGGCCTGCAGCAGGATCGGCAGTCTCTGCTGTGGCAGCAGGAGGCGTACCAGAGCATTTCGGATAAGCTGGTGGAATTCTCAAGAAAGTATATGTCCTATACTTCCTCCACAAACCTGCTCAGCTCCAGCTTCTTCAACAATGCTGTGCTGACCACGACCGGCGGCAAGTTCGCCGATATGGTCTCCGCTACCGGCAAGACCAGCAGCAACATCACCATTGACGCGGTGGCTCAGCTGGCTACGGCGACCCGGTATACGCACATGGCTTCTGGTCTGAACAAGCAGCTTGAGGTTAGCGAAAACGGCACGATGACAGTGGGAGGCAGCAGCAAATTTGACGTCACAGAAATGAGAAATGTCAGAACGCTTGAAGGCTCCCTGACGCTCACATACGGCAATAAAGATGTTACCATTGATTTCGGTGAGTTGGAATTCTTCGACAAGAGCGGAGATGGCAAAGACGCCCTCACCGCAGAGGATCTCAAGTCCGCCATCGAGAAAAAACTGGCCGATGAGAAAATCACCCTGAGCAGCGGCGACCAGAAGGCTGCCAGCGAACTGATCAAGGTAGAGGTTGGCTCCAATGGGGAAATTACCTTCTCCGACAAGGCATCCGCGGGCAACGACGTTAAGATCAGCGGAGCAACGGGTAAGCTGAAGGATTCCCTGGGCCTGGCCGAAGATAAACTCGGCAATTCCAGTTTTACCTTTAAAGAGGATACTTATACCACCCCGGTGACAACGGCGGAGTATCTCTCCGATAAGAGTATCACCGTCACACTCAACGGAGTGAAAAAGACTATCTCTCTGGAAAATGTGGTCAAGGATGGGGACGGATACATTCAGAATGATCCGGATGGTTCCAACCCCCAAAAAACCGCTAACGATAAATTTCAGGAAAAACTGCAAAGTGCTCTCGATAAGGCGTTTGGCACCGGTAAGGTGCAGGTTTCTTTTGGAGCAGACAGCAAACTGAATTTCTCGGTGCAGAAGGGCTCCACGCTGGCGGTTTCCTCTGAAGTGGGTAAGGTATTCGGCTTTGAGGACGGCTTGACCACCTATGTCAATACCAGTAATACGCTTGGTCAGTTGGGTGAGCTGACGGCCTTGAAGGATGACGATCCGAATGATGCCATCAAAAAGGCGACGCTCACCATTGGCAAAGTTCCAGTTGAGGGAATTGCGACGGCCGTGCCCAAGGATCAGTGGATCAAACAGAAGGACGGTACTTACAAGGATGCGGATGGCTATAAGCTGGATGAGAACGGTTTCCGTTTGAATGACGACGGCGAGATTCTGTATGAATTCTCCCTGACCGTGAACGGCACGCCAGTCGGCACGTTCACTCAGGATACCGCTCTCGAGACGGTGATGAACGCGATCAACAGCGACACCGAAGCGGGTGTGAACGTGAGCTATTCCAACCTGACCAACCAGTTTGTCTTTACCGCAAAGCAAACCGGCGAGGGCGGACAGATTGAGTTGGGAGATGGAACCGGCAAGGATTTGGCCACTGCGCTGTTCGGCGAGAGTAAGGGAAAGGTAACCGAGGGTCAGGATGCCATCTTCAAGGCGACCGTGAACGGCAGCACCATGTATCTCTCCCGCAGCTCCAACACCTTTGATATGGACGGCATGTCCGTCACACTCAAGGGAACGTTCAATAATGCGCAACGTGCGGATAACGCCGGACCGATTCAAAGCAACGGGGTCAACAAGGATCTGTTTGTGGAGGGCGAGTCCGTCACCTTCACCAGCAAGACCGACACCGACACGGTTGTCGACGCGATCAAGCAGATGGTCGAGGATTATAACGCGATCGTCAAAGAAGTAAAGGAAGCCTATTCCACGATGCCGCTCCAGCAGACGAACGGTTCCAAATATGAGCCGCTGACGGACGAGGATAAGGCGGACATGAGCGAGAGCGAGATTGAAGCCTATGAGGAGAAGGCCAAGACGGGCCTGCTCTTCGGCGACAACGATCTGTCCTCTCTCTATAACGCGCTTCGCAGCGCGGTGGCGCCCGGCGGCAACGACGGTTCCTTCCTGCGCTCGATTGGTATCAACACCAGCTATTCCGAGGGTCTGACGACGATTGAACTCGACGAGAGTGCCCTGCGCGAGGCGTTGGAGACGAATCCCGATCAGGTGAAGGATATCTTTACCAAGAGCAAAGATAACGGCGCGTCCAGCGACGGCCTGATGACTTCTATTCAGAAGGTAACAAATCGCTATGCGGCCACAACCGGCGCAACCAAGGGCATTCTGATTGAGAAGGCGGGCTCCAAATATTCGCCGACCGCTGCTTTGGACAATGCCCTTCTGGATCAGATGAACGAGATTGACGACCAGATTGAGACATGGCAGAGCAAGATGTCCGATAAGGTTGACTATTATACGAACAAGTTCACCCAGCTTGAGATGCTGATCCAGCAGATGAATTCCCAGAGCTCCACGCTTGCGGGCCTGATGGGCGGCTATTAAAGTCCAGGAGTGCAGAGAAAGGACAGGGTAGATGGATGAACACACGGGGCTACCAGTATTACCGCGAAGACGCGCTCAATTCCCTGACGCAGGGAGAGCTGCTGATCAAGTTGTATGACGGTCTGGTCAAGAAACTGACACAAGCGGAGCTTTTTCTGCAAAAGGAAGACTACGAGTCCTTTGAAAGCGCGGTCGACAGAAGCCTGGATATTATCCACTATCTGAGTGATACGCTGGATCACCGGTATGAGATTAGTACCTCTCTGGCTCGCTTATATGAGTTTTTCTGTTATGAACTGAGCCGCGTGAAGGCGGGACGAAACCGCAAGGAGCTTGAGCGCGTGAAAACAATGGTGTCCGAGCTGCGGGAAAGCTTCCGCCAGGCGGATAAAACCGCGGGCGCGGCGGCGGACAGATGAGGTGAGAGACGATATGCTGAGCGAACAGACGGTAATGTCCGCGCTCGTGACAGAGCGCAAGATGTATACCGCGCTCACCGAGCTGCTGGAAACGACAGGTGAGTTATCCGAGGCGCTGAGCCGTCAGGATCAGGTTTCCTTTCAGCTGTATCTGAGCATGCGCCAGGATACGCTGAATCAGCTCGCGGAGTGTAAGGCAATTCTGAAAAAGCAGTGCGCGGACCTTCCGGAAAAGGAAGGAAACGCGCTGAGGCAAATTCTCTCGGGGGAAGCGCCGCAGGATGGAGGCGCGCAGCGTCTGGCCGATAAGGTCAGACGCAACCGGGAGCTGTGGCAAAAGGCTGTTCTGGCAGATCGGCTCGCCAACCAGAGACTGGGCGGCAAGAAGTCATTTTATGCCGGAAAGAGGTCTCATATCTGAAAACGGAATCCCCCTGCCTGGCGGGAAAATCAGGCAGGGGGAATCGTTGCGACTAAGGGGAGATTGTTGGGAATGGCTGGATCAGGGAGTTTCCCGGCGTGTGGAAATCTCCCAAATCGGCGCTCCGGCGTAGCGGGCGGGTGAAAGCTCGTCGAGAATCAGTTGTGGTTCCCATGCCGCGAGACTCCGCTCCCTGCTGTTAGGGTCGGCTACCAGGATTTTTCCTTCCAGCGTGCCGCCGCGCAGGACAATGAAATGGCCGGAGTTTGTGAAATGTCCTTTGGTCATGAGGGCCACAAAGATTTTCCCTTGTGCCAGCTCGCTGCAAAGATCTTCTGCGGTGCCGATTTCCCAGCTCTCGGCGTCCAGTCCGTAGGCATTGGCAGTCCCTTCAATCAAGGTATAATAGGATCCGCTGTGGGGCGCCCAGTATCCCTGCTGAGCGGCCCAGGCGGCCATTTGCCCGGGATCCACAGTCTGGTCCGTCAGGGAGGAAACCACCATGGCCATAGCGGTGGGGCCGCAGCCATAGCCGCCGATGGGATCACTGCCATACGGCATACTGGCCCACGGTTCCTCACTTTGATTATAATATACCATGTCCACGACGCCGCCGGTCAGGAGTTCAAGACCTTCGCTTTCGACAAATTCCGTGATAACGGGATCCTCCGCGGGAGGCGCATCGTCGAGCTCCGGTGCACCGGCTTTCTGTTCCACCGGCTCTTCAGGAACGGCTTGGGAAGCGTCATTCCCTGTCTGGACAGCGGCCACCAGGCTGCTGCCAAATTCCCGCAGGCTGTTTGCCGCCTTTTTTGAAAAGTCTTTGACGGGCTCTGTGATGGTGGAATACAGTTGGGGATCGGCGTATTTGCATACGGCTAATTCCACCGCGCCGACACAGACGACGGCAAGCAGAAGAATCAGCGTCAGCTTGCGTCCGCGATGTGGTTTTTTGCCACTCAATTTCAACAACTCCTGTTCGATAATCTGACTTAAAGTATAGCAAATTCTTTTCGCCTTGTATAGGACAAAGGAGCGCAGTATGCCACAAATTCGATTAAATGGAGTCACAAGATATTACAAGAAGGACCGAAGAAAAATTGCGGCTGTCAAGGATATTACCCTGACGATTGAGCAGGGCGATTTTCTTTTTGTGACAGGCAGCAGCGGTGCAGGAAAAAGCACAATGCTCAAGCTGATGTGCGGACAGCTGTATCCTTCCTCCGGCACAATTTTTCTCGATCGTCTGAATATTCCGCGAATTGCACGCTGGCGCCCCGGCGTTCTTAGAAGATATTTTGGTTATGTTTCGCAGGTATCTGCCTTTGAACGCAAAAAAACGATCGGCCAGAATGTGCTGGAAGCCACTGTCCCTCACCTGACAGGGCCTCCGACCAAGGAGCGTGTCCTGCAAGGTCTGAAAACCGTTGGTCTTGCGGATGCCATGGATCGTTATCCGGCACAGCTTTCCCTTGCGGACTGCCGTAAGGCGGAGCTGGTTGCCGCCATCATTAACAGGCCTCCAGTCCTGATTCTGGATGAGCTGACGGCTGATCTGGATGAGGATTCCATTTGGGATATTATGCAATTACTCAATGAAATCAACCGTCTGGGGAGTACCATTGTAATGGCGACACACGCGAAGAAATTTGTAAATATTCTTCGCAAGCGAGTGATTACACTGGTGGATGGGCGGATTTGGGGGGATGTACTCCAGGGCCGTTACGGAGATATTTCGTAACTGGTTATCCGAAGTTTAACCCGAAAAAAGGAGAGTGTTACCAATGAGAAACATGAAAGTGGGAGCCCGTATTTTATTATCGAGCGCGATAACATTAGTATTATCCGTTTTAATGGTGATTATTTCAATCACGGAAATTTATAATGTGCAGGCGACCTATCAGGGATTGCTTTCCACCCAGATTGCTGCCGTGCACGCGGTTCAGAAAAGCCAGGCGGAAATCAACTCCATCGCACGCCTGCTGCGCGATATGGCGCTGTTTGGCTACAATACGGATACCAACGCGGAGATTAACACATCGATTGATGAAATTAACCAGTCTCTGCAAACGCTGAATACTTTGGGTTTGAAGTCCGAAAACCCCGAGGTGTCGGCCTATGTGAATTCCGTGCAGGCTTGGCTGACTGCTTCCGATACCATTAACACGAACCTGAAAAACGGAGATACAGCGGAAGCACGGAATCTTCTTCAGGAGCAGTGCACCCCCTTGCTCAATCAGGCGATTTCCGACGGCGATACGCTGGCCAATCTGATGGAGAGGTACAATGACAGCACGGTGGCGTCTATTCAGAGCGAAGTCGCAAGAATCCTGATCATCATGTTCGTTTTGGTGGCGGTGACGATTGCGGTCAACATTTTCTTTAGCCTCCGTCTGATCAATGCGGTTGTCAAGCCCCTGCACGAAGCAGAGGAAGCCGTTGTGGCGTTCAGCAAGGGCAACCTGTCACACGAGGTGACCTTTGAATCGAAGAATGAGATCGGTGTCATGTGTGATGCGGTGCGCACGTCGCAGACAATCGTTGGGGGTGTTATCAACGATATTATCGGCGTCACGCAGAGCCTTGCCGCAGGAGATCTGACGGTCGAGATCAACAGAGAGTATCCCGGCCAGTTTGCTCCCATCAAGAAGAACCTGGACTATCTGTTTGATAATCTGAACAGCACCATGTCCGAGATCAAGCGCGCCGCCGATCAGGTGGCCGCAGGATCGGATCAGGTATCCGTCGGCTCGCAGTCTCTGGCGCAGGGTGCGACAGAGCAGGCCAGCGCCGTGGAGGAACTGTCCGCTACCATCAACGAGATCGAGGCATCCGCCAAAACGAACGCGGACGCGGCGAGAGACGCAAAGGCAAAGTCCGATATGGCTGCCGGACAGGTTCAGATTTCCAACGAGCATATGCATGAAATGCATCAGGCGATGGAAGATATCTATAACGGCCAGCTGGATACCGAAAAGATCATCGAGACGATCGAAAACATTGCATTCCAGACGAATATCCTTGCTCTCAACGCCGCCGTCGAGGCCGCGCGTGCGGGCATGGCCGGCAAGGGCTTTGCCGTGGTGGCCGATGAGGTGCGCAACCTTGCTTCCAAGTCGGATCAGGCAGCGAAGCAGACCAAGCAGCGCATTGAGGACTCCATGACGTCGGTACGCCGCGGCCGTGAGCTGGTGGGGAATGTCAATGCCAGCATGGAAAAGACGGTCGAACTGGCTTCCTATGCAATTTCCTCCATGCAGCAGGTGGCTGAGAACTCGATCAACCAGGCTTCCGCGATCGAGCAGCTCACAACCGGCGTGGATCAGATTTCCGCTGTGGTGCAGACCAACTCCGCTACCAGCGAAGAGTCCGCGGCAGCCAGCGAGGAGCTGTCCTCTCAGGCTGTGATGATGAAGCAGGAGCTGCAGAGATTCAAGCTGCGCGGCCAGGAGGAGAGTATCGAAGATATGCCGATGCCTGCTGCGTCGGAAGCGCCGGTTACATCCTACAGCGCTCCCAGAAGCTACGGCGACAAATATTAAGAGTCATGCACCGCGTTGGTGCTGAAGCATTTTGGGCGCCCCGTCCGGCGGACATTTCCGTCCAGGCGGGGCGTCTGAGGAAAGGAGAGGCCCATGTCCGTTGCGATGCAGCAAAAGGAAGAAGAGTATCCTATGCAGGAAAAGGAGCTGATTTATGCGCTCGACATTGGAACGCGCAGCGTGATAGGCATGCTCGGCAGGCAGGAAAACGGCCGCGTGCATATTCTGGCGGTGGAAAAGCAGCCGCATGAGCGGCGCTCCATGCTGGACGGTCAGATCGAGGACATTGATCAGGTGGCCGCGACGGTAACGCAGATTACCAGACGTCTGGAAGCGGATGTGGGACGGAGGCTGACGCAGGTGTGTGTGGCGGCGGCCGGACGTTCCCTGCGTACAGAACACGGCTCCAGCCGAATCGAGCTTTCCGCCCCGGAAGTGATCGGGGATGAACATGTGCAGAGACTGACGGCCGAGGCCGTTGCGAATGCGGCCAGCGTTCTGGAGGACGGGGAAGAGAGCGCCCAGCGGATGCTGCTGGTGGGCTACACCGCCACACAGCTGCGTCTGGATCAGTACCCGCTTTCCAAATTGCAGGGGCACACCGGCTCCTTGCTGGAAGCGGAGGTGGTGGCCACCTTCCTGCCCAGCGAGGTGGTGGACAGCCTGAACGCGGTGGTGCGCCGCGCCGGGCTGGAGACGGCCAGTCTCACGCTGGAACCGATCGCGGCGCTCAACGCCGCCATTCCTCCGCAGCTTCGCCTGCTCAACCTGGTTTTGGTGGACATTGGAGCGGGCACGTCGGATATCGCGGCCTGCCGTGATGGAAGCGTCGTGGGGTATACCATGGCGACCGTGGCGGGAGACGAGATCTCCGAGGCGCTGATGCGCGCGTATCTGATCGATTATGACACGGCGGAGCGTATCAAAACGGAGCTGTCCGGCGACACTATGGTGGAGTTTCAGGATGTGGTGGGCTTTGATCAGGCGGTTCCGGCTGCGGAAATCCTGGAAAAAGCGGATCCCGCCATCAGCGCGCTGGTGGGAGAGATTGCCCGCCGCGTGCTGGAGCTCAACGGCGGTCCTCCGTCGGCCCTTTTCCTGGCGGGAGGAGGAAGCAAGCTGGCCGGGCTGTGCACCCGCGTGGCGGAAGCCCTGGAAATGGATACCAGGCGTGTGGCGCTGGCGGGCGGCCATTTCAAAACCACCTGCTTCGCGGATGGGATCCCGCTCGACGATCCGGAGTACGCGACTCCTCTGGGCATTGCCGTTTCGTCCTGCCTGGGTCTGATCAGCGACAGCAGCCGCGTTTTTCTCAACGACGCTCCGGCCAGGCTGTTCCGCAGCGGGCAGCTGACGCTTTTGGAGCTTCTCATGATGAACGGCTACAGCTACGCGAACCTGATTGGCCGCACGGGAAAGAGCCTTTCCCTGTATGTGGACGGCAAACGAATTGCTTACCACGGCTCGCCTCCCACGGCGGCGCATCTCGCCGTCAACGGGGTGGAGGTGCAGCCCTCCCGGATTATTTACGCCGGGGATAACATCGAATTTGTTCCGGCTGTGGACGGCGAAGACCGCGCGATGACCGCCGGAGAGCTGGCTGGCCTGCTCTCCGTGGAGGTCCTGTATTCGCATGGGGAGCCGCTTCCTCCTGACCGCGCGCTTCGCTCCGGGGACAGGCTCACCACGTCGCCGCCCGCGCCGCGCATGGTTTCCCGCCGTCCGGCCCTGAGCGGCGAGGAAGAAAACCGCACACCGATGGAGCCCGCCGCGCCTGCTGCGGCTGAGCCTATGGTGGCTGAACCCGTTTCGGCCGGGCTTGTACCGGAGAAACCGGCGGAACCGGCGGAGCCGGTGGAAGAGACAGAGACGCCGCAGGCCGCGCCGCTGTCCGGACCGCAATCCCTTTGCCTGCGCCTGAACGGCCGCGAGCTGATCCTGCCTCCGAAGCAGGACGGCGCGCCGTATTATCTGATGGATCTGCTTGAGCACTCGGGCCTTGATTTTGATCATCTGTCCGGTCCGGTCAGCCTTCTGGTGAACGGAGTGGAAGGCCTGTTCCAGCAGGTGATTGCCCCTGGCGATGAAGTGGAGATCACACAAGCAAGTCCAAAGGAAGGAGAATTATAAATGCGCCATGTGACATGGTTTTGTCTTTTGCTTTCGATGGTACTTTTTACAGGAGGCTGCTCGCAGGGGCAGGCTCCCGAGCCTCCCGCGTCCTATGCGATCGGGGAGGAGGACGGGGAATCGTTCCCGGCTTTGCAGGAAGCCGTCTCTCTCTCTGAGGAGGACATGAGCTTCAGTGAATCGACCGATCCCGACACGGAAGAAATGTCGTACACCTATTCCGGTCTGGAAAGCGGCAGCGAAACCGTTTCGCAGTATGTCTCCGCTCTGGAGGAGGACGAGTCCTGCTCCGTGGTGGATGAAAACGGCATGGTGCAGGAGGAGACGGATCTTTCTGCGGACAGCGGAAATGTCATGGTGGGGCGCGAAGCCTCCGAGGGCGGCGCGATGCTGCTGAAAATTACCTGGGACGAGGATTCCTGCACCATTTCCCCTGCTTACGATGAGGAGATTCAGATTCAGTCCGCATCGGAGCCGGAGACGCAGGAAATGACGCTCAACGAGGTGATCGACCGCTTTGAGTCGTACACTCCCGAGCAGCTGGGGCTTGCCGGAGATAAAATGTCGGATTACACCGTTGTGCCCGAGGAGGGGTACATCCTGGTGGATGAAACTCCGGGCTTCCGGGTGAATATCTATGAAAAGGTGTCCAGCCGCTTCGCGGGCACCTATCTGATTTCCTCGGACGGCGAACATGTTTACAGCTTGGATCGCGCCACACAGGAAGTTTCGGAATTAGCTCTGGCATAAAAGCGAAAAGAGTGGTATGATAGAAGAAGGTATAGAATAGGAGGAAGGCGGCGTCGCGATTTTCGAAGCCGGACAGCCGCCTTTTTTGGTACATTTGTTTTGCGGAGATGTAAATCAAGGAGGATTCGGATGAAATATGAACTGACCCCTGACCTTTTGACAGGGAACGCGCTGATCGATACGGAACATCGCCAGCTTTTCCAGGCAATCAACCAGCTTACAGAGGATTGTGAAAAGGGCAAGGGCCGCGATTCTCTGGAAAAAACGGCTGATTTTCTGGTGAGCTATGTGGCGAAGCATTTCTCGGATGAGGAGCGTCTGCAAATTACCAGCAAATATCCTGCCTATTCCACTCATAAACAGTTTCATGAGGGCTACAAGCAGAAGCTTTCAGCGGCTGTGGAGGAGATCAAGCAAAAGGGGCCGACCATCGCAACACTGGGTAAGTTCAACGGTGTTGTCGCGATCCTGGTGAGCCATATCCGTATGGAGGATAAGCGCTTGGCAGCCCATGTCAGGCACAACAGCTGAGACATAAAAGCGCCGCCCGGCATGCGGGCGTGCAGATCCCGGAAAGGCAGGCGGTGTGGGATGTCGGCCTGCCTTTTGGGGTTTAAAGCCTCTGCAAACCCTGGCGACAGGGATGGCATGGGTGGAAAGGGGTAGGAGAAATGAAGGCGCCATGGGAGTATTTTGAGGATCTTCACGAGTCTGTGTATGTGGCCGACTGCGATACCTATGAGCTGCTTTACATGAATCGTTTTGCGCGGGAGCAATTCGAGGTGGAAAAGGAGGATGGGTACCGCGGTAAAAAGTGTTACGAGGTCCTGCAAAGGATTTCTCAGGTCTGCCCCTTCTGCACAAATGAAAGCCTCAAGGAGAATCAATTTTACGAATGGAGCTACCGCCATCCCATCCTGAAGCAGACGCTGATGCTGAAGGACACGCTGATCCACTGGAAAGGGCGGCGCTGCCGGATGGAGATGGCTCTGCATATAGAGTGTCCCAATGCGACCGGCCGTAACTCCAACTATGAGGCCATGGTGAACGACTGCCTGATCCAGACGCATTCCACAGTGGATCCCAACAAGTCCATGAATATCCTTCTGCGTTTTTTGGGCCAGAAGCTGCTGTGTGATCGGGCGGATATTTATGAGAACGGCTATGACGGCGCGCTGCTGCATACTTACCATTGGAGCAGCGAGGATCTTTCCTGCTCCAAAGAATCATTCTCCAAGGATTCCCTGGAGGCGAAGCATCTTTCTTACCTGTATACCTGGTATGAGACGTTTTTGCACAATGAGCCGATCGTTCTCACCAATATGGAGCAGTTCAAAAAGGATTCCCCTGAGCTGTACGCCTATCTGAAGCCCGGCGCGGCGGAGACGATCCTGCTGGTTCCTCTGCTGCACAAGGATCGGGTGGCCGGCTTCCTTCGCCTGGACAATCCGGGGACGGAGCGCATCAGCGAAGCGGCGGAGGTCTGCAAAATCCTGTCGCATTTTATTGTGGCAATTTGGCAGAGACGCGAGCTGTTTTCGCATCTGCGGCGCATGAGCCATCACGATCCACTCACCGGCGCGCTGAACCGGCACGCGCTCGATGAATTCATTCGCAGCGAAGCGTTCCAGGGGCCGATCGGTATGGTGTACTGCGACATTGTGGGTCTGAAAAGCATCAACGATCTGCTGGGCCATGACAGCGGAGACGAGACGATCCTGCGCTGCTATGAGGCCATTGTCAGTGCCTTCTCCGAGGAAGAAGTGTACCGGATTGGCGGAGATGAATTTGTTATCCTGTTCGCAAGCGGAAATGAAACGGAGTTTGGCCGGCGGGTGGAACGTCTCCGGCGCGAGATCATTTCCCGCAACTGCGAGCTTTCGATCGGCTGCATCTGGTCGGAGGAGAAGGAAAAGAATTTCCGTGAGCTGCTGAGTCTGGCGGACGACCGGATGTATCAGGAAAAAAATAATTTCTACAATGAGACGGATCCCATCACGGGAAAACGGCGCCGGCAGCTTTATTCCGACAGACAGGAGGAGCACAAGGAAAAGAACGCGTTCCAGATGTTTGCCTCCACCTACTATTTTGACGCGGAGTCATTTTTCCGCTCTGTGGCGATGGACGGTACGTCGCTGTATCTGTACTGCGGCGATATGCGGAAAAATGTGTACTATATTTCCGAGAACCTGCGGCGGGACTTCAACTTTTCCAGCAATCTCGTCTATGATTTCGTGACGCTGCTGGATCAGCGGATTGTGGAGGAGGACCGTTCTCTGCACGCGGAGGAAATGCATCAGATGCTGGAGGAAAAGAGAACTCTGTACAACATCCGGTACCGGGTGTATAACAAGCAGGGGGATCCCGTCTGGCTTCATTGCCGCGGCATTATGAAATGGAACGAGGATAAGACCGAGCCGCTGTTCTTCTCCGGAGCGATGATCGCGCTCAACGACAAGTCGGAGATCGACACAGCCACCGGTATGATGATGTTCCCCTTCGGTCTCAGCCGCCTTTCCAAGCTGTGCGCGGCGAAAGAGGAGCTGATGCTCATCTGCTTCTCGCTGCGGAGCTTTTCGAAGATCAACCAGACGCTGGGACGCCGGACAGGCGACACGATTCTTTGGGAGGTTGGCCGCTTGCTGCGGCTGGGTCTGGGCAGTAATTTTGAGCTGATCCGTATGGACGGAATGCGTTTTCTGGCTTTTTCGCGCACAGAACGTGATCCGCACAAGCCGATCCAGGAGATCCGCCAGGTGATCAGCGATGTATACCGCCGCAACGGGGCGCATGAGATGTATCCGTGCGTGGTGGGCATGCTGCGCAGTCCGCGCGACGGTGTGACGGCGCAGGAGCTGACGGAGAACGCCATGACGCTGCTGCGCACGGCGAAGGATTGCCCGGAATGCGAATACCTGGAATTCTCCCCTGTGTTTGGGAAAAAGGAAAGGGAGCGGGCGGATCTGAGCATGGCTCTCATGGCCAGCGTGACCCAGAACTTCCGTGGATTCCGTATCGTCATCCAGCCGCAGGTGATCGCGGAAACCGGCCGCATGTTCGGCGGAGAGGTGCTGCTGCGCTGGGAGGATGAGGGCGTGAATGTTCCTCCGGTTCAGTTTATCCCGATTCTGGAGGAAACAGGGCTGATTATTCCCGTGGGCAAGTGGGTAATCGAGCAGATTGCCCTTTTGTGCCAGGAGACGCTGCCGGTTCGCCCGGATTTCAAGCTTTCCTTCAATGTGAGCTATTTCCAGCTTGCGGACGATACACTGTTCTCCTTCCTGCATAAGACGCTGGCGCGTCATCATGTTCCGGGATGGAATGTGATGCTGGAGCTGACGGAGACGCACTTTGATTCCATGCCCGGCCATCTGGAGCAGTTCATCGAGCGCTGCCGGGAGATTGGGCTTTCCTTTGCGCTGGACGATTTCGGAAACGCCTATTCCAGCTTGCAGCTTCTGCTCAAATATCCGGCCGACCTCGTCAAGCTGGATCGCACGTTGATGCAGAAGGCCGTTTCCAGCCAGAAACGCCGCGATTTCATTATGAGTATCGTGTATGCCTGCCACCGCTTTGGCAAAAAAGTGTGCATGGAGGGTGTGGAGAACGAGGAAGAGCTTTCCGCGGCCCGCAAGATGGGGGCGGATTTCCTTCAGGGCTATTATTTCTACAAGCCAATGGAGCTGGACCGGTTCCATGCCATCCTGCGGGAGCAGTACGCCGAAGATATTTCGGCGGAGAAACATTGAACCATCCGCACAGACGATACAAAAAAGCAAGGCTTCCTTTCCCTGCCGGGAGAGGGAGCCTTGTTTTTTGTATGGATACGTTGTTCGGGAGGTTACACCTTTTTCTTGTAGGTTACCTTTTCAAAGGAGCCGATCGCGTGGCACAGTCCGCACACATCCGGCTGCTCGTCGTAAATGGTGCCGCAGAACATGCAGCGGTAGCCGGTGGCCGTCACGGTCTGGGGAGCCTGGGAAGCGGCGGGCTTTTCGGCGGGAGCGGCAGCCGGCGCCGGAGCCGCGGCAGGAGCCGGAGTGGGAGCGGCAGCCGGGGCGGAAGCGCCGCCTGCGGCCACCTTCATCAGAGCATCCATGAATTCAAACTCATGATCCTGCTCGACCTTGGCGATCCCGCGGAAAAGCTTCGCCAGCTCCGGGAAGCCCTCCTCCTCGGCGATCTTGGCGAACTCGGGGTACATGCTGCTCCACTCGCCGTACTCGCCCTGCGCGGCGTTCTGCAAATTGTCCAGAGTGCCTTTGATGCCGAACAGGTTCTGGTACAGGAGCTTTCCGTGCATGCCCTCGTTCTTTGCGAGACGCTCAAAAATCTCGGCAATTTCGGGGTGATTTTCGGCTCTCGCCTTCTCGGCAAAAAACAGATATTTATTGCGTGCCATGGACTCGCCCTGGAATGCGGCCAGCAGGTTTTGTTCGGTGCGGGTTCCTTTCAGATCCATTTTGTTTCCTCCCTTAAGTCGTTTGATATGTACGGAATAATTCAATAATAAGAATTATTATTATCTTGATTTGACTATACTCCCTTTTTGCTCCAATGTCAAGAAGAATTTTCATAACTGTAAAATAAAATTGCCGGAAGGGCGGACCGAACCGCGCCTTCCGGCAAAGAAATCATGGTTTTATCAGGACGCGCTGAGAATCCGCAGTGTCTCGGCCAGCGTCTCCAGCGGGGTTCCCGCGATTTTGACGCTGATGTACGGCTTTGCGCCCGCATTGACCATCACGCGCTTTTTGAGCGAGGAGACAAGCGCGGAAACCTGCTTCATATCGATCTTCTTCTGATAGAACAGGAGCGCTTCGCCCTGCTGCTTGACCTCGGTCACGCCGAGCGTGGACGCCTGATTGCGCAGGAGAGCGATCTCCAAAAGGCCGTTGACGCTCTCCGGCGGCTCGCCGAAGCGGTCGATCAGTTCGTCCGTCACATCCAGCGCGTCGTCGCGCGTGCGCACGTCCGCGATGCGGCGGTAAATTTCGAGCCGCTGGGTGAGGTCGGCGATGTAGCTTTCCGGGATATGCGCCTGGATCTGCACGTCCACCAGGCATTCCTCGTCCAGCTCGCGCACCTCCTCGCCCTTCTCGCGCTTGATGGCTTCCCCGAGCAGTTTGAGGTAGAGATCGTAGCCGACGGCTTCCATGTGGCCGTGCTGTTCGCCGCCGAGAATGTTGCCCGCCCCTCGGATTTCCAGGTCGCGCATGGCGATCTTGAAGCCGGAGCCGAACTCCGTGAACTCGCGGATCGCGGACAGCCGCTTCTGAGCCACATCCGAGAGCACCTTGTTCCGTGTGAAGGTCAGGTAGGCGTAAGCGCGGCGGCTGGAACGGCCCACGCGTCCCCGGATCTGGTGCAGCTGCGACAGGCCGAGACGGTCCGCGTTGTCGATGATGAGTGTGTTGGCGTTCGGCACGTCCACGCCTGTCTCGATGATCGTGGTGCAGACGAGCACGTCGATCTCGTGGTCAATCATCTTGCGCCAGATTTCGGAGAGCTCCTGCTCATTCATCTTGCCGTGGCCGAAGCCGACGCGCGATTCCGGGACGGCGGCCTGGATCCGCGCGGCGACGCGCTCGATCGTCGCAACGTCGTTGTGCAGGTAGTACACCTGCCCGCCGCGCCGGATTTCACGCCGGATCGCTTCATAGAGAATGCCGTCGTCGTGCTCCAAGACGTAGGTCTGCACGGGGTGGCGGTCGTGCGGGGCTTCCTCGATGACGCTCATGTCGCGGATGCCGGAGAGAGCCATGTTCAGCGTGCGCGGGATCGGCGTTGCGGAGAGGGTGAGCTGGTCGATGTTCGCGTAAGCGGATTTGAGCCGTTCCTTCTGCGCCACACCGAAGCGCTGCTCCTCGTCGATGATGACAAGCCCCAGGTCACGGAATTCCACATCCTTGCTGACAAGCCGGTGCGTACCGACGATGATGTCAATTTCCCCACGGCGCAGGCGGCGCAGAATTTCCTCCTGCTGCTTGGGCGTGCGGAAGCGGGAGAGGATTTCCAGCTTGACGGGGAAGCCGTCCATGCGCCGCGCGATGGTCTGGAAGTGCTGCCAGGCGAGGATGGTCGTCGGAACCAGGATGGCGCACTGCTTGCTGTCGGAGACGCACTTGAAGGCGGCGCGCAGCGCGACTTCCGTCTTGCCGAAGCCCACGTCGCCGCACAGCAGACGATCCATCGGCGCCTCGCGCTCCATGTCGGTCTTGATCTCGTCGATGCAGCGCAGCTGATCCTCCGTCTCCTCAAACTCGAAGTGCGCTTCAAAGTCGCGCTGCCACTCCGTATCCTCCGAGAACGCGTGCCCCTTGACCTGCATCCGCTTCGCGTAGAGCTGGATCAGCTCCTTGGCCATGTCGCGCACAGCATGGCGCACGCGCGTTTTGGCCTTCTGCCATTCCGTGCCGCCGAGTTTGTTGAGCTTGACGCTTGCGTCCTCGCGCGGCCCGATGTATTTGCTCACCAGGTCGAGCTGTGTCACCGGCACATAGAGCGTGTCGCCCTTCGCGTAGCGCACCTTGATGTAATCCTTCACCACGCCGTGCATATCGATCTTGTGGATGCCCTCGAACACGCCCACGCCGTGCGAGACGTGCACGACGTAATCGCCGGGGGTGAGGTCGGTCAGGCTGTAGATCTCCTGGCTGTTTTTCGGACGCTTTTTCTTTTTGACGGCGGTCTGCGCCATGCGCCCGTGGGTGATCAGCCCGAAGAACGCGCCGGGGTACTCCATGCCCGCGGAGAGCGCGCCGGACGTGACCGCCACGGTGCCGCGCTGGATGGTTTCCGGGTTTTCCAGATAAGCGGCGGGCAATCCCTGCGCCCGCAGGTCGGCGGCGACGGTCTGGCCGCTGCGCTCGTTGCCCGCGAGCACGACGCACGCCCACTTGTTGTGCAGCATCCCCTGCAAATCCTCCGCAAGCAGCTGCGTGCTGCCGCCCCACACGGAGAGCTGCCGGGTGGTGACGGCAATCTGCGCGCGTACCGGCGTGTCGTAGCCGCCCCGCGCGAACACGTCGAGGTAAATTCCCGCGCGGTCAAAGCAGTGGAGCAGATACGGCCAGTCCTCGCTGAACTGGGACAGGCTGCGGCACAGCACGCCCTCCTCCAGGTATTCCTTCACATCCTCGCCCCACTGCCAGAGCGTGGAGCGCATCCGCTCACGGCATTTTGTGGATTCGCTGAGGAAAAAGAGCGTGTCGTCCCCGGCGTAGTCGAAGAGCGTGGCGGTCTTGTCGTAGAGCAGGGTGATGAATTTGTCGAGACAGCCGAGGTGCAGCCCCTGAGCCAGCTTGTCGGCCTGGGCGGTCAGGATTTCTTTCGCCTTCGGCGCGGTTTTGCCGCGCAGGGAGGACGCCAGGCGGCGGATCTTCTCCGCCAGCGCGGCGGGGTCGTCCGCGAGGGCTTCCACGGCGGGGGCGAGGATCAGCTCCTCCACGGAATCCGTGCGGCGCTGCGTCTCCACGTCAAAGAGGGAAATGGTGTCGATCTCGTCGCCCCAGAATTCGAGACGGGCGGGCTGCTCCGCGTCCGGCGTGAACACGTCGAGAATGCCGCCGCGCCGGGAGAACTGGCCGCTGCCGTCAACCTGCACGGCGCGCTCATAGCCGCAGGCCAGCAGGGCGGATTCCACCTGCTCCATGGTGATGGACTGGCCGGGATGCAGCGAGACGGTGCGGCGGCGCAGCTCAGCGGGCGGAAGCGTGTATTGCAGGGCCGCGTCCGGGCAGCACAGCACCGCGTCGTAGTCGCCCGCCGCCATCAGCGCGAGCACCTGAAGCCGCTGCCGCTCGTATTCGTGCGACGCGCCCTCCGTGTCGCGCAGGGCAAAGTCGCGGTAGGGGTAGAACAGGGGACGCAGGCCCATGGCGCGCAGATCCTCGCACAGACGCTGCGCCTCGGCCTCCTCTCCCGTGACGACGAAGGCTTTTTTCTTCCGGCGCACACACAGTGAGGCGATAAAATGCGCCTTGTGCACCGTGGAAAGCCCCGTCACCGCGGCCGGAAGCGTCCCGGCCCCGACGGCGCGCTCCAGCTCCTGGAACTCCGGAAGCTTTCCCAGTATCGTATGCAGGAATTTCATGCGTTTCCCTCCCCTGAAATTCGATCGGACATGGTCAAATCTTCCCCAGCGAGCGCAGCAGGAAGATCCATCCGGTGACGGTGACGCTCGAAAGCAGCGTCGTGACGACGATGATCCCCGAGGTGAGCACGTCGTCGTTCTTCATATTTTTCGCCATAATATAGGCGCTCGGCGTGGTGGCAAGGCCCAGCATGGCCAGCAGCGCGACGAGCTGGTCGCCGTGGAAGCCGAGGACCACGGCCAGCGTCAGAAACACGCCGGGCAGCGCGATCAGCTTCACAAACGCGGCGATCAGCGTGGGCTTCCAGCGGGCGAAGGCCTCCCCGATCCGCACTCCCGCGCCGATGGCGATGAGCGCGATGGGGGTGGACATGTCCGCGAAGTAGCCGAGCGTCTTGTCGATCAGCGTGGGGAATTTCCATCCCGTCACGGAGAACAGAAGCCCCGCGAGAATCCCGAGCAGAATCGGGTTTTTGCACACGCCGAGCAGGGCCTTTTTGAGCTGAGCGGGGTGGAAGCCGCCGCCGTCGCCGTGGATCGTCAGGATCAGCACGGCGAAGATGTTGAACAGCGGCACGGACGCGACGATCATCAGCGGCGAGGCTCCCGCGTTCCCGTACATGTTCATCACAAAGGCAACGCCCATCACGGCGGGGCTGCCGCGGTAGCAGCCCTGCACAAACGCGCCGAGCATCTTCTTGTCCTTTACCAATATGACCGCCAGCACCCAGATCAGCACAATGCCCACGAACGTCGCGCCCATGCAGTAGAAAAAGAACGCGGGGTCGAAGCTCTCGGACAGGCTCATGGTCGAGATCTCGGTGAAGAGCAGGATCGGAAGCGTGACATAGAAATTGAATTTGTTCGCCACGTCCACAAAAGGCTGGGTGAGCATCCCGAAATGCCGCAGGAGCCATCCGGCCAGCATGACGAGGAAGATCGGAAACGTGGCGTTGACGCTGAACAGGAAATTTTCCATGGTGAAGCGCGCCCCCGTTCAGGAGTTGAAGCGGTTCTGGGCTTCCTGAAGCTTGCCGTTGACGATGAGCGAGACGGCCTCGGCGGCATGGTCCAGCACCGGGTCGAGCGCCTTGCAGTCGGCGGGGGAGAAGCGCGAGAGCACCCAGTCCGCCAGATCCCAGCCGGGATTCGGCTTCTTGCCCACGCCGATCTTGATGCGCGGAATATCGTCGTGTCCCGTGAGATAGATGATGTTCTTCATCCCGTTGTGCCCGCCGTCCGTGCCCTTGGCGCGGATGCGCATGCGTCCCGGCTCGAGGGAGATGTCGTCAAAGAGGACGATGCAGCGGTTCGGCGGGAGCTTGTAGAACGCGAGCGCCTCCTGCACGCTCTGGCCGGAGAGGTTCATGAAGGTGGAGGGTTTGAGCAGAAGCACGCGTTTTCCGCCGACCTCGGCCTGCGCGGTCAGCCCTTTGAATTTGAGCCGGTCGATCGAAACGCCCGCTTTCTCCGCGAGCCGGTCAATCGCCAGAAATCCGGCGTTGTGCCGCGTGTTCTCATATTTGGAGCCAGGGTTTCCCAGACCAACCACCATATATTCTACCGGTCCCGTGGGGGCGGGTTTTCTCGAAAAAAACAACATGCTCAAAATTCCTCCTGTTCTCCGGGCGCGCGGCGCCGCACGCGCAAACGCCCCAGCCTCCGAAAGGGGGTGGGGTGATCCGCGCGGAGCGGTCCTGATTTGCGTCTGAATTTGCTTTTCTATACCATATAATATAGCATACCCGCTCCCGCGCGCGCAAGCAGGAGAGCCAACCAAAAAATCCGCTTTGGCAGCGCGTTTTTTTAGAGCCTGCCGAAGCCGCGCGGCGGTTGCGTTTTTCTCCCCCGGACAGTATAATGTAAGCAACTGAAAACGGGAAGGGAAGGTTTTTTATGCTGACACAGGCAAAGAAGGAATTTATCGAGTTCATGATGGGGGCGGACGTGCTTCGCTTCGGGGAGTTTGTGACCAAGAGCGGCCGCAACACGCCGTATTTCGTCAACACGGGCAACTACCGCACCGGCCTGCAAAGCTCGCGGCTCGGCGAGTTCTACGCCGCGCTCGTGAAGGAGACGGTCGGGGACGAATTTGACGCGATGTTCGGCCCGGCCTACAAGGGAATCCCGCTTGTGACGACGGCGGCGGGAGCGCTGGCCCGCAGCTACGGGATCGACAAGCCCTTTTTCTTCAACCGCAAGGAAGCCAAGGACCACGGCGAGGGCGGCAGCATCGTCGGCTACAAGCCGAAGGACGGCGACCGCGTGATCATCATCGAGGACGTCATCACCGCCGGTACCGCCGTGCGCGAGACGATGCCCGTCCTCTCCGCCTGCGCCGACGTGAAGGTGACGGACATGTTCATTTCCGTCAACCGCTGCGAGTTCGGCCAGAACCCGGAAAAGACCGCCGTCATGGAGGTTGAGGAGGAATTCGGCATCCGCGTGCATGCCCTCGTCACCGTCCGCGATATCTATGAGTACCTCCAGAGCCGCGCCGATTATGCCCATCTGCTGCCGCTCATGGAGGACTACATGAAGCGCTACTGCATCTGAAAAATAAAAATGACGCGCGAGTGACAGAGAGGATAAGGCCAAAAACAGGAGAAAAACGGAGCATACCTCCCTGTAAATCAAAAAGATCGGATTTTCCTCTTGACAGCCCGTTCCGAGTGTGGTACTATCATGGAGCACGATTTGTGAATTAAGAAGAAGGAACGAGAGTTCAGGAGGTAACAGCCATGTCTACTTATATGCCCAAGAGCGGCGAGATCGACCGCAAGTGGTATGTACTTGACGCCGCCGGCAAGCCGCTGGGCCGCGTCGCCGCGCAGGCTGCCGCTCTGCTCCGCGGCAAGCACAAGCCCACCTTTGCGCCGCATGTTGACTGCGGCGACCACGTCATCATCGTGAACTGCGAAAAGGCGGTTCTCACCGGCAAGAAGCTGGAGAAGAAGTTCTATCATCACCACACCGGCTATATCGGACATCTCAAATCCGTCCGTTACGATACCCTGATGGCCCAGAACCCGACCAAGGCGATGGAGCTTGCCGTCAAGGGCATGATCCCGGACAACACGCTGGGCCGCGGCGCCCTCGGCCGTCTGCGCCTGTTCGCCGGCAGCGAGCACAAGCACGCCGCTCAGAAGCCCGAAGCCTGGGAGAGATAAGGGAGGATTAAATCATGTACGAGAAAGCGCCTTACTTTTACGGTACCGGCAGAAGAAAGAGCTCTGTGGCCCGCGTGCGCGTGTACCAGGGCACCGGTAAGATCACGATCAACGACAGAGACATCGACGACTATTTCGGACTTGAGACCCTGAAGCTCATCGTCCGCCAGCCGCTGGTGCTGACCAATAACAACGAGAAGTTCGACATCGTCTGCCGCGTGGCAGGCGGCGGCGTTACCGGCCAGGCCGGCGCCATCCGTCACGGCATTGCCCGCGCTCTGCTGCAGTACGATTCCGAGAATCTGCGCCCCACCCTCAAGAAGGCCGGATTCCTCACCCGCGATCCGAGAATGAAGGAGCGCAAGAAATACGGCCTCAAGGCTGCCCGTCGCGCTCCGCAGTTCAGCAAGCGCTAAACTTTATCAAAAGTGGTCAAAAACCCCGGAA
>OERR01000016.1_pt1 | contig 71977 bp, 63 predicted proteins | sample 1540051 | NCBI WGS metagenome assembly OERR01 (sample SAMEA3891884, study PRJEB23780) | metagenome | biome: terrestrial biome; feature: animal house; material: Caecal content | place: Italy | collected 2015-05-05 | reverse complement strand
GTTATAAGAAATATAATAGATGGAATTGTAGTTCTTGTATAAAAAGAAAATACAATTTTGCTTAAAAAATATGGAGGAACCGTTTGTATGGAAATAAGAAAATTTCTTTGTGAAATTTGGATGATGTATATCACAAAAAATACCTGTATTTCCAACAAAAAACCAATTGACAGAAAAACAGCAGGATGATATAATTCCTAGCAGAACGAAGGCGTTCTTATTCTTAAAGGGATAAGAGCGCCTTTCTGTTTTTATCAGAATTCTATTTAAGAAAGAATGAGGCTGCTCTATTTAAAAATAGCGAAAAAGGAAATTAAAGGAGAGATAGAGATGGCGAAGTACACCAAGGAAATGATTTTACAGATGGCAGAGGAAGAAGATGTAGAATTTATTCGTCTTCAATTTACCGATATGTTTGGTACATTGAAAAATGTAGCAATCACTTCCAGCCAACTGGAAAAAGCGTTAAATAATCAATGTATGTTTGATGGTTCTTCGATTGAAGGATTTGTAAGAATTGAGGAATCGGATATGTATTTGTATCCAGATTTGGATTCTTTCACGATTCTTCCATGGAGACCACAGCAGGGAAAGGTTGCACGTCTGATCTGTGATATTTATCGTCCAGATGGAAGTCCATTTGAAGGAAGTCCAAGATATATTTTACAGAAAGTATTAAAGAGAGCTGCCGATATGGGATATCAATTTAATGTCGGACCAGAATGCGAGTTTTTCCTATTTCATACCGATGAAAATGGAATGCCTACTACATTAACTCATGAAAAGGCGGGATATTTTGATTTAGGACCAGTTGATCTGGGAGAAAATGCCAGAAGAGATATGGTACTCACACTAGAGGATATGGGATTTGAAATTGAGGCGTCTCACCATGAAGTTGCACCTGCACAACATGAAATTGATTTTAAATATGCAGATGCATTGACAACGGCGGATCGAATTATGACATTTAAATTTGCAGTGCGTACCATTGCAAAACGGCATGGACTTCATGCGACATTTATGCCAAAGCCGAAAATTGGAATTAATGGTTCGGGTATGCATGTGAATATGTCGTTGTCTAAAAATGGAAAAAACTGTTTTGTGGATACAAACGATTCATTGGGACTAAGCCAAGAAGCCTATTATTTCATTGGTGGTATTTTAAAGCATATGAAGGGAATGACGGCAATTACAAATCCACTTGTCAATTCGTATAAACGTCTTGTTCCAGGATATGAAGCGCCTGTATATATTGCATGGTCTGCTAAAAACCGCAGTCCGCTTATTCGTATTCCAGCAGCAAGAGGAGAAAGTACAAGAGTAGAGCTTAGGTCTCCTGATCCATCTTCTAATCCATATTTAGTATTGGCCGCTTGTTTGGCAGCAGGACTGGATGGAATCGAGCATAAAATTATGCCTCCGAAGCCAATTGACAGAAATATATTTGAGATGAGCAAAGAAGAGAAGAAGGAAATGAGGATTCATTCTCTCCCATCTACGTTAAGGGAAGCACTCTATAATTTAGAACAAGATGAGTTTATTTATCATGTACTTGGAGAAAACTTTGCAGAGAAATACATTCGTGCAAAGAAAGCAGAATGGCAAGATTATACAATGCAGGTGACGAAATGGGAAATTGACCAATACTTATATAAAATTTAAAGAAAATAAAAATCAAAAAAAGGGGGAACGGACATGGATCGCATCGTTATTCTTTTTCCTAAAATGGAAGAAGGAAAGAAAATAAGAGATGCCCTGATAAGAAATGGCTATGATGTTGCTACAGTTTGTACAACAGGAGCTCAGGCATTGAATGAAATGAGTGTTCTAGACGGTGGCATCCTAATTAGCGCATATCGATTATCCGATATGTTTTATACTGAGATTGTGGAGTGTCTGCCCTCGAATTTTGATATTTTATTGCTGCTTCCAAAGAGGGCAGTGCAAAGTTATAAAGAAGAAGGAATTATGACGTTGACGATGCCGTTGAGTGTGTTTGAACTTGTGAATACGATTCATATGATGTTAAGTAAACGTTATAAAATGAAAAAGCAAAGAGCAAAACCAAAAAAACGTTCGGAAAAAGAGCAAAAGATTATCAATGATGCAAAGGCATTGTTAATGGAACGAAATCATATGACAGAAGAAGAAGCCCACCGCTATATTCAAAAATGCAGTATGGATACTGGTACAAATCTAGTAGAAACTGCGGAAATGATTACGACGCTGATGAATGATTAAAAGAAAGAAAGGCAAAGAAAGAGACTCTGCTTTATGGAACCTGACAGGAAACAGATATCACCGACTGAGAGTATCTGTAAGGGAAAATAAACAATAGGGAACACTCTGGAGCTGATCAGTCGAACAGAGTAGGCTGATACGTGGATACACGTTACGTATTTGAGTGGCATTTTATGCAATGCGGGTGGTACCGCGGAAACTTCCGTCCCGAAATATCAATTCTGATATTTGGGGATTTTTTTGTTTTTGTGGGACGCTGGATGGGGTTAAGATATCCCATTCGGACACGCAAGATCGTAAACGATCTTGAAGAGTCCTCATAGGGATATCTTAACCCCATCCAGCTGTTTCCAAAAGAGCGAAAGATGCTTTGAGATATCCAACTGTTTTCAGGAAAGCGGAGAAACGGAAAAAGGAATTATGATAAAATAAATGGAAATGAGGAGATTGTTATGGAATTTTTGACTGGTTTGAGAGAAAGTAAGAGCTTAACTTTAAGGGAGTTATTGAAAGATGAGGTTTTGGATACGGAAATCATGACGGAGGGGATGGTTCACAGTATTCGTAAAATGGGGGAAGTTGCATTTGTTATTTTGAGGAGAAGGGAAGGGCTAGTTCAAACGGTGTTTGAGCCTGAAGTTTGTAAATTGGATTTGCATGAATTGAAGGAGGAAGCTGCGGTTCGTGTAAAGGGGGTAGTTCGAAAGGAGGAACGTGCTCCTTGGGGAAGAGAGATTCGTCTGGAGGAAATTACGGTTTTATCTATGCCAGAGGAACCGATGCCGCTGCCTGTTTCAAAGTGGAAGTTAAATACATCACTGGAAGCAAAGCTAAATACAAGACCGCTTTCTCTTAGAAATATTCGGGAGCGAGCAAAGTTTCGCATTCAAGAGGGCATTGGAAGAGGGTTCCGTGAATTTTTGCAAAGTCAGGAGTTTACAGAAATTCATACACCGAAAATTGGTGCGAAGAGTGCAGAAGGTGGTTCCAATGTGTTTAAATTAAGTTACTTTCATAAGCCGGCAGTTCTTGCACAAAGTCCTCAGTTTTATAAGCAGATGATGGTTGGAGTATTTGATCGAGTATTTGAGATTGCACCTGTATTTCGTGCGGAGAAGCATAATACGAAGCGTCATTTAAATGAATATATTAGTATGGATATGGAAATGGGATATATTGATAGCTTCTATGATTTGATGGAAATGGAAACAGGGTTTTTACAGTATACGATGGATTTATTGAAACGAGACTATATGAAAGAATTAGATATATTAAAGATTGTGTTGCCAAATACAGAAAAAATTCCAGTCGTTCGTTTTGATCGGGCAAAGGAACTTGTATCAGAAAAATATAACCGTTCCATTCGCAATCCATTTGATTTGGAACCAGAAGAAGAGCAGTTAATTGGTCAGTATTTTAAGGAAGAGTGTGGAGCTGATTTTGTATTTGTAACGCATTATCCATCAAAAAAACGTCCGTTTTATGCAATGGATGATCCAAAGGACAGTCGCTTTACGTTAAGCTTTGATTTATTGTTCCACGGACTGGAAATCACAACGGGAGGACAGAGAATTCATAACTGTGCCATGTTGGAAGAAAAGATGGAAAAAAGAGGTATGACAGCAGAAGGAATGGAACTGTATCTGGATACGTTCCGTCATGGAATGCCGCCACATGGAGGACTCGGAATTGGATTAGAACGATTCACAATGCAGCTGCTGGGAGAAGAAAACGTGAGAGAAGCGTCATTGTTTCCACGTGATTTAAACCGATTGGAACCTTAAACGAGAGACTAGAAAGGAGATTTCAAATGATTGATGATGAAATGATGGAATATATTGGAATATTGGCAAAATTAGAACTTTCGGAAGAAGAAAAAGAACAGGCAAAAGCAGATATGCAAAAAATGTTAAATTATATTGACCAGTTAAATGAATTGGATACTTCAAACGTGGAGCCAATGTCGCATATTTTTCCAATTGCGAATGTATTTCGAGAAGATGTTGTAACAAATGGAGATGACAGGGAAGCGATGTTGGCAAATGCACCAAAGCAAAAAAATGGTCAGTACCAAGTAGCGAAAACGGTGTAAAAAGGCAGGAGGAATAATGATGAGTGGGTTATTGGATTTGACAGCTTTAGAGCTGGGAAGAAAGATTCAGGCACAGGAAGTTACTGCAATGGAAGCCTTGGATGCTGTTTTTGGGCAGATTGATAAAAAAGAAAAAGAGATTCACGCCTATGTAACCATTGATAGAGAGAATGCTTATAAGCAGGCACAAAAAGTTCAGGCAGAAATTGAAAATGGAACATTAACAAGTCCACTGGCAGGTGTACCAGTTGCAATTAAAGATAATTTATGTACAAAGGGGCTTTTAACAACGTGTAGTTCCAAAATATTAGGAAATTTTATACCACCTTATACGGCAGAAGCGGTTCAAAAATTAGAACAGGCGGGAGCCGTCATTATTGGTAAGACAAATATGGATGAGTTCGCAATGGGAAGCACAACGGAAACGTCTGCATTTGGAATTACAAGAAATCCTTGGAATACGGAACATGTGCCAGGTGGTTCTTCGGGTGGTTCTTGTGCAGCAGTCGCAGCAAAGGAATGTTTTTATGCACTTGGTTCGGATACGGGCGGGTCCATTCGTCAGCCAAGTTCATTTTGTGGTGTAACTGGTATGAAGCCAACATATGGTACCGTTTCCCGTTATGGATTGATTGCATATGGTTCCTCATTGGATCAAATTGGACCAATTGCCAAAGATACCGCCGATTGTGCAGCGATTTTAGAAGTAATTGCAGGACATGATAAAAAGGATAGTACATCGGTGGCAAGAGAGGCGTATGATTTTACTTCTGCATTAAAAAAAGATGTAAAGGGAATGAAAATCGGAATTCCAGAGGAATATATTGGAGAAGGATTAGATTCAGAAGTTCGGACAGCAATTTTGAAAGCAGCCGATGTATTAAAAGAACAGGGAGCAGAAGTGGAATACTTCCATTTGGACTTAGTTGATTATGCAATTCCAGCTTATTATGTAATTGCCTGTGCGGAAGCAAGTTCGAACTTAGCTCGATTTGATGGAGTAAAATATGGATACCGTGCCAGTGCGTTTGACGGGTTACATCAGATGTATAAAAAAAGTCGTTCGGAAGGATTTGGAGCGGAAGTAAAAAGAAGGATTATGTTGGGGTCCTTTGTATTAAGTTCTGGTTACTATGATGCTTACTATTTAAAGGCACTGCGTACAAAGGCATTAATCAAGCAAGCATTTGACCAGGCATTTGCAACGTATGATTTAATTCTGGGACCAGCTGCACCGACAACTGCAATGAAAATCGGAGAAAGTCTTTCTGATCCAATTCAGATGTATCTTGGAGATATTAATACAATTGCAGTTAATTTAGCAGGACTTTGTGGTATGTCTGTTCCATGCGGAATGGATCGAAAAGGACTTCCAATTGGAGTTCAATTTATTGGAGATTGTTTCCAAGAAAAGAAAATGATTCAGGCAGCTTATACGTATGAGCAGAGTCGAAAGGAGGAGGCATAATGGCAAAGCAGTATGAAACGATAATTGGTTTAGAAGTTCATGTGGAACTTGCAACAAAAACAAAAATTTTCTGTGGATGTTCGACAGAATTTGGCGGAGCACCAAACACGCATACTTGTCCTGTTTGTACGGGAATGCCTGGTTCTCTTCCAGTATTAAATAAACAAGTCGTAGAGTTAGCGTTAGAAGTAGGATTGGCTGCAAATTGTGAAATTAATCAATATTGTAAATTTGACCGTAAGAACTATTTTTATCCAGATAATCCACAAAACTATCAGATTTCACAACTCTATCTTCCAATTTGTCATGATGGAAAAATTGAGATTGAAACAGCTGCTGGAAAGAAATTCATTAGAATTCATGAGATTCATATGGAAGAAGATGCGGGAAAATTGGTTCATGATGAGTGGGACGACTGTTCTTATGTGGACTATAATCGAAGCGGCGTACCACTGATTGAAATTGTATCAGAACCAGATATGAGAAATGCGGATGAGGTCATTGCCTATCTGGAAAAACTTCGTATGATTGTGCAATATTTAGGAGCATCGGATTGTAAATTACAGGAAGGTTCCATGCGTGCAGATGTGAATCTGTCTGTACGGGAAGTGGGAAACCCAAACTTTGGAACACGAACCGAAATGAAAAATTTAAACTCATTTAAAGCCATTGCTCGTGCCATCGAAGGGGAACGAGAACGTCAGATTGAATTGTTGGAAGAAGGAAAGAGCGTGCTGCAAGAGACAAGACGCTGGGATGATAATAAAGAATCTTCTTATCCAATGCGTTCCAAAGAAGATGCAAAAGATTATCGTTATTTCCCAGATCCAGATCTTCCTCCAGTTGTAATTAGTGATGAATGGATAGAAGAAATTCGCAAAAAACAGCCAGAACTACAGCCAGAGAAGAAGCTTCGCTATCAAACCGAATATCAGCTTTCCGAATACGATGCAGATCTAATTACAGGAACAAAGAAAATTGCAGATTTATTTGAAAAAACGGTTAATCTATGTAAGCAGCCAAAAAAAGCAGCCAACTGGATGATTGGAGAGACATTCCGTCTAGCAAAAGAAAAGAAAATGGAACCAGAGCAAATTTCCTATTCTCCAGAACATTTAGCTAAATTAATTGAAATGACCGAAGCAGGAAGCATTACACAGACCGTTGCAAAAGACGTATTTTTCCATATTTTTGAAGAGGATATCGAACCAGAACAATATGTGAAACAACATGGACTTGGAGCAGTGAGTGATAGTTCTGAATTAGAGGCAATCGTGAAAATAGTATTAGAAGAAAACCCATCTACTGTAGAACAATACAAAGCGGGAAAAGAAAAAGTAATGGGATTTTTAATTGGTCAGGCAATGAAAAAGACAAAAGGAAAAGGAAATCCAGGAATCATTAGTAAGATGATGAAAGAATTACTAACAAATTAAATAGAGTTGATCGACTAAATCAATACAATGATTCTTTTCCCTTACATTTTGGAATATTATATACTTCTAATTATAAGTATAGGAAAAAAACTGGTCGTGTATATAGCAGAAAGATGTAAAAATAAAAAATAGAATTTCACAAAAAGGAGATATCAAAACGGATATCTCCTTTTTGTGTACCATAAATTGACTTTCAAAACTGTAAGTATTTTTTCGCCATGGAACTTGTTATAATTATATTATATTCCAAATCCATGTAAGAAGAAAGGAGCAATTCGTATGGAACATATATTAAATTTAGAACAAGTGAAAAAGTATTACGGGGGAAGTACAGGTAATATCACAAAGGCAGTGGACGGGATTTCCATGTATATAGATAAAGGTGAATTTGCTGCAATTATGGGAGCGAGTGGTTCGGGTAAAACAACATTGCTGAATTGTATTTCTACGATTGATACTGTAACAAGTGGACATATTTTTGTAAATAATCAAGATATTACGGAGATGAAAGAGCAAAATTTTGCAGATTTCAGACGTGAAAACTTAGGGTTTATTTTTCAAGATTTTAATTTACTAGATACATTAACCATTGAGGAGAATATTTCCCTTTCCTTGATTATTAATAAGAAAAATCCAGAAATGATTAAGAAAAAAGTACAAGATATTTCGGATAAACTGGGAATTTCTGATATTCTATCTAAGTTTCCCTATGAGGTTTCTGGCGGTCAAAAACAGCGTTGTGCCTGTGCAAGAGCATTGATTAATGAACCGAAATTGATTTTGGCAGATGAACCAACAGGAGGATTGGATTCTAAGTCTTCCAGATTATTATTGGAAACAATGGAAAATATTAATCAGAAATTACAGGCAACTATATTAATGGTAACACATGATCCATTTACTGCCTCTTTTTGTAACCGCATTTTGTTTTTAGAAGATGGAAGAATTTTTAATGAAATATGGTAGGGATTGCTTCCATTTGGCTTTGGTATTCTCGTTTTCAAATGGAATTTATCAGTAAAAATGAAACACTTACTTATTTAATGTTAAGTATGATTGGCTTAATTATTAGTATTTATGGTATTTCTGCTACAGTTGCAGATATGGTATGTTCTTTTATAATAAGAAGCAAAAAAATAAAATACCAAAAAGATAATCTGTTTTTGATAAGAACATTTGTTTCTAAAGCGAGAACAATGAGTTTTACGTTTGGGACACTTTCCATGTTAATTCTGCTATCTATATTTTCGTTAAACATATCAAATCTTAGTAATGGATTGTATAAAAGTTCCTTGGATCAAGAAGCACCTTATGATGTGAGTATATATGACGATCAAGAAGCATTTAAGGAATACATTAAAGTGATAGAAGAAGATTATACCGTAGAAAAAACACTTGCATATGATATTTATAAGGAACCGAAAAAACAAATTCAAAGATTATATGATGAATTTACCGATTATGACAGTGTTATGAAGTTAAGCGATTATAATCAGCTATTAACAATGAGAAATATGGATACGATAAGCCTACAGGAAGATGAATATATAATAGTTACAAGCAGTCAATCGAAGTATTTGGTGGAAGGAAATGCGAGTATTAAACAAATTCAATTATCAAGTGGAGATTTCTTGCAGCTAAAAGGAGTGACAACAGAAACTTTTTGGTATACACTAAACAGCAGAAGCGATTTTATAATTGTGGTTCCAGATTCATATGTAAAGAATTTAGAATTGGCAGAAAGTCATTTGATTGTAGATACAAAAGAAGAAACAACCGCATCATTAGAAACGAAAATAGAGGAACGAATGTCCTATCGCCTATGTAAAACAGGAAGCGATGGAGAGATCAACTGTCAATATTATAGAGTGAGGGTCAGAGGTTCGGCAGTTGAAGAAAATAATACGATGATAGCAATGATGTCCAGTATCTTTTTGTATATCTCTTTTATTTTTATTGCAGTTGTTGGAACGATACTTTCGATTCAAGCATTAAGTGACTCCACAAAGTATAAATATCGTTATCTGACGTTAAGAAGATTAGGTGTTAACGATAAAACACTTTATAGGATAATTAGAAAACAACTGTTTATTTTATTTGGTATGCCAGCGGTATATCCAATTTTAGTCAACTTTAGTTTGATTGATTCGATTAATAATGTATATTATATATTTTTGGAAAATCAGTATAGTTATTTGTTTTACTTTGCTGGAGGGTTGACAATTTTCTTTCTCGTTTATATCGTGTATTGGTTGACGACTTATATAGGATTTAAGAGAAATGTCAATGAGGAGAGTTAAGGCTGAAAAAACTTTTCCTCCATCTTTGAATTTATGCCATAATGAATGCAGTATCAGGAGGTAATAATGAAAATCGCAATTATTGAAGATGACGAGATTACTCGTCTGGAACTTTCTAAATTGTTGAAAAAACAAGGATATGAGACTGTCTTGCTGACTAATTTTGAAAACTTAGCAGGGGAGTTATCACAATACGTTGTAGATTTAGTTTTGCTTGATATTAACTTACCATATGAAAACGGATATGAGATCTGTAAGAAAATGAAAAAAGTGCAGCAAGTCCCGATTATTTTTGTAACAAGCAGAGATACCAGTGCAGATGAATTAAAAAGTATTCAAGTAGGTGGGATGGATTTTATTACAAAACCATATGACACAGTTATTCTGTTAGAAAAGATCAAGCGTGCATTAAAACTTTCTGATCCAAATAACTTCCGAGAAATTGTAAAAAAAGAATGTACCCTTGATTTGCATTTATCCATTTTAAAGTATCGGGAAGAAAGTGTTGAATTAACAAGAAATGAATTTCGTATTTTGTATTATTTTTTTATGAGCGAAGAAGAAATTATTAGTAAGGAAGAATTGTTAGAAAAACTGTGGAATGATAAATATTATTTGGATGAGAATGTTTTGCTTGTTAATATGACACGATTGAAAAAAAAAATGAGAGAAATTGGAATTGTTCATTTGTTAGAAAATGTTCGGGGAAAGGGATGGAAGCTTTGAGTTTTGCTGCGTTTTTGGAAGAAAAAATATTGGATCTATTATTTCAAGTTTTCTTTTTAGCATTGGTTACACTTGTATTAGTTTTTTCTGGTGTCCATGAGTTTTATATTTTGTTACTTATTATATTATTTATAAGCATTCAAACGGTGTTTCAATGGTTTTCCTATCGAAAGAAATTGAGTGAAAATAGGCGTATTGTTGCGTTAGTAGATAATCTAAAAGAAGCGTACTATATTTCTGAAATTTTACCAAAGCCACGAGAATTGCAAAATAAAGCCTATTATTATGCATTGAAAAAGGCATGTAAATCAATGAATGAAGAAATTAGTAAACGAATGGAAGAACAACTAGAGTACCAAGAATATGTGGAAAGCTTTGCTCATGAAATTAAAATACCAATCGGAGCATTGTCTTTAATTTTCGATAATACGAAAAATTATGTTTTGAAAAAAGAAACTGATAAAATTTTTCAACTTGTGGAACAAATGCTTTATTATGCTAGAAGTGAAAATACGGAAAAGGATTATTTTGTAAAAAAACTCAACCTAGAAGATGTCATACATAATGTGATTTTAAAATTTAGACATTCTCTTCTGGAAGTTAAAACGGTTATAGATATTCATGATATGGATAATATTGTTTATACAGATGAAAAATGGCTGAGTTTTGTTCTTTCACAAATAATACAAAACTCGATCAAATATTTTGATAAAGAAAAAAACTGTTTGTCGATCTACAGCCAAAGGAATGATAATTATATTTTGTTGGTCATTGAAGATAACGGATGTGGAATCAAACAGTCGGAACTTTCAAGAGTATTTGAGAAGGGATTTACTGGTTCAAATAGAAAAAAAGCCAATGCAACAGGAATGGGGCTATACTTATCCAAAAAACTATGTGATAGATTAGGATTAAAGCTAGAAATTGACTCCAAAGAAGAAGAATATACGAAGATAAAAATTATATTTCCAAAAGGGAGCGTACATTCCTTGGCAGAGTAGTGAATAGGAAAAAACATAAATTCTGGGTAAAAAGGCGGAATAAATAGATAACACGAGTTGATATGGAAGTGGTATACTGAGGAAAAGAGACTGATATCAAGGAATACGGAATAGATCGGAATAGAATTTATTGTAATGATTAGGATGGAGGAATGAATGTATGAAATTTTTATTTGCTTCTGATTCTTTTAAAGGAACATTAACATCATGGCAGACAGCACAGCTTCTTACTCAGGCAGCAAAAGAAATTTTTCCAGAATGCGAGTGTGACAGTATTGAGGTGGCAGATGGAGGAGAGGGAACAACGGATGCTGTGATTGCAGCTACAGGTGGAGAGAGAGTTTTTTTGAAAGTACGTGGTCCCTTGTTTGAAGAGCAAGAATGTTATTATGGCAAACTGGACAATAAAAGAGCGGTGATGGAGATGGCAGCAGCTTCTGGCTTGCCACTTGTGCCATTATCCAGCAGAGATCCCCGCAGGACAACTTCTTATGGAACAGGGGAGATGATTGTAGATGCAATGGAAAGAGGATTTACCGATATTTCGATTGCGATTGGAGGATCTGCTACGAATGATGGAGGTATGGGATGTATGAGAGCGCTGGGAGTTCGCTTTTTGGATGAGGATGGTAAAGAACTTTCTGGATGTGGAAGTGATTTGGAAAAAGTACATTGTATTGATGATTCTGGTCTTCATCCTGGAGTAAAGAGATGTAAATTTACTGTGATGTGTGATGTAACAAATCCGTTATGCGGCAAAGATGGTGCAACTTATACATTTGGCAAGCAAAAGGGCGGAACACCAGAAGTTTTAGATCAATTAGAAAAAGGAATGTGTCATTATCGAGATTTGCTTCTGGATTATTCTGGTATTGATGTAGATCAGATACCAGGTGCAGGTGCAGCAGGAGGACTGGGAGCAGCGTTAATGGTATTTCTGGGAGCAACGCTGAAATCTGGAATTGAAACAGTATTGGATTTGGTAGAGTTTGATCGGAGATTAAAAGACGTTTCACTTGTTGTTACAGGGGAGGGAGCCACAGATTGGCAGTCTATATTTGGAAAGGTTATACAGGGAGTGGGTATGCGGTGTAAAAGGCAGGGAATTCCTGCAATTGCCATTGTCGGAAGCATGGGAAACGGTGCAGAAAACATCTATGAATATGGGATTGAATCAATTTTGACTACAGTGAATGGAGTCATGCCTCTTTCGGAGGCATTGGAACGAGCAGAGGAGTTGTACCTTGGTGCAGCTAGAAGAATGTTTCGGATGCTGCGTGCAATGAAAAAGGTGAAATAGGCAGAAAATAGCTGGCATAATTCTCAAAATATTGAAGATAATGATAGCAATCGAGTTAATCAGATTTATTTTTGAGAAAGTTTATGGAATTTAATAAAGTGCTGTGCATTGACTGGAGGCGAATGGTGTTCTATGGATAAAAAGAAAATAAAGGATATTTTGGTGGATTGGATATTTGACATAATAGGAGGAATTTGCTATTCCATTGGTGTTTATACATTTGCAAAAATGGCAAACTTTGCCCCAGGAGGAATTTCAGGATTGGCATTGATTCTGAATCATCTATGGGGTACTCCAATTGGATTGACGATATTAATTTTAAATATTCCACTCGTCCTTATCAGTTATAAAGTAGTTGGAAAGAGATTTCTATTTAAAACAGCACGAACAATGCTTGTCTGTACTTTTTTTCTAGATATTGTCTTTCCGTATACGCCTGCCTATACAGGCAATCCATTGTTAGCAGCATTATATTATGGGATTTTCTTAGGAACAAGTTTAACGATTTTTTATATGAGAGGCTCTTCTTCTGGAGGAACGGACCTTTTGACGATGACAATTAAAAAATTTCGTCCTTATTTGTCGCTTGGTGCGGTTACATTGACAATTGATTTGTTTATTATTTCGCTTGGCTGGATTGTGTTTGGGGATGTTGATTCTGCATTATATGGTTTAGCAGGAACGGGTGTAGCATCACTTGTAATTAATAAAGTCATGTATGGCGCAGATGTAGGAAAAATGGCAGTAATTATTACACTGGATGGTCAAGGAGTGGCCGATGAAATTAGCAGCAAAATTCGAAGAGGATCTACGGTAATCAATGCGAAAGGCAGTTATACAAAATTAGAACGAGACGTACTGCTTTGTGCCTGTTCCAAATCACAGGCGTATATTGTAAAAAAAGCAGTTTTTGATGTGGATCCAAAAGCTTTTGTTATGTTTACAGAAACAAGTGAGGTATTTGGAGAGGGATTTATTTCTACTTTAGATAAAGCATAATAAAGACGAAGCTACTGCATGATATTGTTTATTAGATGCTGCTGGGAGAGGAGTGAAAAACTTACTGATACAGCATTTTAGTATTTTCTTAATATTAAAAAAATTATATTAAATTTTACAAAGATTTAGCTTAATACGGATAACAGGAAGGAAAAGAGAATATTATAATATAAAAAAAGAGAATGATTCAGTATTTTTAAGAGAGGCTTAATCTATGGTAAAAATTTATGTAATTGACACAAATGTTTTAATCCAAGCACCTTATGCCATTTATTGCTTTGATGATAATCAAGTAGTTCTTCCGCTTGTTGTAATGGAAGAATTGGATAATCTAAAGAAAAGTGAAGGGGAAAGGGGAAGTAATGCCAGAAAGACAATTCGGATTCTAGAGCAGCTTCGACAAAAAGGAGATCTTTTGAATGGAGTAGAACTGAAAAATGGGGGAACGCTTCGGGTGGAGAAAAACTTTGTAAATATAGAACTTCCTCACGATTTACCAGAGGATAAGATGGATAATCGTATTTTAAAAGTATGTAGAGGACTCGAGAACCAGAACCCAGAGCAAGTAGTGCTTGTAACGAAGGACATTTTATTACGGATTAAAGCGCAGATGATTGGAATACGTGCAGAAGATTTTACGACAGAACAGGTGGAAGAGGAACAATATACAGGTAGAATTGAGGTTTATGTTCCTGAAGAACTATTCCAAAATTTTGGGAAAGATGGAATTCCAATACAAGCAGTATATGAATCAGATGAATATGGGAAACAGTATACTCCTGAATTGGTTGAAAACGAGTTTGTCATTATCAAAGCAGATCAGTCTACGAAAAAGACACAGCTTGGACGAGTTGAAAATGGAGTGATTAAAAAATTAGATTATAAAAAAAGCAGTCCTTATGGAGTAAAACCACGAAATGCAGGACAGTACTTTTTACAGGAAGCCTTGATGCAACCAGCCGAAAAGGCGCCACTTGTAATTGTAAAGGGGATGGCAGGGACGAGTAAGACATTTTATTCTCTGGCAGTAGGATTGGAAAAACTTTTGAATAATCCGTCTGGAGAATACCGAAGAATTTTAATTTGTCGTCCAAATGCACAGTTTGATTCAGATATTGGATTTTTGCCAGGAGATGAACAAGAGAAAATTTCTCCATTAATGCGTCCAATTATTGATAACCTGGAGCAGTTGATTGATTCTAATGAAGAAGAACGTTATAAAGATGAGGCAGAACTTCAGGGAAAGATTGACGAGATTTTTGGAAGAAATTTAATTCAGATGGAGGCCTTAAATTTTATTCGAGGACGCTCGATTGTAAAAACATATTTAATTATTGATGAAGCCCAAAATATGACTCCCAACCAAGTAAAAGGAATTATTACCCGTGCTGGAAAAGATACAAAAATAATTCTATTAGGAGATCCAAAACAAATTGATCGTTCTTTTTTGGATGAACGGACGAATGGTTTGAGCTATGCTTCCGAACATATGAAAGGCAGTCCGCTTTGTTGGCAAATCAGTTTTACAGCGGAAGAATGCGAACGTTCCATTTTAGCAATGGATGCAATAAAACGATTATAAGGGATGAAAATATACATGGCAAATATAGTTGGATATAAACAAATTAGGAAAAATAAAGAAATTAATTTATTAATTGAAAATGGAAATCGAGTGTTAAATGAACTGGGATATACCGAACATTCTAGAAAACATGCAGCTAAAGTTGCAGAGACAGCTGGAAGCATTTTATATGCGCTTGGATATGAAGAACATAGAATTGAATTAAGTAAGATCGCAGGTTATATGCACGATATTGGAAATAGTATTAACCGAAACGATCATGCACATACAGGAGCTATTCTGGCATATCAAATTTTAAAAGATTTAGGTATGGCGCTAGAAGATGTGATTACAATTACAACAGCAATTGGTAATCATGATGAAGCAACTGGTATGGCAGTTGATGTTGTATCGGCAGCACTAATTTTAGCAGACAAAACAGATGTACGCAGGAATCGAGTGCAGAATCCAATCCCAGCCAATTTTGATATTCATGATCGAGTAAATTATGCGGCACTTTCCCAAACATTAGAAGTAAAAAGTGAAAAAAGATTAATACAAATGAGTTTGGAATTGGATGATTCGATTTGTACTGTTATGGATTATTTTGAGATTTTTTTAAAACGAATGATTATGTGCAGACGTGCAGCAGAAGTATTAGGATGTCGATTTAAGTTAATCGCAAATGGAAGTAAAATTTGTTAAATCATAAACAAAAAGAATCTTCACTGGATTATAATAATCAAACACGGTTTTAGCAGCTATGACAGCAGCTAGAGCCGTGTTTTTATATAATCGTTGAATGAAATGCCGAATAAATGCGATTCTTTGGAGTAATAAAATCAAACAGAAACGTGAAATAGATAAAACTAGATATAGACAATGTTTGGATAATAAGGGTATAATTAAGAAAAATCCAATAGAAGTAAAGGAGAGAATGGATTGAAACGGTTATTGAATAAGCGAAAATGGATGCTGGCTGCAATCGCTTTTGTAGAGATAGTTGTTTTATTTCTTGTACTGATTTTAACAAAAAATATGACAGTATTTCGGATTATGTTAGTTGGTGGACTGATTGTAATTGGTTTAGCGTTATATCAAAATCGGGTAAATGAGGATTATTTGACGGAAACAATGCAAGAATTATCTAATTTAATTGCACAGATAACTTCCCAAAAAGATGCAGTTTTATCGATAAATTCAAAAGATACCTTGATGGAAAAATTACAAAGTCAAATACGAAAGCTTGCGAGTATATTACGAACGCAGAAACGCTATGGAAATGGAAATGAAACAACGGTCATACTTGCTGATTTATCCGAGCAGTTAAAAACTGCCGCTACAGAATTGCAAATGTATAGTGAATTTCTTCAAGAGCCTGATTTACTGGAAGAAGAAAGAGAAGAGTATATGGAAATTATGGAGAAAACAATTCACAAATTTACATTTTCAGCAGAAAGTATGATTAAAATGTCACGATTAGAAACAGGGTTAATTCAACTCCATCCAAAGCTGACGGATTTGAAAGAAACAATTGTGGATGCAGTTATGAAAATGCATTATCCAGCAAAGCTGCGTCACATTGAAATTATATGGGACGAACCAAAAAAAGAAATTAATGCAATTCATGATCCATATTGGACGGTAGAAGCAATCGGAGATATTTTAGATAATGCGATTAAGTATTCTCCGCAGGGGAGTCAAATTATTGTGTCGCTTAATGTTTATAAACGGTTTGCAAGAATTGATATCCAGGATCAGGGAAAAGGAGTTCCAGAAGAAGAGCAGGCCAAAATCTTTCAGATGTTTTATCGTGGAAGTAATATTAAAGAAGAGGGAACTGGAATTGGATTATACTTGTGTAGAAAAGTCATTATGGATCAGAACGGTTATGTGGATGTAGAATCAAATCAAAATGGAAGTAAATTTTCAATTTTTCTTCCATGTGATTAAGATAGTTTGAGATAGAAAATTCTGCCCTTGTGACATTGATAATTTTTTGATATACTAAAATAAATCAGTAGTATCAAGGAGTGAGTCTTGAATATTGGAAATCCAAGAATAGAATGGAGAAAGTATGGCTAATATTTTAATCGTAGAAGATGATCATACGTTAAATAAAGGAATACAAATTGCATTAAAGAAAGATGGACATGAAGCGGTAGGAGCATATAGTTTTTTTGAAGGAGTAGAATTTTTAGTAAAGATGCAATTTGATTTATTTCTATTAGATATTAATTTGCCAGATGGAAATGGAATTGCTTTTTGTAAAAAACTTCGAGAAAAGTCCAGTAGTCCAGTTTTATTTTTGACGGCAAATGATACGGAAGAAGAAATGTTAAAAGGATATGAGGCTGGGTGTGATGATTATATTGCAAAGCCATTTTCCATTGCAGTACTTCGCAAAAAGATTCAAGTATTACTGAAACGAGTCAATTCGGAACAGAAGAAAAACAGTATTTTACAGTTTGGAGACTTAGAAATTGATAGAGAACAGATGATTGTCAAAAAATCAGGAGAGGAAGTTCATCTTACAGGAAAAGAATATAGCTTATTGGAATACTTGGCTCTTCGGCAGGGAAAAGTATTGACAAGAAAGGTCTTACTAGAACAGGTTTGGGATGTGGATAGTAATTTTATTGATGAAAATACATTAAGTGTTCATGTTAGAAGATTACGACAGAAATTAGAAAAAGATCCGAAAAACCCTGTTTATATTGTTACTGTATTTGGAATCGGTTATATATTTGGAAAGGAATTGCCATGAAAAAATAAATAAAATGCTTAGCTTTGATGGAAGAAAGGGAAGAAAAGGATGATTCAAATTGTTACAGATTCTGCTTCAGATATTACACTGAAGCAAGCAGAGGAAATGAATGTACAGATTGTACCGCTGACTATCTTGTTTGAGGATGGGGTATGTCCACAGGAAACAGATGAAGACTTTCAAATTTTTTATGAAAAGTTAATAAAAGAAAACGGGTTGCCTAAAACAAGTCAGCCAACTCCAAATAAATATTTGGAAATCTTCCGCTTAGCAAAGGAAGTTGGAGATGAGGTGCTTGTCATTACTCTATCAGGGGGATTAAGCGGAACGGTGCAGTCAGCAAAGCTGGCAAAAGATTTGGCCGAATATGAACGGATTGAAATTATTGATTCCAAACAGGCTATTTTAACACAGCGCATGTTAGTGGAGTATGCAGTTAAATTGAGAGATGAAGGTAAAACATTGGACGAAATTACAGCGTTAGTATTGAAGCAGAGAGAAAAGCTAACCGTTTTTGGTATGCTGGATACGCTTACCTATTTAAAAAAGGGAGGAAGAATTCCAGCCAGTATGGCGTTACTTGGTAATTTACTTCGTATAAAACCAGTGATTATATTAAAGGATAGTGTATTAGAACAGTTGGGAAAAGCAAGGGGACGTAAGGATGGACTGAAGATGCTTTGTGCACAAATGGAACAGGCGGAGATTGATTTAAGTTTTCCAGTATACTTTGGGTATACGTTAGATCCAGAGCCAACCAAACAATTTCAAGCTGAGATGGAACAAAAATTTCAATTAAAAAATACAAAACTATATCCAGTGGGAGGCGTAATTGGAACACATGTAGGTCCCAATTGTGTGGCAGTAGCTTTTGCAGTAAAGGATAAACAATAAGTAACTTTATTTAAGAGAAGAGGAGCTCAATGAAAAAAATATTAGCAGCAGCATTAGTAGGAGTATTTCTTTTATCAGGATGTGGAAAAATGCAGGAAATTCCTGAATTACAGGCTCAGGACACGATGTATAATCAATCCGTCCATTTAGAATTTCCTCGTATGGCAGGTGGAACTAGGGATGGATATACGACAGTGTTTTCAGATATTGGTTTAGATGGTGTAAAAGAATATTTAACGATTTATGCACAGGAAAATGAAACAAATCAAATTGAAGTGGTAGATGAAAATAAAATAGTTGTAGAAGTGCCAATGGAAGATGGGAACAGATCGCTGATGTATTTTACAGAACAGCCAGAATTGAGGGAGAGTTCTGGTAAAGAAGCAGAAACATTTGAACATGCTTATTTATTTTCTGGATTTGAAGCTTCCATTAACAGTAAAGTAAAAGATGTCACGCATGTGATTCTGCCGTTTCATTTAATGGAGGATGAGAATTTAGAAAGTCCGCTTGATACAGTGGAGGTTGGAAAACAATACAAAGCAGCGTATTCTATGGAGCAATTTCGATTATTCTACAAGCGATATTGTGAAAATTATGGAATCCAATATGAAGATTGCGTAACCATGCAGCCAGAAATGGGAAGACTGGAAATTCAATATCCGCTTATTCGTTCGGATGCAGAAAGAGATTTAACAAATCTGGATAAAAATCGGATTACGCAGACTCTTGTTATGGTATTTCGGCAGGATGGAGAACAATTAACATTTACGATTGAAATTGAAGCTGCAAAGTGGGGCGAATAAAAAATATAAGGATGGAGTTGCAAAAGCAATTGAAACATATGTTTTAAGAAAGGAGTAAGATAGATGGCGTTACTTCATGTGAATTTTTTCTCAGATGTACTGGGGATGTGTATGAATATGGATGTAATTTTACCGCAGCAAACAAAAAATCAAATTGGAATGAAGGGGACTCGTAAAGACGGAAAAATTCCGACACTTTATTTATTGCATGGAATGAGTGACGATCACACGATTTGGCAGAGACGTACTTCGATTGAACGATATGTAAGTGAAATGGGAATTGCTGTTATTATGCCAACAACTCATTTGGGATGGTATACGAATACGACATATGGCTTGAATTATTGGACATTTATTTCAGAAGAACTTCCGATGATTTGTCGTTCTTTTTTTGCCAATTTGTCAGAGCGCAGAGAAGATACTTTTGTAGCAGGATTGTCCATGGGAGGATATGGAGCATTTAAGTTAGCTCTTGGAGCGTCTGATACGTTTGGAGCAGCAGCCTCATTGTCTGGAGCCTTGAATGCAAGAAGGAGAGAGACAGATTCCCATGCTAGAACTCAGCGCACTTTTTGGGAGGGAATTTTTGGACCGCTGGATCAAATAAAAGGAAGTTCCAATGATTTAATGACGCTTGCAGAGCAATTGATACAGTCAGGAAAACCGTTGCCAAAATTATTTATGTGGTGCGGAACAGAGGATTTTCTGTTAGAAGAAAATGAGATGATGTATCAATATTTTAAAGAGATGGGATTTGATGTAACCTATACAAAAGGACCTGGAGGACATCAGTGGGAATGCTGGGATGAACAAATCCAGAATGTATTGAAATGGCTGCCAATCCGATCAGAGAAGCATAAATAAAAATCTCTTAATATAAAACAAAATTCTTATATAGGAAAAGGGGTGTGATGACTTCTTTTCAATATCTAAGAATTTTGTTTTTTAATTATATAATTGTTTTTTTATCTTAATGGGAAATTCCTCCCAACTACAAAAAATGCTTGAAAAAGTAATCATATATGCTTATAATTAGAAAAGAGTAATTCTGTGAAGATGTATGGAAAGAGGAGAAAATAGATATATGATTGATTTACATACTCATATTCTTCCAGGCGTTGATGATGGCTCTCCTTCAATAGACGAATCTTTGGTAATGGCGGATATGGCAGTGAATAGCGGAGTAGATACAATTGTTGCTACCTCTCATGGTTGTAGTAATAATATAAATATACAAAGATATTGGAATGCCTATCAACAGTTAAAAGATGCATTGGAGAAACGTCATATTCCGTTAAAATTAATAGCTGGAATGGAAATTTTTCTAACAGAAGATGTGTTAGAAGCGATTAAGAGCAAGAGTTTATTATCGATCAATAATACGAAATATCTTCTAGTAGAATTTGATTTTGAAGAGGAAGCATGGGTGGCAGAATATTATCTGCAAATATTAAAGGAAGCGGGATATCATCCGATTATTGCCCATCCAGAACGGTATCATTTCATGCAAAGGGATCCATCATTGGCTTATTACTGGGTACAACAAGACTATATACTACAGGCAAATAAAGATAGTATATTAGGAAGATTCGGGAGTAACTGTCAGAGACTAGCAATTGACCTTTTAAATCATAATTTAATTCAGGTTGTAGCAAGTGATGCGCATGGAATACGAAGGAGAACTCCTCGTATGAACGGAATACAGGCATTATTGAGAAATGAATTTTCACCGTTATATGCAGATATGTTTCTAAATGAAAACCCTAGACGAATTATTCAGGGAGAAGAAGTCTATACATTCCCGCCAAGATTATTTTAAAATATACGGAGTGAAGAAAGGAAAAAGAGATGAAACTAGTACGTTGGCTCGCTCTTGTTGCAGCAATTGGAACAACAGCGTTGTTTGTAGTATTTTGGGAGTTTTGGGTTAAAAAACAAGATACCATAGGACCAGTGATCACTTGTGAAGAAGAAAGTTATTCTGTCCCAATAGATGCTACAGAAAAAAAATTATTAGATGGAGTAGAAGCATGGGATGAAGAAGATGGGGATGTGACAGATTCTCTTTTAATTGAGAAGAAAAAGATTATTCCTGACACAAAGGATTTTATACTTACATGTGTAGCTATGGATTCCAGTAATAATGTTTCAAAATATGAACGTACCATTACCTATGAGGATTATCATTCTCCCCACTTTATAGCAAAACAGCCGCTTCGATTTGTAGTTGGAGACGAGGATTCATTGCTTAGTAATTTTAAAGCAGAGGATTGTATGGAAGGGGATATTACTAGCCGAATCAAATTAGAAAAAACAAATGGAAGTTCAAATGGAGAAGGGATACAGACATATGAATTATCAGTAGCGAATCATTTAGGAGATGTGGCTACACTTCCAATATCAGTGGAATTTTATACCGATACATATGAGGATCGTTTGTATTATCCGAATATTTATTTAACCGATTATATTTATTATATTGAAAAAGACAAGAAATTTAGTCCGAGAAACTTGCTAAAACAAATACAAATTGGTGCAACTATTTATGAGTATGACAAAGACGATAAAAAGTTTTATGAGATGGAAGAGGTAGAGAAGGAAGACGGAGAAGGCACCGAGTTGAAAAAAAAGAAAAAAGGTGAAGAAATTTCTGGAAAAGATGTGGAATATAAATCGGATGTAGATACATCAAAAAAGGGAGTTTATACAGTACAATATTCTTATCAGGCAGAAAACGAAAGATTGGGTACTACGCAGTTAATTGTAGTAGTGGAATAAAAACAAAAGTAAAAAGAGAGATGCAATGTCTTTGAAGGTATGCTGTATGGAATATGGCATTAGGAGGTAAAGATGGAAAACAACCAAGCGAGTATGAGGAGTGCCAGTCAGGAAACTTCCATAGATATTATTTTTTTGGTTCGAGCAGTTTTGAAAAACTGGTGGGTAATTTTATTAACGGCTTGTATAGTTGGTATGTGGGTTTATATGGGAATTTCTATGTTAAAAGTACCACAGTATCATTCGTCCGCTACATTGATTATAGCAAGCAAAAATCAAAATAATATATATAGAGATACTGTAGTTGAAAAGGCCGCAAATCAGTTTCAACGAATTTTTACGAGTGATGCATTAGAAAATACAATTATAAAGAAACTAGGAAAAAATAGTTTGCCAGGCACATTAAGTGCAGAAATTGAGGAAGCAACTAATTTATTGATTGTAACAGGAACTTCTTCAGACCCGATGGATGCTTATCAGATTGTATCGGCTGCATTGGAGAACTATATGGTGGTCTCTGATTATGTTGTTACTGATTTTGTATTAGAAACAATGAGAGAACCAGAAATACCAATGCAGAGTGCAGATGTAACATTGGCAAGAACAATGGCGATAAGAACAGCTGCAATTACATTTCTGGCAGCTGCGGTATTTATTGGATTTGTATTTTTGATGAGAGATGATATAAAGAATGAGAAGCAGGCAAAAAATGCGTTGGATATTCCGTTGTTTGCTACTGTTTATTTTGAGTCCAAAAGGAATCTTTTTACGAGAAAAATGAGAAAGAAGAAAAATAGTATTTTGATTACAAATACAAACGTCAGTTTTTCTTATAAAGAAACAATAAGTAAGCTTGCTACAAAGCTGGATTATCAGGCGAAAAAAGAAGGAAAGAAAGTTGTTCTAATTGCGAGTGTTTCAGAAAATGAAGGAAAGTCAACAATTGCTTCGAATTTAGCACTGGCATTGGCAAAGAAACAAAAAGATGTACTGCTTATAGATACTGATTTACGAAGACCTGCACTTTATAAAGTATTTGAGATGAAAATTGAGAAAGATCAGGAAATTGGTAATTATTTAGTGCCAAAAAAATCTTCTAATAATGAAAAGAACCAAGTAAAGATATGGAAGAAAGAAGAGACATTAAGAGAGTCCAATACAGGATTGTATTGTCTATTTGGAACGAAAAAGTATGGGAATTCCGATCGTTTGATCCATTCTCCAGAGATGAAGCAGTTAATTCAAAAAGCAAAAGAATCTATGGACTATATTATATTGGATTCGCCGCCAGGCATGGTTGCATCTGATGCAGAGTTATTAGCGGAGCAATCGGATATGATTCTTCTAGTTGTTCGTCAAGGAGTTTCTGGTGCAGGAGAGATTAATGATATGACAGATAATTTATTGAGTGATAACCAGGTAATTATGGGAACCGTTTTTAATGCTGTAAAATCTAGGGTTATTCCATGGAATGGACAATATGGATATTCCAGTGGTTATTATGGAAGTTATTACAAGAGTTACGATAAATCCAAGAAGAATCAGGAAAAGGCAGGTGGGGCAAACAATGCAAATATACAATAATGAGGTCCAGACCAGTGATACACAGGAATATATTGATATCGCAAAAGTACTGGATGAAATTTGGACAGAATTTCTTCGGCATTTAGGCAGTATTACCGTTTTGTTTCTATCAATTGTTGCAATCGTTTGTGCCTGTCTTTGGTTTCGTTATGAACCAGTTTATGAAGCATATAGTACATTTGTAGTATCTAGTGGTCAAACCGCAGAAGCAGATATTGCTCTTGCACTGCGTCTTGCTAATTCATTTGAACATGGTTTTGTAGATTCTGGATTAAAAAGTAATATTGAAGATGAACTGAAAATGGATTGGGGAACTGATTTTCAAGCAGATGTCGCAGCCACTATTTTGGAAGATACAAATTTTGTTACAATTACAGTACATTCAAATGATGGAGTTATAGCACAAACAATATTGGAGTTGATTCAAGAATATTATCCAGATATTGCGAAACAGATTGCTGGAAATATTACATTTACATCTATTGATGCAACAGGAATTTTAACAGATCCAACCAATCCATTTCAATGGTCTACTGTTATATTAGAAGGTTGTGCAATTGCTCTTGTAGTAGTTGTAGTCATTTTATATCTTTATGTGACAAACAAAAAGACGATTCACAGTGCTGGAGATATTAAAAGTCATCTCAATGCTTCTTGTATTGGGACAATTCCAGTTACAGGTTTTAAAAGAAGAAAGAAAAATGCCAATCCATTGTTAGTAATTACGAATGATAGAGTGCAGCAGTCATATAAAGAAGCGATTCATACGTTGCGGATTCGAATAGAAAAAGTCATGGAACGAGAAGAAAAGAAAGTGATTCTTGTGACAAGTTCTTTGCCAAATGAAGGAAAGTCTACCATTTCAATAAATTTAGCTCTTTCCATCGCCAGTAGAGGTAAAAAAGTATTGTTAATGGATGGAGATTTACGTGCTCCGTCTGTACATAAATATTTTACAAATGAACAGATGAAAAAAAGAAAAAAAGGGTTGTCTGATATACTTCTAAATAATGGAAATATAAAAGATGCTATTTTTTCCCCATCGATTCAAAACTTAGATGTGATTTTAGGGGGAGAAAGAATTGAAGATCCGAGTAGAATTTTAGCAGGAAAACAACTTCAATTATTGTTAGAAGAAGTAAGAAAATCATATGATTATATCATTTTTGACTCTTCTCCTGCGACTATGTTATCGGATACTACTGCGATTGCAGGAATGATGGATGCGGTGTTGTTTGTAATTCGTCAGGATTATACAAAGATTCAATATGCTCAGGAGGGATTGGCTTTATTAAATGAAAGTGGAATTCTTTCTCTTGGCTGTGTTATGAATTATGCAGAAGCGGGACTGAGTCATTATGGATATGGCTATTATGGATCTCGCTATAATAAATATCGTTATGGCAGATATGAACGATATTATGGAAAAGAGGATTAAAGAAATGCTGGAGGATAGCTCCTATAAAAGACTAGTGTATTTGGGATAGTGAGAGAACTAGTTTTTTATAGGAGCTATTTTGCGAAATAACAAGAATATGGATATATAGAAATGAATCTTCTAAAAAAAGAGAGAAGATTAGAAAATCGCTTTGGAAATAATGGGATGTTAAGCCGCAATAACTTTGCAATAGTTAGCAGAAGCCATTGCAGTATTTTGTTAAAGGATAGTGAATAATAGTAGATACTTCCAAAATTTCATGATAAAATGAGAACAATATTAAACTTCAAATAAAAGTTGAGAAGTCTTGTAAAAAAGAAAGATTTTATTTTGAAACGGAGGTAGAAATGCAAAATTATTTATATTCAGGAGAAGTTGGATTGCAGTATCATTTGCAGATACGAAAAGGAGAAATTGGACGTTACGTAATTCTACCAGGGGATCCGAAGCGCTGTGAGAAGATTGCCCGATACTTAGACCATCCAAGGTTGATTGCAGATAATCGAGAGTTTGTAACTTATACGGGTTACTTAGAGGGAGAGATGGTAAGTATAACATCCACAGGAATTGGAGGTGCATCTGCAGCGATTGCGATGGAGGAGTTAGTGCAATGTGGAGCAGATACATTCATACGAGTAGGAACATGTGGAGGAATGGAAAGAAACGTAAAAGGTGGAGATGTCGTAATTGCAACAGGATCGATTCGTATGGAAGGAACTAGTCGAGAATATGCTCCAATTGAATTTCCAGCGGTTGCAAATTTAGATGTAACGAACGCATTGGTAAATGCGGCAAAGAAACTGGGGCATACGTATCATGTGGGAGTAGTTCAGTCGAAAGATTCTTTTTACGGGCAGCATGATCCAGAAACCAAGCCAGTTAGTTATGAATTAATGAATAAATGGCAGGCATGGCTGCGTATGGGATGTAAAGCATCTGAGATGGAGTCAGCTGCGTTGTTTATTGTAGCGAACTATTTAGGAGTTCGATGTGGAGCAGATTTTCTTGTAATGGGAAATCAGGAAAGACAAAAGCTTGGATTGGACAATCCAATTGTACATGATACGGATGTGCCAGTAAAAGTTGCAATTGAAGCAATGAGAGAAATGATTATTACAAAAGTATAAAATAATATAGATTATAGTACTAAAAGTTTGGGAGGTAAGAATGAAACGACAAGTAAGTTTAGAAGAAATATCGGATGGAAAATTGTATGGGATAAATGATATGGTAAAAGCAGATTGTAATGGTTGTAATGGATGCTTTGCCTGCTGTAAAGGAATGGGACAATCAATTGTATTAGATCCATTTGATATATTTCAGATTACATCAAATCTTAATTTGAAGTTTGAGCAATTGCTGGAAGATAAAATAGAACTTAATGTTGTAGACGGAATCATTCTTCCTAATTTAAAAATGGTTGGAGTGCAGGAACAGTGTGGATTTCTAAATGAAGAACACCGATGCAGTATCCATCCATTTCGTCCTAGTATTTGTCGTTTGTTTCCACTTGGAAGATACTATGAGAATCGTTCCTTTCGCTATTTTTTGCAAGTAAACGAATGTAAAAAAGAAAATCGCAGTAAAATAAAAGTGAAAAAATGGATTGATATTCCTAATATGAAAGAGAATGAACAGTTTATTATTCACTGGCATTATTTTTTAAGCGATATACAGCAGAAAATCCAGGAGAATGCGGATACTTTCGATGTGAAATCTATCAATTTGTTTTTACTCAATCATTTTTATGTCCTCCCGTATAGTGGAGACTTTTATAAACAATTTTATATCCGCTTAGAACAGGCCAAAGAAATTCTTAAAAAGTAATATTATAAATTTAGAAAGAAACTCCCTTTGCTCTTATGATCTAATAGTGAGGAGAAGGGAGCTTTTTTTATAGGATTAGCTATGAAATAATCGCTGTTGAATTTCTGCAAGATCTTGTTCTGGCGTCGTAGTTGGATGAATTTGGAAATTTTCTACGAGGTAATTTAATACATTTGGAGATAAAAAGGCTGGAAGTGTTGGACCAAGGTAAATATTTTTTATGCCAAGATGAAGCAGTGTCAATAAAATACATACCGCTTTTTGCTCATACCAGGATAATACAAGACTAAGAGGAAGATCATTTACTCCGCATTTCAATGCATCTGCTAACGCAACAGCAACTGTAATTGCACTATAAGCATCATTGCATTGTCCCATATCCATAATACGTGGAAGTCCTCCAATTGTTCCTAAGTCCAAATCGTTGAAGCGGAATTTACCGCATGCAAGTGTAAGGATAATGGAATCTTTTGGAGTTTGCTTTACAAAATCCGTGTAATAGCTGCGTCCTTTATGAGCACCATCACATCCTCCTACGAGGAAAAACTGTTTAATAGCTCCAGATTTGATTGCATCGATTACTTTATCTGCAACTCCTAAAACTGTTCCATGTCCAAATCCAGTTGTTACAGTATGACCACCATTCATGCCTGGAATTAGAGTATCTTCTGAGAAGCCTCCAAGTTCCAAGGCTTTTTCAATGACAGAAGAAAAGTCTCGGTTATTGATATGAGGAATATTTGGGTAGCGCACTGCATCGGAAGTAAAGACACGGTCGGCATAACTATCTTTTACTGGCATAAGACAGTTGGTTGTAAATAAGATTGGAGCTGGAAGGTTGGCGAATTCTTTTTGCTGGTTTTGCCATGCTGTTCCAAAGTGACCTTTCAAATGAGGATATTTCTTTAATTCTGGGTAGGCATGGGCTGGAAGCATTTCACCATGTGTATAAATAGAAATTCCTTTTCCTTCTGTTTGTTTTAATAAAGCTTCCAGATCTAAAAGATCATGACCAGTAATTACAATAAATGGTCCTTTTTCTATGGTTAGTGAAACAGTTGTTGGGATTGGAGTACCGTAAGTTTCTGTATTAGCTTGATCCAAAAGAGCCATACATTTTAAATTGACTGCTCCTAATTCCATAACAATTGGGAGTAATTCTTCCATTCCCCAATTTTGAGAAAGCGAAAATAAACCTTTGTAAAAGAAATGATCCACCTCTTCGTCTTGATATCCAAGCACAAGTGCATGATAGGCATATGCTCCCATTCCTCTTAATCCAAATAAAATAAGTGATTTTAAACTTCGAATATCCTCATTTGCTTCCCAAATTTGATTCATATCATAGTCCTCAAAGCGTCCGCAAGGAGAGGTACAATCTTGACAATTTGATAAAAGCATATCTTTTTGTTTATGAATTCGATCAATCAAAACTAAAATACTATCATCATCAAAATTTACATTCGTAATAGTAGCAAAAATACCTTCTAAAATTAGTTTTGTTGTTTCTGAAGTTGCTGGAACTTGATCGAAGGTAGATGCAAGACCGATTAACGCACCAGTTAGTTGATCCTGTAATTGAGCAGTACTGGATTTTTTTCCACAAACGCCTGCATTTCCGATACATCCGCTGCATCCAGCTGTTTGTTGACATTGAAAACAAAACATATGATTCATAATATTCCTCCTAGAATAATAGTTAAAAAAAGTTTAACTTAGATTTTGTGATAGAAACATAAATATATGGATTTACATACTTAAACACATCGTGATTAAATTTTTATAAAATATTCCCATTTGTGGAAATTGTAATGACATCCAATGGAATTGTCTTCCCACTCTTAGAAATGGCAGTACGTACTGCTTGTTCCAATCCGCCACAGCAAGGAACTTCCATTCGTACCATAGTAATAGTTTGAATGGAGTTGAGCGTTATAATTGCAGAGAGTTTTTCTGTATAGTCTACAGGATCTAGTTTTGGACATCCAATTAAAGTAATATGATTTTTCATAAAATGGTTATGAAAATCTCCATAGGCATAGGCAGTACAGTCTGCGGCAATCAAAAGGTTTGCACTATGAAAATAAGGCGCAGTTGGAGCGACAAGCTGAATTTGTACAGGCCATTGCATAAGCTGGCTTGCTATTCCTGATTGATTTGAATTAGAAGTAGTTATTTCTCGATGAAACTGTTTTGCAGCTGTTCCAGGACATCCGCATGCAAGAGGCTCTGCTGTTGTGGAATTAAGATGAGCTTGAACGGCTGCCTCATCGTAGGCAGGAGCTTCTCTCTTTTCTATTTTAATTGCATCAACTGGACAGGCAGGTAAACAATCTCCTAGTCCATCACAGTAATCTTCTCTTAGTAATTGTGCTTTTCCATTAACCATAATAATGGCTCCTTCATGACAAGCTTTGGCACAAAGACCGCAGCCAATACATTTTTCTGTATTGATTTGAACGATGTTGCGAATCATAATAACCTCCTCTGTTGAAATGGAAAATAGTTTATAGATCATTGAGGCAAGCAAAATATCAAGTTAAAAATGGATTCTATATACTTAGCCTCTTGTATTTATGTTTGGATTATATTACAATAGAAATAAAAAGTATGTTGGATTTCCAACAAAAAGGAGAAAAATTTGACTGATTATAAAAAATTAAAAAATTCAATTTTGTTTTCTGGAATGAAGGAAGAAGAAATTAGAATAGTTTTGGGCTGTTTAACTAAACGGGTGAAACGGTACGAGAAGGGCAGTACAATTTTCCAAGTTGGAGATGAAATTTCTGAGTTGGGAATTGTTATGGGAGGTAGTGTTCATATAATAAGAGAAGATTATTGGGGAAATCGGGATCTGATGGCACGAATTGGAGAATACGAAATTTTTGGAGAGACTTATGCATGTACTCCAACCTCTGTAATTCCTGTTTATGTAATTGCAGCACAGAAAACAGAAGTCTTATTTTTAAAAGTGAAAAAAATTTTAACAACATGTTCTTCAGCATGTCAATTTCATAACCGATTAATTCAAAATATGTTAGCTGTACTTGCCGAGAAAAACTTGCAGATGACAAATAAAATTGATGTTGTAACAAAAAGAACGACACGAAGTAAATTGATGACATATCTTTCCAAACACGCAGAACAGAACCATTGTTCTGAATTTAGCATTCCATTGAGTCGTCAACAGTTAGCGGATTATCTTGGAGTAGATAGGAGTGCTATGACGGTAGAGTTAAAAAAGATGCAGCAAGAGGGATTGATACAGTTTGAAAAAAATCAATTTCATTTAATGTAAATGATGACATTTGCACAGATGAAGCAGAAGAAAGAATTTTAAGTACAAATGTCCATTTACTAGTGGCTGTAGCTTTGTTATGATAAGAATTGTGAAAAACATGGGGAGGCTATTGATATGGTGCGGATTAGACCCTATATTTTGTATGATTGCAAAGAAATCATGCAGCTATTTTATGATACAGTACATGTAATTAATAAAAAAGATTATACCGAGGCTCAATTGGATGCCTGGGCACCTCCAACTCTGGATCAGGAATATTGGGAAAATATACTGAAAGAACATTATTCAATTGTGGCAGAGTTGGATAATCAAATTGTTGGATTTTCAGATATGGATGACACAGGATATTTGGATCATCTGTTTGTGCATAAAGACTACCAAGGACGGGGAATTGCAACGGCGTTATTAAATAAGCTGGAAGCGTATGCACGTATAATTGGGATGGATTATATCATTACTCATGTCTCTATTACTGCAAAACCTTTTTTCCTTGCAAAGGATTTTGAAGTCGTAAAAGAACAGAAAGTAATGAAAAGGGGAGAGTGGTTTACTAATTTTATTATGCAGAAAAAAATACGAAAACAGTAGAATGGATGGCTTTGAGAATATAAAATATTTAAAAGGGTTTTCTTGTCATTGTGAAAAAATAGACGATTTTACTAGATTTGGATTGGTGTAAATAAGAAAAATAAAAAATTTATGTAAATTTTCCACAAAAAGTAGAATATTACGAATTGAAGTACTAAGAAAGTGGTTTTATAATAAAACTAAGCTAACAAAAAGATGCGACAGCGGATGTTAGAGTAGAAATTTAGAAACCGAATGGTTGTTTTTCAGCAATGTTTTGGATTTTATGTTGAAAAACAAAATAAAAATATATAGGAGGTTTTATGGGAGTAAAAGAAGTCAAAGAACTACCTGTATCCATGAGGAGGTTGTTAGCAGAAGTCAAAGAAAAGTTATCAGGAGATGAAAAGATGTTTCAGATCTTTGAAAACTGTTATACCAATACCTTGGATACAACGGTAAAAAAAATGGAAGACGGAACAATCTACGTGATTACTGGAGATATTCCAGCGATGTGGTTAAGGGATTCTGTTTGTCAATTGCGTCCATATTTAGTGCTTGCAAAAGATGATCCAAAGATGATCGACTTGATGCAAGGATTGGTAGAACGTCAGTTCCAGTTTATTTGTATTGATCCATATGCCAATGCATTTAACGAAGCACCGAATGGGAATTGTTGGGAAAAAGATGAAACGGACATGGGACCATGGCTTTGGGAACGTAAATATGAAATTGACTCGCTTTGTTTCCCTCTCCAATTTGCATATCTGATTTGGAAAAATACAGGAAGGGTGGAACACTTTAATCAGACGTTTTGCGATGGAGTGAGAAAAATATTAGCTGTATGGAAAACAGAACAATATCATGAGGAAAAATCGTCCTATCGTTTTATTCGGAGAAATAGTTTCTTCCAAGATACTCTTTCCAGAGATGGAAAAGGAGCGCTTGTTCGATCAGGAATTGGTATGACATGGTCTGGTTTCCGTCCAAGTGATGATGCATGTACATATGGGTACTTGGTTCCATCTAATATGTTTGCGGTTGTAGTGCTGAATTATTTAGAGGAAATTGCAGAAAAAGTATTAAACGATTTACAATTAAAAAAAGAAGCATCTGAGCTCAAGAATGAGATTTATGAGGGAATCGAAACTTATGCAATTACAAAAGTTGAGTCAATTGGGGATGTATATGCATATGAAACAGATGGATATGGGATGTACAACCTGATGGATGATTCGAATGTACCAAGTTTACTTGCGATGGACTATATTGGTTATCAGCCAAAGAATCCAACTGTAGCGGAAAATACAAGAAAAATGATTTTAAGCAAGAAAAATCCATATTATTATGAAGGAAAATATGCAAAGGGAATGGGAAGCCCGCATACTCCACCAGGATATATCTGGCATATTGGATTAGCGTTACAGGGACTGACAAGTAAGTCAGAGAAAGAAAAATGGGATATTTTAGAGCTAATGAAACAAACAGATGGCAATACGGGATTAATGCATGAAGGATTTGATCCAGATGATCCGACGAAATATACGAGAGAATGGTTTTCCTGGGCAAATGCAATGTTCTGTGAGTTATTATTAGATTGTCTTGGTTATAAAATAGAGAAATAAGGAGGTTTATCATGTTTCTGACAGAGAGAAAATTAGAAAGAAGAGTTCAAGAGTTAAAGAAATTTCGTTATAGAGAATTAAGACATATTGGTACGTTTGTAGCAAAAGAAGATACTGAGAAAAAGACAAATCCAGAAGTTCCAACTGATTTTGAAGGTTGGAAAACAATGAAGACTGGAACATTGGAAAAAGAAGGCGGAGATCGCTGGAAGGGCAGAGATTTATATTTATGGCTGCACACAGAATTTACCATTCCAGAAGAGTTTTCTGGAAAGCGTATCGTAGGTATTTTTGATTTTGGTAAAACAGGAGCTGGAAATAACTCTGGGTTTGAAGCGATGCTTTATATTGATGGAAAGCCATACCAAGGAGTTGATATTAACCATCAAGAAGTTTTCTTCCCAGAGGAAATGGTTGGAAAGACAGTAAATGCGACATTTCGTCTTTGGTCGGGATTAGAAGGAGGTGGGATTCCAAAACCTCAGGAACACCAATTAAGACGTGCAGATTTAGCTTATTTGGATGAAGCAACCGATGATTTATACTATATGGGTTCTTTAATTCATGAAACTGTTTTGAATTTAGAAGAGGGTAATCCATTTAGGTACGACTTGCTGTCTGCAATGAATCATGCGTTTAATTTAATTGACTGGCATTGTGCCGGAGATGAAGACTTCTATCAATCCGTAGCACTTGCAGATAAGACATTGAATGATGCAGTAGATCGGATGAATAAGACGTCTGAAGTACATGTTAGCTGTGTCGGTCATACCCATATTGATATGGCATGGTTATGGAGACTGAAACATACAAGAGAAAAAGCTTCTCGTTCATTCTCAACTGTATTGCGTATGATGGAGCAGTATCCAGAATATATTTTCCTTCAGACACAGCCACAAATCTATGAATATATTAAACAAGATTTTCCTGAAATCTTTGAAAAGATTAAAGAAAGAGTTGCAGAAGGAAGATGGGAAGCAGATGGTGCAATGTGGGTAGAAGCCGATTGTAACCTGACAAGCGGAGAATCTTTAACAAGACAGATTCTGCTTGGATGTAAGTTTATAAAAGATGAGTTTGGAAAAGATTGTGAATATTTATGGCTTCCAGATGTATTTGGATATTCTTGGGCACTTCCTCAGATTTTAAAGAAGTCAGGCATTGATATGTTTATGACAACAAAGATTAGCTGGAATCAATATAATCGTATGCCACATGATACATTCAAGTGGATTGGTATTGATGGAAGTGAAGTATTAACTCATTTCATTACAACTCCTGAACCATGGAGTGAGCCAGGTTCTTGGTTCTATACTTATAATGGTTTGCTTACCGCAAAAACGGTCAAGGGAATTTGGGATGCTTATAGTGAGAAAGCGATTAATAAGGATTTATTGATCAGTTACGGATATGGAGATGGCGGCGGCGGTGTTAACCGTGATTTACTGGAAAATCGAAGAAGAATTGACAAGATTCCAGGGCTTCCTACTTTAAAAACAAGTCGTGCTGGGGATTATTTCCGTAAATTAAAGGAAACGATCGCTAACACAGAAGAATATGTACCATCTTGGGATGGAGAATTATACTTGGAATACCATAGAGGAACCTATACAAGTCATGCTTATAATAAGAAAATGAATCGTAAGATGGAATTGTTATACCGTGAAGCAGAATGGTTAACTGCAATGAATGCAATACAAAGCGGTGATTTAGCAATTGCAAAACAGGATGAGTTAACAGAAGGATGGAAGATTATTTTAACAAACCAGTTCCACGATATTATTCCAGGTTCTTCCATTCATGATGTATATGAAGACTGTGTGGTAGACTACAATAAAACGGAGAAGATTGCATTAGAAGTAGAAGAAGATGCAAAGAAAGGTTTCATTCAAGCAAGCGAAAATACTTATAGTGTAATGAATAATTCGGGATGGACACGCAATGAAATTGTAGCGATTCCAGTTACCGAAACAGGCAGCTTTATTGCTTCCGATGGTACGAAATTAAAAGCTCAAAAAGAAGATACTGTTACCTATGTAGAAGTGAAAGATGTACCTGCTATGGGATTTGAAACAATTCATTTTGAGGCAGAAGCAGCAGAAAAGGAAGCAGCTGTGTTTACAATGTCTGCAAATCATATCGAAACACCATTCTATGTGATTGATTTGAATGAGTATGGACAGATGACTCGTCTCTATGATAAAGAAAATGAACGTGAAGTGATTCGTGAAGGAGAACGAGCAAATGTATTGCAGATTTTTGAAGATAAGCCTTTGGATAATGAAGCATGGGATATTGATATCTTCTATCAGCAAAAAATGAGAGAAGTTACAGAGTTAACTAAGATTGAAGTGACAGAATGTGGAAACTTGCGTGCAGTACTTCATATGGAATGGAAGTTTGATGCAAGTGTAATCAAACAAGATATGATTTTCTATGCAAATGATAGAAGAATTGATTTCGAAACATGGGTTGATTATTATGAAGTGAAGCAGTTACTGAAAGTAGCATTCCCAGTGGATATTCGTGCTACCTATGCTACTTATGATGTACAGTATGGTAATGTAAAACGTCCAAATCATTGGAATACAAGCTGGGATCAGGCTAGATTTGAAACCGTTGCACATAAATGGGTTGATTTATCCGAACATAATTATGGAGTAAGCCTTTTGAACAATTGTAAATATGGACATGATATAAAAGGAAATGTTATTCGTCTTACTTTAATTAAAACAGCAACCAACCCAGACTATTTACAAGATTTAGGAGTGCATGAATTTACGTATTCCCTTCTTCCTCATAATGGAGATTTTGTAGTGGGAGATACCGTAAAAGAAGCATATGCATTGAATCAGCCTCTGACCGTGATGGACGGAAAAGCAACTTTACAGGGAAGCTTTATTGAATTAGATAATCCATATGTAGAATTGGATGCAGTAAAGCGTTCAGAAGATAAGGAATATCTTGTAGTTCGTTTCCATGAGTATACAGGTTCTAAGAGAAAAGTAGGAGTGAAATTGAACTTTGAATACAAGGGATGGATGGAATCTGACTTAAGAGAACGTCCAATTGAGGAAATGCATACAGAAAAAGAAATTCAATTAGAAGTAAAACCATTTGAAATTAAGACAATCTTAGTAAAACTTGCGTAATTAAGCGTTATAAAGTCATATATTTCATGTTTACATGAGATATATGACTTTAAACCCTTCCGTCTTTGCTCTATTGCTTTTAGGATTAAGATAACAGGAATGATTCTATTTCTATTTAGCACCGTATACAGATTCGAGAAACCTGCTAGTTCTTATTCATTTGAGTATTTTTGACCCGTGAAATTTTAGGAAAGGAAGTGTCGGGCTATGGGAGTATTTAATCTAGAAAAAATTAATGAGTTTTTTAATTATATTTTTACATTTTTGATATTAAACATCTTATTCTGGTTGTTTGATTTTCCGATTATTGCATTTGCAGCTGCGTTTGGAATAGGATGGGAAGTGATGGAGCAATATTATCCAATCATGATTGTGTGTTTAATTCCGATGGGACCGGCACTCTGCGCATTGTTTCATTGTATGAATCGTTTGATTCGAGATAAGGAAATCCGGTGGATCAAAGACTTTTGGATCGGGTATAAACAAAACTTTATTGCATCGTTTCTTACCGCAATTGTACAGGCGATACTTGTGTTTATGCTTATAACTAATATTCGATTTTTTGCAGTAGCAATGCCAGCACTTGTATATATTTTCATAATTTTGTTGTTATTAGTAATTTTATCTATGCCAGTTGCTTATTTATTAATTATGAAGTTTAATATGAGTGCCTATCAGCTTTTGAAAGCAACGATTACAATTACATTTGCAAAACCAGCTTGTACAATTGGAAATGCAGCAGCGTTTCTTGTTTTATTAATTGTATTTGGAATTTCTCCTGGAACAACTATTTTGTTTGTATCATCGGTTTATGCGTTTTTAGTTGTATTTATGAATCATCGAATGTTATTGGAATTGGCAGGAGAAGATAAGAAAGAGCAGGACACAAAGGAAGAACCGAAAGAAACACATATTTATATGGAACAGAATTCCAGAAATAAAGAAAAATAATAAAAGAGGACTTCTCAAAAATTCAGAAAAGAATAAAGAGAAGTCCTTTTTTCTATGTTAATATAGATAAAAAGGGACGATTTATGCTTTATTAATAATAAAATCAAGTTTGGATAATTATGTTAAGTATCAATTGTACAAGATACTGGCAAGCAGACAAGAAATATGTTATACTAAATAACAAAGAACGAATGAATGCAGAGGGGGAATTCTTATTATTAGAGGAAGGGAAACACATAAGCAAAATAGAAATCATGTAAATCGAATCTATTGGAAAATGTTCGTTTTGTATACGGCTATTCTACTTATAATTGTAATTTGTCTAGAAGCTTATTTTGTCTCAAGTATTCGAAATGAACAAATGGAACAAAGTACGTCAAATGTCCGTATTGCGGAAATGGAGGCTTCTAATTATATTCAGCAGCTTTATAGTAATGCAGGTAATATTGAGTATTCTGCGTATCAAGTAGAAGATATCCAATGGTTTTTAGAAGACAGTTTGGAAGTATATTTAAAAAAGAAAATTGATAATTATACCAAATCGATGTCCATAAGATATTATGGAATTGATAATTTTGTAAGTAATCTTTTGGAATCGGAGACTAGGTTGGAGAGTATTTCATTTCTAAGTAATGCAAACCAAAGGCTTTCTTCTTATATGAGAGATGGGAAAACAAAGACAACCTATTTTGAAAGCTGGGAATTTCATACAATTCCAAATAAGTTATTTCGAATGGGACAACTTGTAGTTTCAAAAAATTTCTATGATCAAAATGGAAATAGAAACAGCATTGGTAGTCTTATTATGAATTATAATTTAAATCAATTAAGTGATATTGCTAAGAAATATGAAAACATTGAGATTGCTGTTTTTAATTCTGATAGAAGACTATTATTTGCTACAGGGGATGAGAAGCGATTAAGGGAGATTTTAAACGAAGACGGAGATGTGACAAAGACAACGCATTGGGAAGACTATTTAAAAAGTTATATCGAGTTAAATCCAGTTTCGGATTGTTGGATTATTGCATATATTCCAAAAAATCTAGCTGCGAGTATACAAAACCTCTGGTGGATTACATTAATTTTAATAGGAATAGCATTGTTTGCGATGGGAGAATTGTTTGTTCATTTGTATTTGAAGAAGCTAACCGATCGTTTATATGTGATTTTAGAAGCAATGTCCAGTGCTTCCAAAGGAAAATTAGATGTACATATTGATATTCCAAATAATAAACCATTGGATGAATTGGATATTATTGCAGAAAACTTTAATCAAATGTGTCAAGATATGGACGCCTATATTCAAAAGAGTTATTTAGCCGAAATTGAACAAAGAAATGCAGAGCTATGTGCATTACAAAGCCAGATCAATCCTCATTTTCTATATAATACATTGGAAGTGATCCGAATGAAGGCAATTTGTAATGGAGATAGAGAAGTTGGAAGAATGTTATATAGTTTAGCAGTTATTTTCCGAAGTCAGATTAAGGAAGCAGATATTATTACGATTGCAAAAGAATTACATTATTGTAAAAAATATTTGGAGTTGTTTGAATATCGTTACCATAACAAATTTTCGTTTGAAATAAACTGTCCAGAAGTATTAATGGAAAAGCCAGTTATTAAGTTTGTAGTTCAGCCAATCATAGAAAATTATTTTGTTCATGGTATTCGATTGGAAGCGACGGATAACCTTCTTATGATAAGTGTTTATCAGCAAGGGAAAGATATTGTAATATATGTTTCTGATAATGGAAAAGGAATGACGGAGGAAGAAGTTCAACGAAAAAATGAACAACTAAAGAGTGGAAAGCGAGAAACAGGATCAATTGGAATACAAAATGTTCATACTCGAATGAGAGCTGCATATGGAGATGCATATGGAGTGAGTTTGAAGAGAAATGAACCAGGTGGCATTTGTGTTATGCTACGTTTTCCAGGAGAGGAGAATAAGAATGTATAAGGTAATGATTGCGGAAGATGAAGAATTTATTTTGGAAGGAATTGCAAATTTGATTGATTGGGAATCATTTGGAATTCAAGTAACTCATTTAGCCGTAAATGGGCAGGAAGCTTTAAAAAAATGGGAAGAAGAAGCGGTAGATATTATTATCACAGATATTACAATGCCAATTATGGATGGGTTAGAGTTGATTCAACAGATTCGTGAAAAGGATACTCGGGTTCGAATTATTATTATTAGTGGCTATGACGAATTTGAATATGCACGACGTGCAATCAGCATGGGAGTAGATGATTATATATTAAAGCCAATTGATGACGAAGAATTAACGAAAGTGTTGCAGCGAGCGTTAGAACGGTTGGGGGAAATCGACGCAAAATCGAAGAGTAACGTAAGCCGAGGTACGAAATTGGAATTCTTTCTTACTGGAAAAATGACACAAGAAGAGGAAGAAGAATTAATTGAAGAGATGAAGTTTAAAGAAATTCATGGCAAGCGTGCAGCAGCGAAGATGCAGATTCGATTTTCAGCCAATATGGACGTAATGATGGATGATATTATCTCCTATATTGAAAAAAAATTCCAGGAAGAACGATTGCAGGCATTTTGTAGTGATTTGGAAGATTTGTTACTGTTAATTGATGTATCAGAGAAAGAAAGTTTGCGTGAAACATTTCAGAGGATACAAAATGAAGTAGAGAGTTATTTTAATATTTTAACTTTTGTATCAATTGGGGAAACGTTTACGGATTATATGCAAATGCCAGAGGTATTTCGGACAATTCGACGCTTAGAAAAATATCGAATTATTTTAGGATATGGCGCATGTGTGGACGAAGATTTTGTTACAAAAAGACAGTCCAAAGATATTGTAGTAGATGCAGAAAAATTTCATAAGATGATTTTAGGGAAGGATAAAGAAGGAGCTTCGGACTATTTGGAAGATCTTTTTATTAATAATGCGAACCAAGGAGAAGTTTCCATTAATGATATTTATAGAATTTCCTTTAAAATTTCGTTAATTTTCCAAGAAATTATTGATGAGTATAAATTGACGAGAAAAGAGAATGGCAAGGCACTGAAAAGTGTATCAGAAGTAATGGACGAATTATATAAGGCAGAAGATATTTCAGGAATCAAAGCAATGTTTACAGCGGAAATTATAGAGATTATTGATTTGATTCATGAAGATAGAAATAAACAATATACTCCAGTCATTCGTCAAGTGCTAAGTGAAGTAAGTCATAATTATAAAGAAGAAATGAGTTTGAAGACACTTGCACATAAATATCGCATTAACACGTCTTATCTGGGACAATTATTCCAAAGAGAAGTAGGTTGTTCCTTTTCTCAACATTTGAGCAATGTAAAAAATGGAAAAGCCAGGGAGTTGATTTTAAATACCAATATGAGAATTAATGATATTGCACGTGAAGTTGGATATCCTGATACAAGCTACTTCTACCGAAAGTTTAAACAGTGTTATGGAGTTTCACCTGCATCTTTAAGAGATATGAAAAAGTACTAAATGAAAAAAGTCCAGTTTTTTGAGAATTTATGCATATTGCATGATTAAAGTACTGTTTCAAAATGAAGAATAAGTAAATAGTGAGAAAAATAAATGGAAAAATTTTTTCAATAAAACTGAAATATGTACATTAAAACTAAAATTCTTCAACTATCCTTTGCATTTTTGATGTGGTATAATAAAGTCACAAACAAGAGGTGCTTTTGAAATTTTCCAATAGGCTTTATGCACGATGGAGGCAAAAATCAAAAAAAGATATAAGACATTATATCTAAAAAAGATAGGGTCGTCTCAAAGGTTGTCGGAAAATTTCGGAAAAACACCGAAAAGGAGGTTAGGAGAAAGTGAAGGAGAGTAATAATAGTGCACTTCCACAAAAAAGAGTCACAGCATGGAGTCGATTTAAGGCAAACAAGGAACTGTTGCTGTTGAGTCTTCCAGGAGGAATCTGGTTTCTGATTTTTGCATATTTACCAATGTTTGGTATCTTGATTGCATTTCAGGAGTATCGTCCAGAGAAAAACTTTTTACTGAGTGTATTGAACAGTAAGTTTGTAGGGTTTAAGAACTTTGAATTCCTATTTAAGAGCGGTGATATGTGGATTATCTTCCGTAATACAATCGGATATAATCTTCTGTTCATTATTTTAGGTATCGTTCTTCCAATTACTGTAGCAATGCTGCTGAATGAATTGAGAAATCATGGAGCAGTTAAGGTTTACCAAAGTATGATGTTCTTACCATACTTCCTTTCATGGGTTGTTGTAAGTTATTGTTTATATGCATTCTTAGATCCATCCAAAGGTTTGGTAAACAATATTCTTGGAAAAAATATTTCCTGGTACACAGAAAAAGATTATTGGCCATTTATTATCATTTTTATGAGCCAGTGGAAGGGTGTTGGTTATAATACCGTTGTTTACTTAGCTTCTATTTGTGGTATTGATCAGACATTTTATGAAGCAGCAATGCTGGATGGTGCAACCAAGTGGCAGCAGGTAAAATATATTACAGTCCCATTGCTTCGACCAGTTATTACAATCTTATTCATTATGTCAGTTGGTGGTATTATTCGTTCTGACTTTGGTTTGTTCTATCAGCTGCCAAGAAACTCAGGTCCATTGTACCCTGTAACGAATGTATTGGATACTTATATTTACCGTGCATTAATGAAAAGTAGTGAGATTGGTATGAGTTCCGCTGCGGCATTCTTCCAGTCAGTAGTTGGATTCGCCTTAATTATGATTGCAAATAAAGTTGCGGCTAAGATTGATAATGAAAATACATTGTTCTAATTGAGGAGGAATGGAAAATGTTTGATAAGATGAAAGAAAAAGCCAGACAAAAGAAAATTGATAAGATTGAAGCGGAACAGTGTAAGTATAATAAAATAAAACCTGCCACAAATGTGATATTTAATATTATTTTAGCATTTTTAGCATTTTTAGCAGTTGTTCCATTTGTCTTCGTAATTGCGATTTCATTAACGGATGAACAAGCATTAAGAACATATGGATATAGTTTTATCCCAAAAGAATTTAGTGTATCTTCCTACAGCTATATTATTAAAGCAGGAAGTGATATTATCCGAAGCTATGGAGTTACAATTACAATAACAGTAGTTGGTACAATCATCGGAGTTTTGTTAATTGGTACATACGCATATGCATTGTCCAGAAAAACATATGCATACCGTAAATTCTTTACAATTGTAATCACCATCCCAATGATGTTTGGTGGTGGTATGGTTGCTACTTACATGATTATTGCTCGTTTGTTACATTTAACAAATACATTATGGGCATTGATTTTGCCTATGGCAATGAACTCGTTTAATATTATTGTACTTCGAACATTCTTTAATACAAGTATTCCAGATGCAGTAGTAGAATCTGCGAAGATTGATGGTGCTTCTGAATGGAGACTATTTTTCCAAATCGTTATTCCAATGTCTCTGCCAGGTTTTGCAACAATCGCATTGTTCTTAACATTGGGTTACTGGAATGACTGGTTTAATGCATTACTTTATATTGAAGAAAGTTCTTTGAAACCATTACAGAGTTTGCTGATGTCAATTGAAAGTAATATGCAGTTCTTGAAGAGTGAAGGTCTTAAGCTTGGTCTGTCTGTACAAGATATGCCAGAAGAAAGTTTGAGAATGGCAATTGTTGTTATCTCTACATTGCCTATCTTAGTTGCTTATCCATTCTTCCAGAGATATTTTGTCAATGGTTTAACAGTTGGTGCTGTAAAGGGTTGATGTTTTGCAGCAGAATGATGGTTATATACGGTGGCCGCAATATGCGGCTTTACCGTTATAATATTAGATTGGTATAAGGCTAATTAAAAGGAGGATTATTATGAAGTTTCATGTATTGAAGAAAATGGCTGTTTTCTCAATGGCAGCTGCACTTGGTGTATCCACATTAGCTGGATGCGGCGGCGGAAGCGATGATACTGCAGATAACAGTAATGCAGGCGGAAGCGGCGACAGTGAAGAAGTGGTAGAATTAAAGTGGTATTTGATTGGTGATGAACCAAGCGACAAGGATTTAGTATTTGAGAAGGTAAACGAGTACACCGCTGAAAAGATTGGTGTTACAATCAATCCAGTTTTTGTTGGATTTGGTGATTATTCTCAGAAGTTACAGGTTACTATTAATGCAGGTGATGATTATGATTTATGTTTCTCCTGCTCTTGGGCAAATGATTATTTGCAGAACGCAAGAAAGGGTTCCTTCCTTGCATTAGATGATTTATTACCAGAATATGGAAAAGAAATGTATGAAAGCATTGATGAGAGATTCTGGGAAGCTGCTAAAGTAAATAATACTACTTATGGTGTGCCAAGTGAAAAAGAAATTGCATCCATGCCAATGTGGGTATTTACAAAAGAATTAGTAGATAAGTATGATATTCCATACGAAGATATCCATGATTTGGAAGATCTGGAACCTTACTTAAAGACTATTAAAGAGAATGAGCCAGATTATGTACCAATGTACTTAACAAAAGACTTCTCCGTGCCGATTTATATGGACTTAATTGCTGATCCAGTTGGTATTGAATTTGGAGATGACACATTAACAGTTAAGAACTTATTTGAAACAGAAAAATTAAAAGAAACAGTAGAAACAATGCGTAAATATTATGAAGCTGGATACATTAACATGGAAGCTGCTACAGCATCTGATGATAAGAGTGTAAAACGTTTCGTAACAAAGGGTGATGGACAGCCTTACGCAGAGACAACATGGTCTAAGGATTTAGGTTACGAAGTAGTAACATCCGAAATTATGGATGCACAGGTAACAAATACATCTGCTCGTGGTGCATTAACAGCAATCAATGCTAGAACAGAGCATCCAGAAAAATGTGTAGAGTTATTAAACTTAGTTAATACAGATGCATATTTAAGAAACTTATTAAACTACGGTATTGAAGGAACACATTGGGAAAAATTAGAACTTACAGATGAAGAAAAAGAAGAGGCAGAAGGCATTTATGATGCTGACTTCAAGGTTGAATTTACTGATCAGAGAGAAAATTATTCTGTAACTTACTGGGGCATTGGTGGATTATTCAATACTTATGTAATGTCTACTGACCCTGTAGATAAATGGGAAGTATTTAGAGAATTTAACGCAGAAGCAGTTGATGCACCAAGCTGGGGATTCGACTTTGACCCTACAAATGTTTCTACAGAAGTTTCTGGTTTTGGTAATGTAAAGAGTGAGTTTGCAGCAAGCTTATTTACTGGTAGTGTAGATCCAGAAGAAACACTTGAAAACTTAAATACTAAGTTAGAAGCTGCTGGTATTGATAAGGTTATCGAAGAAATGCAGAAGCAGATCGACGAGTGGAAAGAAACAAGAGACGAAGATAGCGATAAGAAAGAAACAGAAGATACAAAGGACGAAGAAAAGGAAACAGAGAAAGAGACAGAAAAGGAAACAGAGGAAGAATAAGAAATATACTGTTACAGTATTATCCTTTGAAACAAATTTCGCAGGGATTATTCCCTGCGAAATTTGTTATCAGCATATAAAAAAGAATCTTTAGTAGCAAGCCTTTTTGTTTTCATTTGAAACTTTTTGTAGTATAATAAAGATAGTTGTAAGAAGTTCTAGTGTAAGGGTATAAAATACCAGAAAAGGAAGGAAAAATCAATGAGTGAATTATTATTTTTAAAGCCAGTATTTAAACAAATGATCTGGGGAGGAAATCGTATGCGCAGCGAATACGGATATGATATTCCAGGAGATGATACTGGTGAATGTTGGGCAATTAGTGCACATCCAAATGGGGATTGTGTAATAGAAAATGGAATTTTTGCAGGAAAGAAATTAAGTGAGCTTTGGACAGAGCAAAGGCAATTATTTGGTAATTATGATAGTGACAGATACCCGCTTTTAATTAAAATTATTGATGCAAAAGCAGATTTAAGTATTCAAGTTCATCCAGATGATGAATATGCGAAAGTACATGAAAATGGTTCTCTTGGAAAAACAGAATGTTGGTATATTTTAGACTGTGATGAAAATGCTACAATTGTAATTGGGCATAATGCGAAGAATCATGAAGAAATGGAAGAAATGATCCGAGGAAAACGTTGGAAAGAATTTATAAGGGAAATACCAATCAAAAAGGGAGATTTTTTCCAAATTAATCCAGGATGTCTCCATGCAATCAAGGGAGGCACATTGATTTTAGAAACGCAGCAAAATAGCGATATTACTTATCGAGTTTATGATTATGACCGTTTGTCAAATGGAAAACCTCGTGAATTACATGTACAGCAAAGTATTGATACAATTAAGGCCCCATTTGAAGCAAATAATACAGATATTCAAGTTACAGAAATGGAAGAAGTAACAAAAACGCATTTTGTAACATGTCCATATTATTCTGTAGATAAATATGATATTCATGGAACATGGAACAATGAGTTTAAAGGATATTTCACAAATGTAAGTGTTCTGGAGGGAGAGGGAAGTGTAAATGGAATTCCTTTGAAAAAAGGTCAACATTTTATTATTCCAAACCAATATGGAGCGTGTGAATTTAAAGGAGATTTAAGTATTATTTGTTCGGAACCGTAATTGTAATATAATGAAACAAAAGGAATGAGTAGTATAAGGAAGATTATCTTCAGAGCATTGGTTTTCCTTATATTGCTCATTTTTAATTATGATAATAAAATGACTTAAATATAAATTCTTTCTGTTTTTTATAACTGTCTATATTTTGGATTTCCATACGAAAACAAAAGAAACATATTGTCTCGAATGGAATTCTGTATTATAATAAAACAGATATCTGTTTTGGAAAGATAATATGGAGGATTTTAGATGAGTAAGTATGATTTGGACTTAGGTAATTTAATGGAACAAGTCCAAAAAGCAATCGAGTCGGTAGATTATAAAAAACTAAATGAAGATATTTCTGGAACAATAGGAACTGCGATTAATGAGGTGAAAAAGAGTCTGAATATTAAGACAAAAAATGAGGAAACAGCGGACTATGAATACAGAGATTATAGAGAAGTAAATAGTTCTGCTCAAAATCAGTCGCAAACAGGGGAAAGTAGTTATTCTTATTCAGATAGAAAAAATCAAGAACAGGAAATAGAAAAACAATACCCTTATGGTCAATATAGTGTTCCAGCTAGAAATATAGGTAGAATTCCAGGAATTTTAATGACTGTATTTGGTGCAATCGGTATGGGATCGTTTGGTTTGCCACTGTTGATTTGTTGGGTCATGTGGTTGGTCTCTGAATTTGAAGGAGGAGATTTTGCAATAACTGTAGCCGCAATTACTCCATTCTTTCTCGCATCTATAATATTATTTGGGAGAGGACTTTACTTAGATATGAGATCTTCCCGCTTTAGAAAGTATATGAGAAGAATCGGAAGTAAGACCGTTTGCAGTATTGAGGAACTGGCAAATATAATTGAAAAATCTGACAGTTATGTAGTTAAAGATTTAAAACGAATGATTAATATTGGAATGTTTCCAGAAGGACATATGGATCAAGAAGAAAAATGTTTTATTTTAGATCACAAAACATACCAATATTATTTGGAAACGAAACAGCAATTAGAACAACGTTTGAGAGAGGAAGAAGAGATAGAACAGAGGGAACAAGATAATCCACGTCAAAAGGAACTTCATTTAGTAATAGAAACTGGGAAAAATTATGTGAATCAAATACGAAAAGTGAATGATGAACTCCCAGAAGTGGAAATTTCAGAAAAACTGGATCGAATGGAAAAAGTAATTTCTCAGATATTCACTTGTGTAGAATTACATCCTGAAAAGCTTCCAGAAATTACGAAGTTTTTAGATTATTATATGCCTACTACGTTAAAACTAGTTCAAGCTTATAAAAACTTTGAAAACGAACCAATTCAGACGGACAATATTGTTTCATCCAAACGTGAAATTCGTCAAATTGTGGATACGATCAATGAGGCGTTTGAAAATCTTATGGACAGTCTCTATGATGATATGGCAATGGATATCTCGGCAGATATTTCTGTATTGAAGACAATGCTGGCTCAAGAAGGGCTGACGGGAAACGATTTTGAACGTAAATAATAAAAAGGAAAGGAAATAAAGTATGGGAGAACAAATAGAAGATTTATTAAGTGATTTAAAAACGGGGCCGACACTGACATTTGATGCGCCAGTTGAGGAAGAAGATGTTTCGGTAAAAGAAGAAGAGAAAAAGCCAGAATTAGAAGAAGTACAATTGACAGAAGAAGAAAAAAGAATGGTGGATCAGTTTGCGAAACAGATTCAATTAAATAATTCTCAAATGATTCTTCAATATGGAGTCGGAGCACAAAAGAAAATTTCTGCTTTTTCTGAGACAACATTGAATAAAGTAAAGACAAAAGATCTGGGAGAAGTAGGAGATATGCTTGCAGATCTGACAAAGAGTTTAAAAAACTTTGGGGAAGAGGAAGAAGAAAAAGGATTTTTCAAGAATTTATTTAAAAAGCCAGCAGATAAACTGGAAGACATGAAGATTAAGTATCAAAGTACAGAACAGAATGTAGATAAAGTAGTAAAAATGTTGGAATCGCATCAAGTGCAGTTAATGAAAGATATTGCAGTTATGGATCAACTTTACGAACTAAATAAAGTTTATTTTAAAGAATTATCGATGTACATTATGGCAGGTAAGAAAAAATTAGAAGAAGTTCATAGAGTAGAGCTTCCAACGTTAATAGACAAAGCGACAAAGTCTGGACGTCCAGAAGATGGACAAGAAGTGAACGACTTACAGGCAATGTGTGATCGATTTGAAAAGAAGATTCATGATTTAGAATTAACTCGAATGATTTCATTGCAGACGGCTCCTCAGATTCGTATGCTGCAAAATAATGATACATTGATGACGGAAAAGATTCAATCTACAATTGTAAATACAATACCACTTTGGAAAAGCCAGATGGTATTGGCACTTGGTGTACATCATTCTGCACAAGCAGCCAAAGCACAGCGTGAAGTTACAGATCTAACAAACCAATTATTGCAGAAAAATGCAGAGACTTTAAAAATGTCCACAATTGCAACGGCGAAGGAGTCAGAACGGGGAATTGTAGATTTGGAAACGTTGAAAAAAACAAATGAATCGTTGATTCAAACGATTGATGAAGTATTTAAAATTCAAGAAGAAGGACGTCAAAAACGAAAAGAGGCAGAGAAAGAGTTAAGGCGTATGGAGGATGAATTAAAACAAAAACTACTTCGAGCAAGATAATGTTTTGTGTAATACGGAAAAAAAACACTCTGTATACATGTATACAGAAGACATAAAATGGATGATTTTGAGCAAAAATGGAAGAGTATTTATGTATATTATGCAAAAAAAAGTAGTTTTTTGAAATAAAAATATATAAAATATATAAGTAAATGAGGAGCAAAAATCGGATTTTAACAATAAAGGTGAAAATAAGCTGAAAAATAGGGAAAATCGTTTTGACAGGATTGAGCAATTATGATATAATCCCACTGTTAGAGTTTTTACCTTACTTAATAGGAGATATTCACAAATCCTATAAGATAAAAATATTTATGAAATAATATGCCCTAAGAAGGAGGACTGTATTTATGAGAAAGAAAGTCATGGCTTTTCTTTTAGCTTCTGCAATGGTATTTTCTACTGTTGCATGTGGAGGAGGCAATCAGTCAGGTGGTGATACAAGCACTGGTGATAGAAGTATGTATCCAGGAACAACGGAGGAAGGAGCAATCACCTTTGACTTGGGATCAGAACCGCCAGATATGTGTTCTTTAACTACAACGGACGCTACATCAGGAAATGTACTTCGTCAGATTATGGAACCACTGGTAACATTGGATGAAAATGATGAAGCCGCAGAAGGAGTGGCTACAAGCTGGACAATTAGCGAAGATGGTTTAACTTATACATTTAAGCTTCGTGAAGGAATGAAATGGACGAATGGAGAACCAGTTACTGCCCACGATTTTGAATTTGGATGGAAGACACTATTGAATCCTGAAACAGCAGCAGAGTATGCTTATTTTGGATATGTATTAAAAAATGGTCAGGCATATAATAATGGGGAATGTAGCGCAGATGAAGTTGGAGTACGGGCAAATGGTGATTATGAATTAATTGTTACATTGGAAAATCCAACAGACTATTTCCTTAAGAGTTTATCATTCTATTCATTCTACCCAGTTAACCAGAAAGCATACGAACAGTATGGGGAAGAATATGCTATTGATGCAGATAAGATTGTAACCAATGGTGCGTTTACAATGACAGAATGGAAACATCAAAATGAGATCGTTCTGGAAAAGAATCCTGATTTCTATAATGCAGATCAGGTAGGTGTCCAGAAAATCCATATGGTAATGCTTACTGATACTGGAACAAAATTAAATGCATTCCAGACAGGAGAAGCAGATATCGTGGATTTAAATGGTGATCAGAGTGATTTACTGAGAAGTGAAGGGTTCGATGTATTTACTTATACCGATGGTGCAACTGGATATTTGGAATATAATACAGCAAATCAATATTTAGCTAATCAGAATTTACGTCTTGCAATTGGAGCAGCGATTGATGGGGCAGTATTGGCTGAGAACATTATTAAGAATGGTTCTAAGGCTCCAACTGGATTTACTCCAGATGCAGTGACTGGTTTGGAAAAGCCATTCCCAGAGGAAGTAGGACAGACAATTATTGGATATAATGTAGAAAAAGCAAAAGAATTATATGAACAGGCAGTGGCAGAGCTTGGAGAAATTCCTCCATTAACGATTATTACAGATGATAATGATACTGCAAATAAAGTTTGTGCTTTTGTTCAGGAAGAATTAAATAAAAACTTAGGGCTTCAAATAAACATTGAGCAGATGACATTTAAGAATCGTCTAGCTCGAATGACAGCAAAAGATTTTGATATCGTAATGGCTCTTTGGAGTCCAGATTATAATGATCCAATGACATTTTTAGATTTATGGGAAACAGGCGGAGGTAATAACCATACAAGCTGGAGTAATGCAGCATATGATGAGCTATTAAATAAGGTTCGGACAGAAGCAAATCCAGAAACTCGTATGGGATATTTATACGAAGCGGAAAAGATCTTGATGCAAGAACAACCAATTTCTCCAATTTACTGGAGATCCAGAGCTTATGCGGTTAGTGATAAAATCGAATCGGGTGTAGTACGTACAGCATTCCAGAATGTAAACTTAAAATATGTGAAGTTGAGATAGCTAGTTCAGTTTTGGTATAAGTAAAAGAAACTTCTATAGAATATCTTTTGCATATCACGATGAAAAATTGATAATGGGGTCGGGAATCATTCCAGACCCCATTAACATATGGAAAGAAAATGATTAAGGAGGAGAAAGATTTGGCAAAATATATAGCAAAACGTATTGGATATGCCATTGTGACATTATTTGTGTTAAGTCTGCTTACATTTTTTATGATGCGAGCATTGCCAGGAGATCCATTCATTGGAGAACGTGCACTTCCAGAAGCTACGATGAACGCATTGTATGCTAAATATGGATTGGATAAATCTACATGGGAACAATTCTTTTTGTATATTGGAAATGCATTGCATGGAGATTTTGGTATTTCCATGAGTTTTGAAGGAAGAGCAATTTCAGATATTATTGGGGAAGCGTTCCCATATTCATTTGATCTGGGTATTCGTGCTTTGATTTTTGCAACGATTATGGGTATCTTGTTAGGTACACTGGCTGCTGTAAAAAGAGGAACGGCATGGGATACAATATCCATGTTAATTGCAATTATTGGTGTATCCATTCCTAGTTTTTTAATTGGAGCATTATTACAGTATATTTTAGGAGTAAAATTAAAGCTGCTGCCAATCACAGGATGGAAATCATTTGAACATACATTATTACCATCGTTTGCATTGAGCTTTAGTTCCATTGCGACAATTTCTCGACTTATGCGTACTAGTATGCTGGATGTACTGGGACAGGACTATATAAAAACTGCAAAATCCAAAGGACTTTCACAGTCCAAAATTATATGGAAACATGCAGTGCGTAATGCAATTATGCCAGTTATTACTGTGTTAGGTCCAATTGCTGCTGGAGTATTGACTGGTACATTTGTAATTGAAAACATATTTGCAATTCCAGGTCTTGGAAAGATGTTTGTTTTAGGCGTTCAGCAGCAAGATTACACTTTGATTTCGGGAACCACGTTATTCTACGGAGCATTCTTGATTTTTGCCTGTCTAGTTGTAGATTTATTATATGGTTTGATTGATCCAAGAGTAAAACTAACAGGTGGAAAGGAGTAATAATATGGCTGTAATAGAAAAAGAAGGAAATACAATGACTTCAATTAAAAAAGACCGTTTTGAATGGGTCGGTCCAAATAAAGAAAAAAGTGAAGGAATTAGTCGCCCTTCCATTAACTTTTGGCAAGATGCGTTTATACGGTTAAAAAAGAATAAAGCGGCGCTTGTCTGTATGGGAATTATTGTATTTATTTTGTTGATGGCAATTTTTGTACCAATTTTTTCTCCATATACCATTAGTGAACAACATATGACGCACCAAAATAAGGGAATGTTTTATGTGGCAGAAGATGGTCATATGCATTTGTTTGGAACGGATCAATTGGGACGTGATTTATTTGTTCGAATTTGGAGCGGTGCTCGAATTTCTCTTACAATTGCATTTGTAGCAGTTTTTGTCAATTTAATTGTAGGGATGATTTATGGCGGTGTCGCAGGTTATGTCGGTGGTATGACGGATAATATTATGATGCGTATTGTGGAAGTCATTAATGGTATTCCTTATTTGATGGTAGTAATTTTATTGACATCGATTATGTCTACAAGAGGTGTTGCGAGTTTAATTATTGCATATGCAGCAACTGGATGGACAGGAATGGCACGTTTGGTTCGTGGTCAAGTAATCCAATTAAAAGAGCAGGAATTTATTACGGCTGCGAAACTAATGGGTGCCAAGCCTATGCGTATTATTTTGAAGCATTTACTTCCAAATACGCTGAGTGTCGTTATTGTTAATATTACATTGGCGATTCCAAGTGCTATTTTTACAGAGGCATATTTAAGCTTTATTGGTCTTGGCGTGTCTCAGCCAATGGCAAGCTGGGGTACTCTGGCAAATGAAGGGGTTCAACAATTCCGTATATATCCTCATGAAATGTTTGTTCCAGCATTCTTTATTTGTATTACAATGCTTGCATTTAACTTACTTGGAGATGGGCTTAGAGATGCGTTTGATCCAAGACTGAGACGGTAGTAGGAGGAAAAAGAAAATGGAAAAAGTATTAACCGTAGAAAATCTCCAAGTTTCGTTTGATACCTATGCTGGAGAAGTAAAGGCAGTTCGTGGTGTATCGTTTGATTTAGAGGCAGGAGAAATTCTTGCAATTGTAGGAGAATCTGGCTGTGGAAAATCTGTTACAAGCCAGACTTTGATGAAGTTGAATCCGATGCCTCCAGCACGTATTTTGCCAGGAAGCAAGATTGTGTTGGATGGAAATGATATTGTAAATGCTTCTGAAAAGGAAATGCAGAAGATCCGTGGAAACGCAGTCAGTATGATTTTTCAGGATCCTATGACATGTTTGAATCCAACGATGCAAGTGGGAAAACAATTAACAGAAGCAATTCGTGAGCATAAAAATCTTACAAAAGAAGAGGCAAAAAAAGAAGCAATTCGTTTATTAGAGTTAGTTCGTATCCCAAATCCAGAACAGCGTGTAAAACAATATCCACATGAGTTTTCTGGTGGTATGCGTCAAAGAGTTATGATTGCGATGGCGCTGAGCTGCGCTCCAAAAGTATTAATTGCAGATGAACCAACTACAGCATTGGACGTAACCATTCAGGCTCAGATTATGGATCTGTTATTGGATATTAGGGAAAAGACAGGAACTGGAATTATTTTAATTACGCATGATTTAGGAGTCGTTGCAAGTGTTGCAGATAAAGTAGCAGTTATGTATGCAGGTAAAATTGTAGAAGAAGGACCAGTAAAAGAGATTTTCTATCGGCCGCAGCATCCATATACAAGAGCATTGCTTCGGAGTCTTCCAACGACAGAGACGGAGAGAAAAGAACGTTTAGTTTCAATCGCAGGTACTCCGCCTGATCTGTTGAATCCTCCAGTTGGATGTGGATTTGGAAGTCGTTGTGAAAACTGTATGAAAATTTGTAACGAAGAACAGCCAGAACAATTTGCGGTAGGAGAAAATCATGTTGCATCTTGTTGGCTTCTCCATAAAGATTGTCCGCCAGAATTACGGGGAGGTGCAAAATAATGGCTGAGAATAAGAAAAAACTAATTGAGGTAAAAAACCTTTCAAAATATTTTAAGGTAGACAAAGGTACATTAAAAGCTGTAGATAATTTAACCTTTACTATTTATCAAAATGAGACATTTGGTTTGGTTGGAGAATCTGGTTGTGGAAAATCTACACTGGGTCGTACCTTAATGGGTGTTTATACTCCAACATCGGGATCGTTTCGGTATACGGGAAGAGAAACACTCGAAGTAAATAAGAAAAATCTGTTTCGTTATTCCAAGTTGGCACAGATGATTTTTCAAGATCCATATGCGTCATTGGATCCTCGTATGACGGTTGGTTCCATTATCGAGGAAGGTATGATTATCCACAATATGTACGATAAACAAAAGCGTCAAGAGCGTGTTTATGAATTACTGGAAGTGGTAGGATTGAACAAAGAACATGCGAATCGTTTTCCGCATGAATTTTCAGGAGGTCAGCGTCAGCGTATTGGTATCGCAAGAGCATTGGCCATTGAACCAGAATTTATTGTCTGTGATGAACCGATTTCTGCGTTAGATGTTTCAATTCAGTCGCAGGTAATTAACTTGCTTTCCGATCTCCAGAAAAAATTAAATTTGACGTATCTGTTTATTGCACACGATTTAAATATTGTAAAATATATTAGTGATCGTATTGCAGTTATGTATCTTGGAAATATTGTAGAGTTGGCAACGAGTGATGAATTGTATCAGAATACGCTGCATCCGTATTCCACAGCATTATTATCGGCTGTGCCAATTCCAGATCCAGATCAAGAGGCACAGAAATCTCGTCAGATTATTGAAGGAGAAATTCCAAGCCCAATCAATCCACCGCCAGGATGTAACTTTGCACCACGCTGTCCAAAGGCCTGTGATATTTGTCGTAAGCAAAAACCAGCATTAAAAGAAGTAAAACCAGGACATTTTGTGGCATGTCATTTTGTAAATAAAAAATAAGACCGCTTTATAGGAAAAATATAGCTCAGAAATTCGAAGAAATATGATTATCGTTCGATCGGATTTTTGAGCTATTTCTATGTAAAAAAAGAAATCCTTTGAAAAATTCTTCGGTTTCTATTGTGTATCTGAAAAGAATCGCTTATAATAAAAATTCAGAACGGTAACGAAAAAAAACAGAGAGAGGAGGAAGCAAGAATACATTTCGCTTTCTAAGGCGAGGAGCTTGTTAAGAACATGAGGAAAAGGATCAAGCAGATTATTCCTATTTTTCTTTTGGTTATTGCAATCCTGGCAGGATGTTTTCGATATATGAATGGTACGGCTTCTTTGACACAGAGCAGCAGTCCAGAGGTGAGTGTGGAGACTTATTGTCTGATGGATGCGGATAGTGGACAAGTAATTTTGCAAAAAAATATGGATACACAGATGCGTCCAGCAAGTATTACGAAAATTTTAACCGCATTAATTGTAGTAGAAAGTGTGGAAAATCTAGAAGAAGAAATGACATTTTCTGAGAATGCGGTAACAAGTATTCCAATTTTAAGCTCTACATTGGCACCTGTGACAAAACCTGGAGAGACGATGCGGGTAAAGGACGCATTATATGGAATGGTATTAAAATCTGCTAATGAATGTGCCAATGGACTGGCGGAGCATGTAGCTGGAAGTATCGAAGCATTTGCAGACAAGATGAATGAACGCTTAAAGAAAATTGGAACAAAGCATACACATTTTGTGACTCCAAGTGGTTTGGATGATAAAGAACATTATACAACAGCCTATGATATGGCATTAATCTTTAAAGAGGCATTGAGCAATCCAACGGTAAAAGAGCTGTTTTCTGCAAAATCTTACACTATTCCTGCTACAAACGTAAGTCAAAAACGAACGTTACAGGCAGGTCACCAGTTTGTAACAGGAGTACAGCAATGTGATGGAGTTTATGCTGGAAAAACAGGTTATACGGTAAATGCAAAATGGACATTGGCAACGGCAGCCAAACGCAATGGACATAATCTAATTTTAATTTCTATGAAATCGGATGAAGGGCGTAACTATGAAGACGCTAAATTATTATTGGATTATGGATTTGGATTATTGGATAATGCGAATCCAATTCCAAAACCAACGGTATACCAGCCAACAGTAACTGCAATGGATGGGACTGGGTTTACGGTAACATGGAAAGTCGGAAACAATGCAGTAAGGGCAGAGTTTCCAGTATGGACGGACAAAAACGGAAATGAAGATATGACAAATGTATCCAGAGAAATAACTTCTGGAGAACTGAGTTATCGAGTGAATATTTCGGATCATAATAAAGAATATGGTGTTTATACCGTGCAGGCATATGTTTATGGAAGCGATAATCAGCCTACCATTTCCACAATAAAGGTATTAATGACAGGAGAAAAGCAAAATCCAGGCATATATCGTTATAATGGGCAAACCTATTATATAAAAGAAAATGGGGGATTAGGTACTGGGTGGATTGAAACAGAAGATGGATGTTATTATGCTTCACCAGAACAGTCCTATCTTTGTTATGGATTACAGCAAATTGGAGGCGTCGGATATTATCTGGATGAAAATGGAAAATTGCAGTCAGGTTGGAAAGAAATAAATGGAAAAACTTATTATTTTCAAGCCAGTGGAGATATGGCGTATGGCGTTATTGAAATTGGTGGGACGATTTATTATTTTGGACAGGATGGGGCTTTAAATAATGAATTGCTGAATGTAAATAACTTAAAGGAGATTCAATATGAAATGGAAAAAATTCACACTGGAAACTACTACCGAAGCCGTTGATTTTATTAGCGAGCTATTCGATGAAATTGGAATTGAAGGAATGGAAATTGAAGATAATATTCCTTTAACCGAAGCAGAGACGAAGGGAATGTTCATTGATATTCTTCCAGAACTCCCTCCAGATGATGGAACGGCAAAGGTGAGTTTTTATTTGGATGATACGTATGATATTCCATCTACATTAAAAGCAGTAGAAGAAGGATTAAAAGAAATCGGACAATTTGTGCAAATTGGGTCTTGTAAAATGATTACTTCGGAGACAGAAGATAAGGATTGGATTAATAATTGGAAACAGTATTTCAAACCATTTACGGTAGATGATATTTTAATTAAGCCAACTTGGGAAGAAATCCCCCAAGAGCATAAGGATAAGTTATTAATCCAAATTGACCCTGGCACTGCCTTCGGAACGGGACAACATGAGACAACCCAATTATGTATTCGGGCAATTCGTAAGTATTTAAAGCCAAATGATGTAATCTTGGATGTAGGAACAGGAAGTGGTATTTTAGCGATTGCTGCGCTATTACTTGGAGCAAAGAAAGCAGTTGGTACAGATTTAGATGAAAATGCCATTGTAGCAGCACGAGAAAATACACAGGCAAACCAGATTGATCCTGCATTGTTTGAAGTGTATACAGGAAATTTAATTGATGATCCTGTCATAAAAGAAACCGTTGGATATGAAAAATACGATGTTGTAGTAGCAAATATTTTGGCAGATGTTATCATTCCTCTTCAAGCAGAGGTAGCGCCTCATTTGAAAAAAGGAGGGATTTTCATTACATCGGGCATTATCAATACAAAAGAGCAGGCAGTGAAAGATGCGTTTGCATTGAATCAAGAATTGGAAGTGATTGAAACTGCCTACCAAGGAGAATGGGTTTCGATTATTGCAAGAAAGAAATAAAGTAATCTGCTGCATTAGGAGGGAATCATGCATCATTTTTTTGTAGGTTCAGATCAGGTAAATGGAAAGGAAATTCGGATTACTGGTACAGATGTAAATCATATCCGCAATGTGCTGCGTATGAAAGAAGGGGAAGAAGCCCGAATTAGCGATGGAAGAAGTCGAGATTACCATTGTATTTTAAAGACGATCACAAAGGAAGAAATTTTGGCTGAAATATTAGAAGTTGAGGAATCCAATAAAGAATTGCCTTCTCGTATTTTCTTGTTTCAAGGACTTCCAAAGTCTGATAAAATGGAATTAATTGTACAAAAAACGGTAGAGTTAGGAGTCTATCAAATTATTCCAGTTGAAACAAGACGCTGTGTCGTGAAATTGGATAAAAAGAAAGCAGAAGCAAAGAAAAAGCGGTGGAATGCAATTGCAGAAAGTGCGGCAAAACAATCAAATCGGAGTATTATTCCAGAAGTAAAGGAAGTAATGAGCTGGAAGGATGCACTTTCTTATGCTGCCAACTGTAATATTAATCTTATTCCATATGAATTGGCACAGGGAATGGAAAAAACAAGAGCTTTGATTGATGAATTAACTCCAGGAATGGATATTGGGATTTTCATTGGTCCAGAAGGCGGGTTTGACATTTCTGAAGTAGAAGAGGCAGTTGCACTTGGATTTCATCCGATTACGCTTGGGAAGCGAATCTTGCGTACAGAAACTGCGGGCTTGACAATGTTGTCAATTTTAATGTATCATTTAGAACAGTGATTGACACAGGAGGAGAGGTATGGAAGTCTATTTGGATAATTCTGCAACGACAAGGGTATTTCCAAAAGTACAGGAATTAATAAAAGAAACTATGGATGTGGCATATGGAAATCCATCTTCGCTGCATCACAAAGGCGTAGAAGCAGAAGCTTATATAAAAAAAGCGAAAACACAGATTGCGAAATGTTTAAAAGTACAGGAAAAAGAGATTATTTTTACATCAGGAGGAACGGAGTCCAATAATATGGCCATTATCGGCACTGCAATGGCAAACCGCAGAGCTGGGATGCATCTTATTACTTCTTCGATTGAACATCCAAGTGTAATACAGCCAATGAAGTTTTTAGAGGAATTGGGATTTCGAGTTACATACTTACCAGTGCATAATGATGGTACGATTTGTATGGAAGCATTAGAAGAAGCCTTGGATGAAGAAACAATTCTCGTTTCTCTTATGTATGTCAATAATGAAATTGGAACGATTCAGCCAATCGAAGAAGCTGCTGCAATGATAAAAAAGAAAAATCCTAATATTGTGTTTCATGTGGATGCAATTCAGGCATTTGGAAAAATGGCAATTCATCCAAAAAGACAGGGAATTGATTTACTTTCTGTCAGCGGACATAAGATTCATGGACCAAAGGGAATTGGGTTTTTATATGCAAATGAGAAGGTTAAAATAAAACCAATTTTGCTTGGCGGAGGACAACAGAAAGGGATGCGTTCTGGAACAGACAATGTACCTGGAATCGCAGGAATGGGTCTGGCAGCAGAAATGGTATACTCCCGTTTATCAGAAGAACGAAGCCGCCTGTATGAGTTAAGACAGGCATTTATTGAGGGAATGCAGAAATTAGAAGGTGTTACGATTAATGGCGGCAGTTCAGAAACAATGGCATCACATATTGTCAGTGTTAGTTTTGAAGGGGTAAGAAGTGAAGTATTGCTGCATGCATTGGAAGATCAGGAAATTTATGTTTCCGCAGGTTCTGCATGTTCTTCCAACAAACCAGCAATTAGTGCAACATTGAAAAGCATTGGAATTAAAAAGGAATTATTAGAATCCACGATTCGTTTTAGTTTTGGAGCATATACAACGATGGAGGATATTCACGCAGCGCAAAATGCGATCCAAACATTGCTTCCAATGCTTCGCAAATATTGGAGAAAGAAATAGACTGCAAAAGATCAGGGATGAAAAATAAAAAAGAAAGGCTTGGTGTAATTTATGACATTTCAGGCATTTTTAATTAAATATGCAGAGATCGGTATTAAAGGAAAAAACCGTTATATTTTTGAAGACGCATTAGTAAAACATATTCGCCGTGCATTAAAGCGAGTAGAAGGAAGCTTTAGTGTTTCCAAAGCAATGGGACGTATTTATGTGAATGTGGAGTCGGATTACGATTATGATGAAGTAATGGAGGCACTCCAATGTATTTTTGGTATTGTATGGATCTGTCCAGTTGTTCAGATCCCCGACCATGGATTTGAAGATTTAAGCAAACAAGTAGTGGAATATATAGAACAAGTGTATCCAGAAAGACCAAAGACATTCAAAGTTGATTCACGCCGTTCCCGTAAAAATTATCCGTTAAATTCTCAGGAAATGAACCGAGAATTGGGAGGAATAATTTTAGATGCTTTCTCAGATATGAAGGTAGATGTTCATAAACCAGAGATGATGCTTCATATCGAAGTAAGAGAAAAATTCATTAATATCTATTCCAAAGAAATTCCAGGTCCAGGAGGAATGCCAATTGGAACGAATGGAAAGGCAATGCTCTTATTGTCAGGTGGAATTGATAGTCCAGTTGCAGGTTATATGATTGCAAAACGAGGAGTATTTTTAGATGCCACCTATTTCCATGCACCGCCATATACGAGTGAAAGAGCGAAGCAGAAAGTAGTAGATTTAGCAAAAGAAGTGGCGAAATATTCCGGACCAATTCGGCTTCATATTGTGAACTTTACAGATATTCAGCTCTATATTTATGATAAATGTCCACATGAAGAATTGACAATTATTATGAGACGTTATATGATGCGAATTGCAGAAGAATTGGCAAAGCGCTCTGGGGCGATGGGACTTGTTACAGGAGAGAGTATTGGACAGGTGGCTTCTCAAACGATGCAAAGTTTAGCTGCCACAAATGAAGTTTGTACTATGCCAGTGTTCCGTCCAGTGATTGGATTTGATAAACAAGAAATTGTAGAATTGGCAGTAAAGATTGGTACTTATGAAACATCCATTCAGCCATTTGAAGACTGCTGTACAATTTTTGTGGCAAAACATCCAGTCACAAAACCTAATATTAATGTGATTCGTTCTTCAGAAAAGAAGTTGGAAGAGAGAATTGATGCAATGGTGCAAGAGGCATTGGATACGACAGAAGTAATTCTTTGTGAGTAAACAAATAGAACGATTGTTAGAACTTCTTTTTGTATAATAAAATGGAGGTGTGTATACACACCTCCACTCCATCAAATAAAAATCAAATTATTTAATGATATATGGATCCAATGCCTTTAATACTGTATCAATATCATCTTCTACATGGATGTTTAAATCGATTGGTTTCGATAAATCCAAAGAGAAAATACCCATAATGGACTTAGCATCGATTACGTATCTGCCAGATACAAGGTCGAAATCATAATCAAACTTTGTTAATTCATTGACAAAAGATTTGACTTTATCAATTGAATTTAAAGAAATTTTAACTGTAGTCATTAGAAACACCCTCCTATTTCATATGAATTCATGAATGCATTGCATATCTATGTATATACTACATAGAAACCAGGGAAAAGTCAAGATACAAATCGACAAAAATATAAGAAAGGATAGGCAAGCGTAACCATTTATTTGTCTAAGCAAAGGAATTAATTGAAAAGGAAAAAAGTTTGTTTATAAAATAAGCTTGGCAAATTTTAAGGATACGAATGAATTGTGCAAAAATGAGTAAAAAAGTTGCATTTCATACATTGGGCTGTAAGGTCAATACTTATGAAACAGATGCCATGGAGCAGATGCTTTTATCGCATGGATATGAGATTGTTTCATTTGAAAATCAGGCCGATATTTATATTATTAATACATGTTCCGTTACGAATATGGCGGATCGTAAATCTCGTCAGATGCTGCATAAAGCCAAAAAGAAAAATCCAAATGCAGTAGTGGTAGCTGCGGGGTGTTATGTTCAGGCAGCACCAAAAGAGGTTTTAGCAGATGCAGGAGTGGATCTCGTAATTGGAAATAACCGAAAGCAGGATTTAGTGCAAATTTTAGAAGATTATTTTAAAGAGCATAGAGAGGAAGCAGTCATTGATATTAATAAAGAACAGGAGTATGAAGAGTTAGAATTGGATTTTGTATCGGATCATACGAGGGCTTATATTAAAGTACAGGATGGCTGTAATCAATTTTGCAGTTACTGCATTATTCCGTATACAAGGGGAAGAGTTCGGAGCCGTGCAAAACAGGATGTAATCTCGGAAATTAAACGGATTGCAAAAAATGGAACAAAGGAAGTTGTTCTGACTGGAATTCATCTGAGCTCTTATGGAAAAGATTTGAAAGATGGGACAGATTTATTGGATTTAATAAAGGCGGTTCACGAAGTGGATGGAATCCAAAGAATTCGTCTTGGTTCATTGGAACCACGTATTATTACATTGGAATTTGCTCAAGAATTAAGAAAGTTGGATAAGTTTTGTCCTCATTTCCATTTGTCTTTGCAGAGTGGATGTGAAGCAACATTAAAACGAATGAATCGGCATTATACACCAGAAGAATATTATGAAAAATGTGAATTGCTGCGTGAAGTGTTTGAGCATCCTGCAATTACAACGGATGTAATTGTAGGCTTTCCTGGAGAGACAGAAGAGGAGTTTGAAGAAACTTATAAATTTCTGGAAAAAGTAAATTTTTATGAGATGCATGTGTTTAAGTATTCCAAACGGAAAGGTACAAGAGCTGCTGAAATGGAAAACCAAGTTCCAGAACCGATAAAGACCAAAAGAAGTAATATACTTTTAGAATTGACACGAGAATGTTCGAAAAGATATCGTAGTTTCTGGATTGGAAGAGAAGTAAATGTACTATTGGAAGAAAAGATTGTACTGGATGGAGAAGTTTATACAGTTGGACATACGAAAGAGTATGTAAAAGCAGCGGTGAAAGGAGAGTTTTCTTCTAATACTTTTATCACAGGAAAAATAAATGGATTTTTAAATGAGGAAATTGTAAATCTACTTGCTGAATAATAAAAAATGTATTACAATAGAATCATTGAAAGGACAAAGGTAAGAGTGTGGAAGTTGTAGATTTAAAAATGTGGTATTAGGAGGTAATTATGTCAGATTTATCAAATACTCAGTTTATTCGTGTATCTCAACCAAATCGTATTGAGATTAGTGATGTGTTAGAACAGGTTTATAAGGCATTAAAGCAGAAAGGATATAATCCAGTTAGTCAGCTTGTTGGGTATTTAATGTCAGGAGATCCAACTTATATTACAAGTTATAATAATGCAAGAAACTTAATTATGAAAGTAGAGAGAGACGAAATTTTAGAAGAATTGATTAAGCATTATGTGGATAAAATGTAAGTAATAGGAGATTTTATGCGTATATTAGGGCTGGATTATGGTTCTAGAACAGTAGGTGTTGCGGTAAGTGATCCGTTAATGCTTACTGCTCAAGCCGTAGAAACGATTACTCGTAAGGAAGAAAATAAATTACGCCGTACGCTGGCACGCCTGGAAGTTTTGGCAAAAGAATATGAGGTTAGTGAAATTGTAATTGGATTACCGAAAAATATGAATAATACAATTGGAGATCGGGCAGAGAAAACCATGGCATTTGGAGCAATGGTAGAACGGCGTACCGGTCTTAAAGTAGTATATTGGGATGAAAGAATGACAACAATATCAGCAGAACGTGTTTTGATAGAAACAGGCGTCCGCAGAGAACATCGCAAAGATGTGATTGATCAGATTGCAGCGGTTTTTATCTTACAGGGATATTTAGATTCAAGGAATGAATGCCGGAGGAATGAATAATTATGGAAGAAACAAAACAGCAGATAAATCAGAAACAGGCAGAAAAAATCCGGTTTCAAACAGAAGATGGAGCATACGAAGAACTGTTTGTATTAGAGGAAACAAAATTAAATGGAATAAACTATTTATTAGTTACAGACTCAGAAGAAAAAGAGGCGGAATGTTATATTTTTAAAGAAATTTCTGAGGAAGGGAATACGGATGCTGTCTATGAACCTGTCGAAGATGAAACAGAATTAGACAGCCTTTTAACGATTTTTGAACAATTATTAGATGATGTGGAATTTGTCTAATCATTGAGCGGAAGTATAAGAATGAAACGAAGTGATGACGAAAAGATTATTTGGTTGGAATAAAGACCTCCATTAGATGTCTTTGGCGTGTCACGATAAGAAAAGAGCGAGAAATAAGATTTTTCATCCCAATCGTTGCATTTCATATTGGGAAGATGAATTGTATCATAGAAATATTAATGGAGGTGCAGAACGTGAATACAGAAGGAACAAGTGTTAAGATAATCCCTCTCGGAGGATTGGAACAGATCGGAATGAATATGACGGTAATTGAGTATGGCGATAGTATTATAGTAGTCGATTGTGGATTATCATTTCCTACAGAGGATATGCTTGGAATTGATTTAGTTATTCCAGATGTTACGTATTTAAAACAAAATGCAGATAAAGTGAAAGGATATGTAATTACACATGGACATGAAGATCATATTGGTGCGTTGCCATATATTTTGAAAGAGGTAAATGCTCCGATTTATGCAACCAAGTTAACGATTGGGATTATTGATGGAAAGTTAAAAGAACACAATCTGACAAAATTAGTGAAGAGAAAAATAGTAAAATATGGACAGTCTGTAAACCTTGGAAGTTTTCGTGTAGAATTTATTCGTACGAATCATAGTATTGTAGATGCAGCAGCATTGGCTATTTTTACTCCAATCGGAACGATTATCCACACAGGAGATTTTAAAATTGATTATACACCAGTATTTGGAGACAGCGCTGATTTGCAGCGATTTGGAGAACTTGGAAAAAAAGGTGTTTTAGCGTTGTTATGTGAAAGTACAAATGCGCTTCGTCCAGGATTTACGATGTCAGAACGTACAGTAGGAAAGACGTTTGACTCAATTTTCGCAGAACATCGAAATAATCGGTTGATTGTAGCAACATTTGCTTCTAATGTGGATCGAGTACAGCAAATTATTAATACCGCTTGTAAATATGATCGTAAAGTGGTAATTGAGGGACGCAGTATGGTAAATATTATTGGAACTGCGACAGAACTGGGTTATATTAATGTTCCAGACGGAACAATTATTGATATAGAACAATTGAAAAATTATCCTGATGAGAAGACGGTTATTATTACAACAGGAAGTCAGGGAGAATCAATGGCAGCGTTGTCCCGTATGGCATCTTCGATTCACCGAAAAGTTTCAATTAATCCAAAGGATACGATTATTTTTAGCTCTTCTCCAATTCCAGGCAATGAAAAGGCAGTGGATAAAGTAATTAATGAACTGTCCATGAAGGGAGCAGAAGTTATTTTCCAAGATACGCATGTATCAGGACATGCCTGTCAGGAAGAGATTAAATTAATCTATGCGTTAGTACGCCCAAAATATGCGATTCCAATTCATGGAGAATATCGTCATCGTATCGCAAATGCAGAAATTGCAGTGGCACTCGGAGTGCCAAAGGAACAGATTTTTTTAATGCAGTCGGGTGATGTATTAGAAATGGATCAAGATTATGCGGAAATTGTAGATCAAGTACAGCATGGAGGAGTACTCGTAGACGGTTTGGGCGTTGGAGACGTTGGAAATATTGTATTAAGAGATCGTCAGAATTTATCACAAGATGGTATTATTATTGTGGTACTTACATTGGAAAAATACACTAATCGTCTATTGGCAGGACCAGATATTGTATCGAGAGGATTTGTATATGTGCGGGAGTCCGAAAATCTTATGGAAGAGGCACATCAAATTGTGGCAGATGCAGTAGAAAGCTGTCTCATGCATCGAATCAGTGATTGGACAAAGATTAAAAATGTAATTCGAGATACACTTTCGGAATATCTTTGGAAAAAGATGAAGAGAAGTCCGATGATTTTACCGATTATTATGGAGGTAGAATAATACAATCAGGAAGATGGAAGAACAAAAACGAGAAGTTGATTATCAAAAGTGGACCTGGAAAGTATTAGAATACACAGCAAAGGCGGTGATGGGAATTATCGTCATCGCCTTTTTATATCAGGGAATTACAAAGGGATATGCATTTGGTTATGAACTGTTCCATTCTGAACCATTGACAAAAGAGGCAGAGGTAAGCATTGAGCTGGAGGTAACAGAAGAGGATTCGGTGCTTGAAATTGGAAAATGGTTAGAACAGCAGAGTGTCCTATCCAGTGCGTTGGTATTCTGGGCACAAGCTTATATATATGAGTTAAATATTCAGCCTGGAGTATATCAAGTCAGCAGTGATATGTCTTCAAAAGAAATTTTAACTATGTTAGATTTAGGAAATTAGGAGAAGTGGTCAGAATGATAACGAATGAGAGAATGATTGCCTATATTAATTCTTTGGAATCTCCAGAGAGTCCTATATGTGAGACGATTAGAAAAGAAGCTTTAGCGGGGATGGTACCAATTATTCGCAGTGAGACGGCCAGCCTGCTGAAGTTTTTTATCCGTTTGACAAAACCAATGCGTATTTTGGAAGTAGGAACCGCGGTTGGGTATTCTGCCATTCTAATGAGTGAATATATGCCAGAAGAAGCTCATATTACTACGATTGAGAAATATGAACCTAGAATTCCAATTGCGAAAGAAAATTTCCGCAGAGCAGGCAAGGAAAAAGTTATTACGTTACTAGAAGGAGATGCAACAGAAATTTTACATTCATTAGAAGGCAGTTATGATCTGATTTTTATGGATGCTGCAAAGGGACAGTACATTCATTTCTTTCCAGATGTAATGAGACTGTTAGCATTAGGGGGATTATTGATTTCAGATAATATATTACAAGATGGAGATATTATTGAATCCCGATTTGCCGTTACGAGGAGAAACCGTACGATTCATAGTCGAATGAGAGAATATTTATATATATTAAAACATACGCCAGAGCTGCAAACAGCAGTGATTCCAATTGGAGATGGCGTAGCAGTAAGCACAAAGCAATGTAATTGATATTTTTATTGCTAAATTGAGAAATGGAGAAGATTAGGAAAATGAGACATCCAGAGTTATTAATTCCTGCAAGTAGTTTAGAAGTATTAAAAATTGCAGTTATATTTGGGGCTGATGCAGTTTATATTGGAGGTGAAGCGTTTGGACTCCGTGCAAAAGCCAAAAATTTTTCATTAGAAGAAATGAAAGAAGGAGTAGCATTTGCTCATGCTCATAATGTAAGAGTTTATGTAACAGCAAATATTTTAGCACATAATAGTGATTTAGATGGGGTAAGGAAGTACTTTGAAGAATTAAAAGAAGTAAATCCAGATGCATTAATCATCTCCGATCCAGGAGTATTTATGATTGCAAAAGAAGTATTGCCAGAGATGGAACTTCATATTAGTACACAAGCCAATAATACCAATTATGGAACCTATCTATTTTGGAAGGGCCAAGGGGCAAAACGTGTAGTATCTGCTAGAGAATTGTCGTTACGGGAGATTAAAGAAATTCGTGATCATATTCCAGATGATTTAGAAATTGAAAGTTTTATTCATGGAGCGATGTGCATTTCTTATTCTGGTCGTTGTCTATTAAGCAACTATTTTACTGGAAGAGATGCGAATCAAGGAGCATGTACCCATCCATGTCGTTGGAAATACTCCATTATGGAAGAAACAAGACCAGGAGAATATATGCCTGTCTATGAAAATGAAAGAGGAACTTATATTTTTAATTCTAAAGATCTTTGCATGATTGAACATGTACCAGATTTAATCAACGCTGGAATTGATAGTCTGAAAGTGGAAGGAAGAATGAAAACGGCGCTTTATGTTGCAACGGTTGCTCGTACGTATCGTAAAGCCATTGATGATTACCAGACAGATCCAAAACGTTATGAAGCCAATATGGATTGGTATAAAGAGGAAATTGGAAAATGTACTTATAGAGAATTCACAACGGGATTTTTCTATGGGAAACCAGATGAAACAACACAAATTTATGATAATAATACGTATATCAAAAATTATACGTATCTTGGTATCATCGGACAACGGGATAAAAAAGGGTACTATTCATTGGAACAGCGCAATAAGTTTAGCGTTGGAGAGCAGATTGAAGTTATGAAACCAAATGGTGAAAATATAGAAGTTGTTGTAAAAGGAATCTATGATGAGGATTATGAACCAATGGAAAGCGCACCTCATCCAAAACAATTATTACATATTGATTTAGGAATTCCGTTAGATCAATATGATATTTTGAGAAGAAGAGAAGAGGAATGAGAATGCAGTTAACAAATATACCTCAATACGAATTAGTTGAAAAAAGAGAATTAAAAGAAATTGGCTCAATTGGATATGTCATGCGGCATAAAAAAACGGGAGCCAGAGTGTTTGTGTTAGAAAACGACGATGACAATAAAGTTTTTAATATTGCGTTTCGGACGCCTCCGTCGGATAGCACGGGAGTGCCACATATATTAGAGCACTCTGTTTTATGTGGTTCTAACAAATATCCAGTAAAAGATCCGTTTGTAGAACTAGTAAAAGGATCTTTAAACACATTTTTAAATGCAATGACTTACCCAGATAAAACAATGTATCCAGTGGCAAGCTGTAATGATAAAGATTTTCAAAATTTGATGTCTGTCTATTTGGATGCAGTATTTTGCCCGAATATTTATAAAAATGAGAAGATTTTCCTGCAAGAAGGATGGCATTATGAATTAGAATCCAAAGAGGGAAATTTGATTTATAATGGTGTTGTCTATAATGAAATGAAAGGGGCATTTTCTTCTCCAGATAGTGTGTTGGAACGCTATACCCAAAGAGTGTTATTCCCACATACTTCTTATGCCAATGAGTCAGGAGGAGATCCAATCTATATTCCAGATTTGACTTATGAAGCATTTTTAGATTTTCATAGAAAATACTATCATCCATCCAATAGTTATATTTATCTATATGGAAATATGAATATGGAGGAAAAATTAAACTTTATTGATCAAGAATACTTAAGTCATTATGATGCAATCGTTGTAAATTCAGAAATTCAAGAAGAAACAGCGTTTGATCAAATGGCAGATGAAGAAGTCATGTATGGAATTACAGATGAAGAATCGGAAGAAGAAGCTACGTATTATTCTTGGAATAAAGTAACAGGGTCCACATTGGATCCAAAACAGTATTTGGCATTCCAAGTATTGGAATATGCCTTATTAAATGCGCCTGGAGCTCCGTTAAGGCAGGCTTTGGTACAGTCAGGAATCGGAAAAGATGTATATGGAGGATACGAGTGTGAATTACGCCAAACTTACTTTTCAGTTGTAGCCAAAGATGCAAAAGCAGGAAAAAAGGCAGAGTTTGTTCAATGCATTGAAGATACGTTAAAAGAAGTAGTGGAACAGGGACTGAATAAAAAATCGCTTCTGGCAGGAATTAATATTTTAGAATTTAAGCTTAGAGAAGCCGATTATGGAAGATTTCCGAAAGGGCTAATGTATGGAATTCAATGCTTCGACTCTTGGCTTTATGATGAAACCGATCCAATGATGCATTTGGCCTATGATCATACCTTTGCATCTCTGCGTGAAGAGGTAAATACTGATTATTATGAAGCATTAATTGAAAAATATTTAATAAAAGGTACCCATGGAGCCATTCTTACATTAATTCCAGAACGTGGATATACAGCAAAAATAGATGCACAAGTAGCAAAACGTCTGGAAACTTATAAACAAAGCTTAACAGAAGCACAGTTAGAGGAACTTGTGCAAAAGACAAAAGAATTAAAGCAATATCAGGATGAACCATCCAGCAGTGAAGAATTGAAGTGTATTCCGATGCTGCAAGTTTCCGATATCGAGCGTAAAATTCAGCCATTGCATAATGAAATGTGTCAGATTGGAGATACAAAAGTATTGTTCCATGATATCTTTAGCAATGGAATTGGATATTTGGATCTTCTTTTCTCAGCAGATGAAGTGGATACAGAAGATTTACCTTATTTGGCATTGCTAAAATCTGTGCTGGGATATATTGATACAGAACATTATACGTATCAGGAATTGGCAGATGAGATTAATATTCATACGGGCGGAATTATGCCAGGAATTACTTGTTTTACTCATCAGGAAAGTTTGCAGGAGCCATTTCTTCGGTTTGGAATTCGTACAAAAGCAATGTACGGAGAACTTGGAAAAGCGTTTGAATTAATTCATGAAATTATCCAGTATTCTAAATTAGATGATGAAAAGAGACTAAAAGAAATTGTTTCCGAGCAACGTTCCAGAGGGCAGAGTTATTTGATGTCTTATAGCCATTCCATTGCATTAATGCGTGCAGGGTCCTATTATTGTGAAACAGGGTATTTAGGTGAAGTAACAGCTGGAATTTCTTATTATCAATTTTTAGAAGATTTAGATGAACGATTTGAAGAAAAGAAAACAATCGTCGTTGAAAAATTAAAGAAACTAAGTAGTTTGGTATTTAATAAAAAAGGGTTATTCGTCAGCTATACAAGTGATAAAGAAGGATATAAAGTGCTCGAAAAAGAATTAGTTCCTTATTTAGAGACACTTCCAGAAAGGGAAATTTGTCCAGTAAAAAGAAATTATCATTTGGAAAAGAAAAATGAAGGATTCCAAACTTCTTCGCAGGTGCAGTATGTTGCTCGTTGTGGCGAGTTTAAAAAGAAGGGATATCAATTCCACGGTTCTATGCGAATCTTGCAGGTTATTTTAAATTATGACTACCTGTGGACGAATCTCCGTGTAAAAGGTGGAGCGTATGGATGTATGAGTGCATTGACAAGAGATGGACAGGGATATTTTGTTTCTTATCGAGATCCAAATTTGGTAGAAACCAATCAAATTTATGATAAGATACCAGAGTATCTTAGAAATATTCAGATTGATGAGAGAGATATGACAAAGTATATTATTGGAACAATCAGTGATATGGATACTCCAATGAATCCATCTGCAAAGGGACTTCGAGGATTGAATGCTTATATGACTGGCGTTACGGAAGAGATGCTGCAAAAAGAAAGAGATGAAGTTATTGATTCTACACAAGAAGATATTCGAAACTTGGCTGGACCAGTTCAGGCTGTATTAGATGAAAATGCATTTTGTGTGATTGGAAATCAAGAAAAAATCGCAGCCAATCAAGATCTTTTTAAAGAAGTAAAGCCACTGTTTCATTAAGAGAACAAAAAGGAGAGGAAAATGGAAAAAAAGTCAGGATTTGTTACTTTAATTGGACGTCCAAATGTAGGAAAATCCACGTTAATGAATCATCTTATTGGACAAAAGATTGCAATTACATCCAATAAGCCTCAAACGACAAGGAATCGTATTCAGACTGTGTATACAGATGAAAGAGGACAGATTATATTTTTGGATACTCCAGGTATTCATAAAGCAAAAAATAAGCTTGGAACCTATATGGTAAATGTAGCCACACGTACTCTTACAGAAGTAGATGTAATTCTCTGGCTTGTCGAACCAACTACCTATATTGGGAGAGGAGAACAGGAAATTGCCAAGAAATTAAATCAGACGAAAACTCCTGTCATTCTAATTATTAACAAAGTGGATACCGTAAAAAAAGAGGAAATTCCGACTTATATCCAAGCATACAAAGATATTTGTCCGTTTGCAGAAATCATCCCAGTATCTGCACTTAGAAAAATAAATACAGATACTGTCATTGATCAGATCTTTCACTATTTACCATACGGTCCTCAATATTATGATGAAGATACGGTTACGGATCAGCCAATGCGTCAGATTGTAGCAGAGATGATTCGGGAAAAAGCCCTTCGCTGTCTGCAAGAAGAAATTCCACATGGAATTGCAGTAACCATTGAAAAAATGCAGGAGCGAAAAAATGGATTGGTAGACATCGAGGCATCCATTATATGCGAACGAGAATCTCATAAAGGAATTATCATTGGAAAAAATGGAGCCATGTTAAAAAAGATTGCAAGCGCTGCACGATTTGAAATTGAACGGATGATGGAACAGCAAATCAATTTGAAAGTGTGGGTAAAAGTACGAAAAGACTGGAGAGATAACGATATTCTAATGAAAAACTATGGATACGTAGAAGAAAAAAAATAAATCTCTGCCACAGATGAATCAAAGAAATTTGTTTTACGTTTCCTCTGATGACTATGATATGCAAAAGGAGGCTTTTTGGGGCTTCCTTTTGTTGTCATTGCGTATTCAGTGGAGTTTTTTAGGAGGTAAGGCAATGAAAGATGTGATTATGGCACATGGAATTGTAATCTCATCAATGGCGGTGGGAGATTACGATAAGAGAGTAGTGCTGCTAACAAAGGAACTGGGAAAGATAGCAGCATTTGCAAGAGGAGCCAGAAGATCCAACAGTTCTCTTTTAGCAAGTACAAGACCCTTTACATTGGGAATATTTATGCTATATCCAGGAAAAGACGCCTATATTATCCAATCAGCAGAAGTCAGCGAATACTTTGAGGGGCTTAGCAGCGATATGGAAGCAGTAACCTATGGATATTATTTTCTGGAAATTGCAGATTATTATACAAGGGAGGGAATTGATGAATCTCCAATGATCAATCTTCTCTATGTAACGATAAAAGCATTATTAAATCCAAATCTAAACAATCAATTAGTAAAACTAATTTTTGAATTGCGTGCAATCGTAATAGGAGGCAGCTATCCAGAACTATTTCACTGTGTCAATTGTGGTCAGGAAATACAGGAAGGCATCTTTTCAATCCGAGATCACGGAACTTATTGTCCAGAATGTAGAAAAATTCCTAAAAATGGAATTCCACTGGATGCAGCCACCACCTATGCATTACAATATATGATAGCAGCACCAATAAATAAACTATATACGTTCACACTTTCCGAAAAAACAATGCAGACCGCTGCAAAAGTCATCGAACAATGCAAAAAACAATATCAGGATAAAACATTTCATTCATTAGAAATTCTAGAACAGATGGTAGGCGTGAGTGCAAATAAAACAAAATCATAAAAAAGTTAGAAAATACGGAATGTAGTTTGAGAAAAACTATGTTCCGTTTCTATTTTTGATAAAACTAGAATATGAAAATGATTGTAAAA